>Ga0209169_10000900_pt1 | contig 18315 bp, 17 predicted proteins | sample HubBroMetageWRM4_FD_188346 | JGI IMG/M metagenome (GOLD analysis project Ga0209169, IMG submission 188346) | Warmed soil microbial communities from the Hubbard Brook experimental Forest, New Hampshire - Hubbard Brook CCASE Soil Metagenome WRM 4... | ecosystem: Environmental > Terrestrial > Soil... | reverse complement strand
AAGGAAATCCTTCTGAACCGCGCCGCGAAAGCCAATCTTCTTGCGAGCGACGCCGAGGTCGAAGACAAGTTCACCGAGTCCAAGAGCCCGTACACCGAGGAAGAGTTTCAGCGGAAACTGCAGTCCAGCGGCCTTACCGTGGACGATCTGAAACAGGATCTTCGCCGCGATCTTTCCGTTCAGAAGCTTTTGAATCGCGAAGTCGTCGCCAAGATCTCCATCACCGATCAAGACGTCAGCGACTTCTACAATAAGAATCGCGCGCAATTTAACGTCGTCGAGCCCGAGTATCACATCGCGCAGATCGTCGTCACCTCGCGCCCCGATCCCGGCGTGCAGAATCGCAAGAACGACAAAGCTCAGAACGAGCCCGACGCCAAGCGCAAAGTCGTCCTGCTCGAGCAGAAAATCGCCGGCGGCGCAGACTTCGCCCAACTCGCGATGGATTACTCCGAGGATTCCACCGCCACCACCGGCGGCGATCTCGGCTTCGTCCCTGAGTCGCGCCTGAATCAGTCCGATCCCATCTTGAAGAAAGCCGTTCTCTCGATGAAGCCCGGCGACGTGAGCCAGCCCATCGCCGAACAAAACGGCCGCTATCGCATCCTCAAGCTCGTCGCCAAAGAGCCTTCCGGCCAGCGCGAACTTTCCGATCCGCAGGTCCAGCAGTCCATTCGCGACATGCTCCGTAATCGCAAAGAACAGCTGCTCCGCACCGCCTACATGATCGAAGCGCGCGACGATGTGAAAGTCACCAACTACCTTGCGCGCCAGATCCTCGAATCGGCCGGAAAGCTGCCCGTCGGCAAGTAGTCGCCACCTGAATTTTTGAATGATTGATTAAAGCGAGCGCGGAGGCCTTCGTGCGCTCGCCTTACGAAACAAGTCCTGCGTTAGCTCTGAAGCGAACGTGCCGGGAGCGGCCGAGCTGCGCGCTGCGTCGCCATCATGCGCGCCGCAACCAATCCCACGATCGGCGAAAACATCGCGCAGATCAGAAACGCCGACCGGAACGCCACGCCTTCCTTCTCCAGCTTCTCTGCTGCCACGGCGCACACCAGCGCCCAGCACAGCAGCACAATCCCCATCGTCAGATACGCCGCCACCATGGCGAAATGCACATGCAATCCCATTGCCTGATCCCCAAGAGGTCTTCAGATTCGAGAGCTGGATAATCCCCGTGCTTCCAGCTTCGCAAACCGCTCTTAGGCAAGGGAGTGCCGGGCAGGAACACCATGCGTAAAGGTAACCGTGCTTGATACGTATTAGTAAACGTTAATCTCGCGCCGATTTCACCACGTTTTACCCGATTATCGCCACAGTTTCGCCCGCATTCACGGTCTGGCCCTCAATTACCGCCAGCCGTTCCACCGTTCCCGATTTGGGCGATCGAATTTCATTTTGCATCTTCATCGCTTCCACCACCACGATTCCTTGCCCCGCCTGCACCGCATCACCCGTCGCCACCAGCAGCCTCACCACCTTGCCCGGCATCGGCGCCAGAATTTGCTGCCGCCCCTCAGTCTCCGCCGCGCCGTGTCCGCCTCTGCGCCACTCGCGCGGATCGCGCACAGTCGCTTCCGTTTCGCGCCCCGCCGTCGCCACGCGCAGTTTCCCCGCAAACGGCTCGACGCGCACCTCAAACGATTTCCCATCGACGAGAATCGAATAGACGCCCGGCGAAACTTCCACCGCGTCCGCCTCCAGCGCGCGCCCATCGATCGTCCACTGCTCGCGCTCTCCGCGCATCGCAGTCTCAACGCGATGCTTCTCGCCTCCGAATTCAATTTCAATGTTCACGCGCGCGGCTCCCGTGCCACCTGTTCTCGTCGGCTCTCGCCGCGCCACCTCGAAACCGGTTCCGCCGCAGGCTTGGCACCGCCACCACTCGTCGGCTTCGCAGCACGTTTCGAACGGTGCCACAACGCCGTCGCGATCAACGCCGCATCGCGAGCGTTGCCGTCGATCGCAGTCTCTTCAACCGGCCGCTTCAGAAAATCGTCCAGCCAGCGCGTGTAGATCGCCGCGGTCACGAAATCTTCACTCGCCAGGATCCGCCGGAACAGTCCAACGTTCGTCTTGATCCCGCTCGCGTAATATTCCGCCAGCGCCCGCTTCAATCTCGCAATCGCTTCGTCGCGATCAGCTCCCCACGCGATCAATTTTCCCAGCATCGGATCGTAGTCGTTCGGCACCGTCCAGCCGCCGTACACGCCGTCGTCCAGGCGAATTCCCGGCCCCGTCGGCACGCGCCGCTCCACAATTTTCCCCGGCGAAGGGAAAAAATTGTTGTCTGGATCTTCCGCATAAATCCGGCACTCGATCGCGCAACCGCGCAACGTCACGTCTTCCTGCCTCAGCGGCAGCTTCTCACCCGCCGCCACGCGAAACTGCAGCTTCACCAGATCCAGCGCCGTCACCATCTCCGTCACCGGATGCTCCACCTGCAGCCGCGTGTTCATCTCCAGAAAATAAAATTTCCGCTCGGCATCGACGAGGAACTCCACCGTCCCTGCGTTGTAATAGCCGCCCGCGCGAGCCAGCTTCACCGCCGCCTCGCCCATCGCGCGCCGCAGCTCCGGCGTCATGATCGGCGATGGCGCTTCCTCGATCACTTTCTGATACCGACGCTGCACCGAACACTCGCGCTCGCCCAGATGAATCACGTTGCCGTGCTTGTCGCCCAGCACCTGCAGTTCGATGTGCCGCGGCTTGATCAAATATTTCTCGAGGTACATCCGCCCGTCGCCAAACGCGTTCTGCGCTTCCGACGACGCATCCCGCAACGCGCTCGCAAAATCCTTCTCCTGCTCAACGAGCCGCATGCCCTTCCCGCCACCGCCTGCCACGGCCTTCAACACCACCGGGTAGCCCGTCTTCCGCGCCGCTGCGATTCCCTCTTCCGCATTCGCGATTGGATCGAGAGTGCCCGCCACCGTCGGCACTCCCGCTTCGCGCGCCACATTCCGCGCCGCCGTCTTCGAACCGAGCTTCTCCATCGCCTCCGCGCTGGGCCCAATGAAAACAATTCCCGCCTTTTCGCACGCGCGCGCCAGCGCCGGATTCTCCGCCAGAAATCCGTACCCCGGATGAATCGCGTCACATCCCGCAAAGCGCGCCGCCCCGATAATTTTGTCAATCACCAGATAACTCTCGCGCGAAGGCGCCGGACCAATCCCATACGCCTCATCCGCCAGCCGCACGTGCAGCGACGCCCGGTCCACGTCGCTGTAAACCGCCACCGACCGAATCCCCATCTCCCGGCACGCCCGAACGATGCGCACCGCGATCTCCCCACGATTCGCGATCAATATTTTCTTAAACATTCCCATCCATTCACCCGGCCACAGATTCTAGCATCGGCCTCAGGCGCGCGCAGCGCGCGTCCGACAGGGCCCAAGCCCGGTCGGCTTAACACACGCGTTCACGCGTGCCGCCCCAGTTGCGCGCAGCGCGATGTAGCTTAGACTTTCCAGTCTGAGCGGGACCAGCTCTCAGTTGGTCCCGGGTTGAGCCATTTCAAAAACGTCTCGGCCTCAAACCAACTTGTGCACCCCTCGCTCGCAAACGTGTGGGCTTTTCTTCATTCCACTCCTTTTACCCCAAAACCCTGGAATCTCCACCCGCCTCCCGCTATCATGACCGACGCCGCGTCCTAGACCATGAATGCCAAACTCGACCAACTAACGCAAGACCAGTGGAAAAAAGAAGCCGCCGAAGCCGCCTCCCAGCAGGTGAAGTCCGGCATGATCGTCGGGCTCGGCACAGGTTCTACTGCAAAATACGCCATCGACGCGCTCGGCCGCCGCGTCGCAAATGACGGCCTGAAAATCTCCGGCATCGCCACCTCCGAACGCAGCAACGCCCAAGCCGCCTCGCTGAAAATCCCCATCACGAATTTCGCCGACCAAAGCCGCATCGATCTCACCATCGACGGCGCCGACGAAGTCGTTCCCGGCAAGCTCGCGCTGATCAAAGGGCACGGCGGCGCGCTGCTCCGCGAAAAAATCGTAGCCTCGGCCAGCTCCCGCATGGCCGTCGTCGTGGACGAATCGAAAATCGTCTCGAAGCTCGGCCAGCTCGTTTCCGTTCCGGTCGAAGTCGTCCCGTTCGGCTGGGAGATGACTTCGCGGCGCCTCGCGAAAATTGGCGGCAAGCCGGAGCTCCGCCTTGGCCCGGACGGTAAGCCCTACGTCACCGACGGCGGCCACTACATCCTCGATTGTGGGTTTGGAAAAATAAACGATCCCGCTGACGTCGCGCACGAACTCGATTGCATCGTCGGCGTCATCGAGCACGGCATCTTCCTCAATCTCGCCACGGAAGTCTTCGTCGGCGGCCCCGGCGGCGTCGCGCTTCTCAAGCGCACGGGCGCCAAAAAATCCGCCGCAAAAACAAAAAGCCGGCGGCGCTAGGCCGTCGGCTTTTCTAACAACTTCAAAAATCCAGACTGCTTAATTCTTCGCGGCGCAACCTTCCGGGTAAACCGCATCCAGCGCGCCCCACAGTGCCTTCAGGCTCCGCTGCGCCGAACACAGCACCGCAACTTCATCCACATTCTTCTGCGACATGAGCCATCCGCGCCACGCTGCGCGGTGCCGCACGTCCGCTTCTTCGTGTACCGCAAAATACGCCAGCGCCTTCGGCTCCGTCACGTTGTAAAACTTCTTCAATCCCGAAATCTTCTGCGTCGCGATTTCCGGCACCTGCGCTTCGTACACGTAGAACGAAGCCACCGCCTGCGCTAGCGATCCCTGTGCAGCCGCTTCGTCAAACGCATCGAGCAACGCCGCAACGCCCGGCAACGGCTTCGCACCATCGAGCGACGATTCCGTCACACCGATCGACTGCGCGAATTCGCGCCACAGCTTCGGGTGCGGGGCCGACGCGTCCAGCTCTTCATCCAAATTTTCCTGCACCAGCTTGTTCAGCTTCGGCTCGCTCTTGGTGCGATCCGCCAGCTGCTTCAGGTTTTCCGGGAACGCGCGCACGTGTTGGTAGTACTGCTCCGCGTACAGCGCCAACGATTTCTTCGTCAGCTTGCCTTCGGTCCACGCGCGGTAGAAAGGATGTTGAAGAAGGTTATACTTCGCGACGAGAGCGTCGAGCGATTCGAGCAAAGTCCGCGGTGCCGCGGCGGGCCTGGGCATTCCTGTCTCCTGCAATCAAGAAATAAGATGGGATGGGTAGGTCGAAGAAAGAATAGCGAAAGTTCATTAAAATTGCCAGACCGCTCATCCCTTTGTTTCAAATGATAAAACCGCTTAGCTCGCCCTCCGAGCTAAGTCCTTACAGTGGAATGTTTCCGTGCTTCTTCTTCGGATTCGTATCCCTCTTATTCTCCAGCGACCGCAGCGCCGTCACCAGCCTCGCCCGCGTCTCCGACGGCTCAATCACCGCATCGATGTAACCGCGCTCCGCTGCTACATACGGATTGGCAAAACTCTCCCGGAACTCATCGATCTTCTCTTTCCGCAATGTGTCGCGAGCACCGGCAGCTGCCTGATCGAGTTCGCGCTTGTACACAATATTCACCGCGCCCTCCGGCCCCATCACCGCAATCTCCGCCGTCGGCCACGCAAAATTAATGTCCGTACGAATGTGTTTTGAAGCCATCACGCAGTACGCCCCGCCGTACGCCTTCCGCGTGATCACCGTAATCTTCGGCACCGTCGCTTCCGCGAACGCGTAGAGGAGTTTCGCGCCGTGCTTGATGATCCCGCCGAACTCCTGCTGCGTCCCCGGCAAAAATCCCGGTACATCTTCGAACGTGATCAGCGGAATGTTGAACGCGTCGCAGAACCGCACGAACCGCGCCCCTTTCACCGACGCGTTGATGTCCAGCACACCCGCCAAAAAACCCGGCTGGTTCGCCACAATCCCCACCGGCCGCCCGTCGAGCCGCGCGAATCCCACCACAATGTTCCGTGCGTAGTGCTCGTGCACCTCGAAGAAATTCCCATCGTCCGCGATCTGGTGAATCACCTCCTTGATGTCGTATGGCTGCTGCGGATTTTCCGGCACGATCGCATTCAATGCTGGCGTCTTCCGGTCCCACGGATCATTCGAAGCGCGCCTCGGCGCATCATCCAGATTATTCGACGGCAGGTAACTGAAGAGCTCGCGAATCATCGCCAGGCACTCGGCATCGTCGCGCGAAACAAAATGCGCCACGCCCGATTTCTCATTGTGCGTCATCGCGCCGCCCAGCTCTTGCTTCGTCACTTCCTCGTGCGTCACCGTCTTGATCACGTCCGGCCCGGTGACGAACATGTACGAAGTCTCGCGCGTCATGAAAATAAAATCCGTGATCGCCGGCGAGTACACCGCGCCACCCGCGCACGGCCCCATAATCGCGCTGATCTGCGGGATCACGCCGCTCGAAAGCGTGTTGCGCAGAAAAATCTCCGCGTAGCCCGCGAGAGACATCACACCTTCCTGAATTCGCGCGCCGCCCGAATCGTTCAGCCCGATCACCGGCGCGCCGTTCCGCAGCGCCAGGTCCATGATCTTGATGATCTTCAGCGCATTCGCTTCGGAAAGCGAACCGCCAAAAACAGTGAAGTCCTGCGCGAACACATACACCAGGCGCCCGTCGATTCGCCCGTAGCCCGTGATGAATCCGTCGCCCAGCGGACGCTGCTCGTCCATGCCGAAATCGTGCGACTGATGCCGCACGAATTTATCCAGCTCCTCGAACGTGCCTTCGTCGAGCAGCAGATCGATTCGCTCGCGCGCGCTCAGTTTTCCCTGTTTGTGTTCGCGAGCGCGGCGCTCGGGTCCGCCGCCTTCTTCGGCTTCGGCATTCAAGCGGCGCAATTCTTCCAGTCGGTCGTGGTGTTTGCGGTGTTCGGTCAAGAGCGTTGCAGCCTCGGATGTTCTGCCGTGCGGCGATTGCGTGGCAATTTGTGGCGAATCCTGACTAATCTCATCGTCGAAAGCAAAGCTGAAGTTATCACAGTTCCCCACCGCACGCGACGCACGCGGCCTACTGCACCACCAGCGTGCGCTTCATAATCGTGTCCGCGCCGATCAACATCACTTCGTACTTCCCCGCTGCCAGCGGCGCGCCGTCATCGCCGTGCAAGTTCCACGCAATGCGGTTCAATCCTGCGTGCTTCGTAAGCCGCTCCGCGCCCGTCGCGCTGTTGAACGTCTTCATCACTTTCCGCTGCGCGTTGCGCACCTCAATCGTCACTTCGGTCTTCGGCGTCTCGCGAAAATAGAAGTCGATCGTCGCGCCCCGGTCCGCCGTCGCGACGATCGGTTCCAGCAGAAACGCTGCCGCTGAATCGAGGTCCGGCCCTGCCTGCCGCAGCGGCGACACATCCTCCAAAATCCACGCCTTCTGCGCCGCGCTCACCGCGACCAGATCGTCGCCCGCCACGCGCAACTCGCGCACATCCGCCACCGGCAAGTTCAACTCCAGCGATTGCCAGTGCGCGCCATCGTCAAATGAGACATAAACACCGTTCGTCGTCGCCGCGTACAGTAGCCCCTTCCGCGACGCGTCGGCACACACCACGTGCGTCTTCCCATCGGCATTCGCCACTGCGCGCGGAGCACCTGACGGCGTATCGCACTTTCCGCCAGCCGCTCCCGCAGGTCTCCACTTCAGCGCCGCGTACTGCTTCGAATCGATCGCCGCCGCGCTCGAATCCTGCGCACGCGACGTGCATGCGGTCATTGCGAGCAGCGCGGACGTCGCAACAGCACACGAGCGAAATCCACGACGCATCAATGCGCGCCCCCAAGCTGAAACCTTATCATCATGAACTCTTTGATTCACCGCGGGAGAGAACGGAACGCTCTAGTGCAGGCCGGACCAGTCGTCCGCCACAAGTATGGAATTGCTGGGGTTCGCGGGGTCGTACTTCACGCTGGCAGTCTGTCCGGCGGCTACGCGATTCAGCTGCGCGCGAATCTCCAGGCCGGTCACATCTTGCGCGGTTTCGTAAGTCACTCCGGAAATCGAATAAGAATAATGTAGAAGTTTGCGCGTCCCGTTGCCGTTCGCGCTCACTTCCGCGCGCTTCTGAAACATGCGCGACCCGCCCGGCTCTTCCGCAGGCTGCGCGTGATCCGCCACCTCTATGATTTGCCCTTCGACGATCCGGCCCACGCGATTCAGATACGCACACCGCTCCCGTTCGCGGTCCATCGACGTATCCGGTTTGCGCCGCATCCAGAAAATTGCGGAGACGATAGCCACCACCGCGATGCCCGCCAGCGGAAGCCACTCGTGCCAATCACTCAGAATTTCTTTCAATGCTTCGTTTTGTCCCTTACCGAATTCTCTCGCGACGCGAAGTTTCTTGCTACGCGTCCGCTTCCGCGATCACCGGATTCCGCAGCGTCCCGATCCCGCTGACGCTCACTTCCACCACGTCGCCCGCGGCCAGCGGCCCAACTCCCGCCGGCGTCCCCGTTGCAATCACGTCGCCGGGCTCCAGCGTCATCACCCGCGAGATAAAGCGCAGTATAGCATCAACGGAAAACATCATTTCCGACGTGTGTCCAGACTGTTTCCTAACGCCATTCACAAACGTCTCGACCTGCACGCCACCCGCCTGCAGCTCGGTTTCGATCACCGGCCCGAATGGGCAGAACGTATCGAATCCCTTCCCACGCGTGAACTGCACATCCGCCTTCTGAATGTCGCGCGCTGTCACGTCGTTCAAGCACGTGTACCCCAGCACAAACGGCGCGACATCTGCATCGTCCGCCAGCTTCGAGCACCGCCGCCCGATCACCACCCCCAGTTCGCCCTCAAAATCGACACGTTGTGAAATTGACGGCATCACGATCGGCTCGCCCGGCGCAATCACACTCGACGGCGGCTTCAGAAAAATCAGCGGACTCTTCGGAGTCTCGTTCCCGAGTTCTTTGGCGTGCTCGGCGTAGTTGCGTCCCACGCAAACGATCTTCGTAGGTACTACCGGCGCGAGAAACTGCACCGCGTCCACAGCGAACGTCTTGCCCGTCCGCTCCCGCGGATGCAGCAGATCGCCCGCGACCTCGATCACCTTATCGTCAGCAATAATTCCGCTGCGCACATCGAGCCGCGTCTCCACGGACTCACGCCCGAGCTTTCCCGCATCGATGTGTGGCACCTGAAATCGGCAGAGTTTCATGGCTCAGGGAAACGGTTGATGAAATCCGAACTACGCCGGCGCGGGACAAACGGTTGCTTGCGGGCCTGCAGCACCATCGCGGACACCCAGCACACCACCGCCGTCACTCCGTAAATCAGCGCGCCCTCAAGGAGCGCATCGAGCGGCGATCGCAGCACCGAAAAAAGATTCGCGAAGTACATCCCCGCCAGATTGTACGCAACGATGAAAATGCCCCAACCGAGGATTCCCGATCCGAAAAGCTGAACCGGCTTGTGCAGAAAACGGAAAATCGGAATCAGCATGATGATCACAAACAGTCCGCAGAAACCGACGTTGCGCTCAAGTGCATGTTTCTCGAGCACCGGCATGCGGTTCGCCGCGAGCAACGCCGCAATCATGTCCAGCGAGAGCAGCGCGCCCGTAAAAATTCCGGTCTTCAGCCCCGCGCGCGTCGGCAACGCCGGTGTGAGGGCGCGAACGGCGGCAGCTTGCGCGTCTGGCAGAGATTCGATCATGGGTTTTGCGAAGCCGGCGGTGCGTCTTCGGAAAGTGTGCCCTGCACCGGCGCGCTCGGAGCGCTTTCATTTCCGGCACGGTCCACGGCGGTTACGGCGTAGTAGTAAACGTGCCCAGGAACTCCATTCATATCGCGAAAAGCGGGGGTTGGCAACAGTTCGGGGTTTTGTTTCACGCCTTTCGCACCGCTGTTTTCTGCTCGGTAAACGTTGTAGCCCACCACGTCATGCTCTGGCGCAATCGCCCACGAAAGATCCAGATACGCCGGCGACGCAGGCGCTCCACCACTCGCCGCTTGCGCGGGAATCAACGTCACAATCAAACCCTCAGGCGCGGCGGGCGCAAACAAATCTTTCGCCGTCACTTCGCTCAGATTCGAGTCCGACGATTCCAGTTGCGCATCACCGTACTTCGCAAGCGTCCTCACGCTGTAAACGTAATGCGCGCCCAGCTCGATCTGCGTATCGAGAAACGGCGGCGCCGCGGCATCCGCCACTCGCTGCAGCGGCACTTTGCCGTTCGCCGCAGGCGCGCCCGGAGTCGTCACATGGCTCGCATCCGCAGCCGTCGCGCGATAAATGCGATAGCCGTTGATGGGCGGCGTCGTGCCCGTGATGGTCTGCGTTGGCGGAGTCCAGTTGATCCCCACACCATCGCGCGCGTTGTCTGCCTTCGCGTCCGCGATCGCCGGATAAGAAGGATGCAGCGTGATCGCCACCGCGTTCGAATCCGACGACGGCTTCTTCTCCTTCTCGTACGTCCGGATCATGTACACCGCGTTCAGCGAAGTTTGCCCGCCGAAGTCCGCGGCATTCAGCGGCTCGATGAACGTCACCGCGCGATTCACCGTCAGCGAATCCACAGTTGCTGGCGGCAACGTTGCGAGCAGCACAGGTTTAGACGGCGCGCTCGCGGCGGAGTTGGCGTTGGTGGCAGCGATCACCGGCGTTACGAGCCAGTACACCTGCACTGTGGGCGTCTGCTTCAGCGGGTGATGGTCGATCGATTGAGTCGGTACGGCGAACGTGAGAATCACGTCGTTGCCCTGCTGTTTCGCGGTGAGGTCGCCGATCGACGTGGGAATCGGCGGGCGCCGCGTGGTCGGCTCGCCCGGCGAAGCGCAGCCCGAAACAAACGCCGCGACAGAACACAGCACGGCGGTAAACGCGCAAAGCGTCGCCGAAGCCGCTCGCGGTTTCGCCCTTCGCACCGTGGCCATCGATCAGAGGATGTAGCGGCTGAGGTCCTGATCTTTCACGATGTTCGCGAGCTGCTTCTGCACGTAAGTCGCGTCCACCTTGAAAGACTTCTTCTTCATTTCCGGCGCGTCGAAGGAAATTTCTTCCAGCACTTTTTCGAGGATCGTGTGCAGCCGGCGCGCGCCGATGTTTTCGGTCTGCTCGTTCACTTTCGCCGCGAAGCGAGCAATCGTCGCAATCGCGTCGTCTGTGAACGTCAGCTTGAACGGCTCGGTATCGAGCAGCGCGATCGATTGCTTGATCAGCGCGTTTTTCGGCTCGGTGAGAATGCGAATGAAATCCGCTTCGGTCAACGAGGTCAGCTCTACGCGAATCGGAAACCGGCCTTGCAGTTCGGGAATCAGGTCCGAAGGCTTTGTGGTGTGGAACGCGCCGGCGGCAATGAAGAGCACATGATCGGTGCGTACCATGCCGTAGCGCGTGTTCACCGTCGTGCCTTCCACGATCGGCAAAATGTCGCGCTGCACGCCTTCGCGCGAAACGTCCGGCCCGTGCCCGCCTTCGCGTCCGGCAATCTTGTCGATCTCATCGACGAAGATGATGCCCATCTGTTCCACGCGATCGACGGCGATGCGCGTCACCTGGTCCATATCGATCAGCCGCGTTTCTTCTTCCTGAATCAGGTAATCAAACGCTTCGGCCACCGTCATTTTGCGTTTTTTCTTTTGCTGGCCAAACATGCCGCTGAGCATGTCCTTCACGTTGATGTCCATCTCATCGACGCCCTGATTCGAAATAATTTCGAACGAAGGCATCGCGCGTTCGCGGACTTCCACTTCCACCATGCGCTGGTCGAGTTTTCCCTCGCGAAGCTGCGCGCGCAGCTTTTCGCGCGTGCGTGCGGCTTGCTCGCGGCGCTGTGCATCTCCGTTCGGTCCGGCTGCTTCGCCGGCGGGAGGTGGCGGCGCGGAAGGCAGCAGCAAATCCAGCAGCCGCTCTTCGGCGGATTGCTCGGCGCGCTCGGCTACTTCATCGAGCTTCTCTTCGCGCACCATGTCGATCGCGGTTTCAACGAGGTCACGGACCATCGATTCCACATCGCGGCCCACGTAGCCCACTTCGGTGTATTTCGAAGCCTCGACTTTTACAAATGGACAACCTGCCAACCTGGCCAGCCGGCGCGCAATTTCCGTTTTGCCCACGCCTGTGGGCCCGATCATCAGAATGTTTTTCGGCAGAATGTCTTCGGCCACTTCAGGCGGAAGTTTTTGCCGGCGCACGCGGTTGCGCAGCGCGATCGCCACCGCTTTTTTCGCGGCGTTCTGCCCGACGATGTACTTATCCAGCTCGATTACGATCTCGCGCGGAGTGAGTTCATCGAACGACGGCAGCGGCTCGGGTTCGGGCGGCTGCGCTTCGCCGGACAAGTAAATCACCATGTCTTTCTCCGATTTCTCTGTCATAGCTCTTCGATGCTGAAATTTGAATTGGTGTAGATGCAGATTTCGCTGGCGATGCGCATCGCTTCAGTGGCGATTTCTTTCGCGCCGAGCTTTGTAAATTTTGCGAGAGCGCGCGCCGCCGAAAGAGCGTACTGCCCGCCGGAGCCGATCGCGCAGATGCCGTCGTCCGGCTCGATCACGTCGCCGGTGCCGGAAATCAAAAATGTTCCCTTCGCGTCAGCGACGACGAGCAGCGCATCCAGGTGGCGCAGCGAACGTTCAGTGCGCCATTCCTTCGCAAGCTCCACAGCTGCGCGCGGCAGGTTGCCGTGAAATTCCTGCAGCTTGCCTTCGAATCGCGCAAAGAGTGAAAGCGCGTCGGCCGTGCTGCCGGCAAAGCCCGCGATAATTTTGTCGTTATACAGGCGCCGCGTTTTCTTTGCGCCTTGCTTCATCACTGCGTCGCCCATGGTGATCTGGCCGTCGGCGGCGAGCACCACTTTATTGTCTTTGCGGACGCACAGGACGGTAGTGCCGTGCATCTGAATGCCATTTTGCGCATGTCCCATCGAACGATTATACCCCGCGCGCTCGCCACACCAAACTCGAGTGGGACAGGCTCTCAGCCTGTCTGCACCCCGCTCTCAGCGGGGTGTGCAGTTGCCTTCGCTTCTTCCTCCTTTACCCTCGTCGTTGCCACAACCGCCCAGGATGTCGCCGTGTGCCTTTGCCGGTCTAAAGGAACCCGCGCGACCCCGCAAACCGATCCGCCGCCTCCGGTCACGCGCACCTCGCACCCTATCGGAGTGCGGCGGGTCCTAACGCCGCTTTCCCGCACTCAACCAACACCAAACACCCATCACGGCCGAAGGCCTGCTCCAACCCCACCATTCCCATTTTGGAACTGGTCCGCCCTTCACTCTTACCTTTACAACCCGTAACCAACGTGTTACCATGTATCGGGCATCTGTAAAGGCCCCATAAACACCGCTCATGCACCGCGCCGCCTCACCTCAGGGCGCCGGACGCACCACCACCGGCATTTCGCCGTTCCCCGCCATCAAAACCCAAATTTCTAATCGCAACTTTTCGCGATTAGAATCCGCCGTAACTCATAGAAAACACTCACCCGACCCCAAGTCTAATCGCAACTTTCGCAGCACAAATTCGCGCACGCCGCGCACCTGGGGTAGGCATTCCTGCCTGCGCAACGACGCTGAATTCGGCCACAGCCGAATTCACACTGAGGAATGCCAGTGGCATGACGAAGTGCCTCGCACCGTTACGAAATGTACACTCACCCACGCCGCCCGCCCCACGCCTCACACGCCTTTCCCGGAGTGTGTTAGCGAAGCCAACGCTCCGCCACCCAACACAACCCAACTCCAACGTAGCCTCGTCAACCACCCAACGATCCACCTCTCCTCCAGAATCGTCGCAACCACGACATCCTGCGCAGCAGGCTATCTTACGCACCGACCGCCCATTTCTAATCGGAGTGCTCGCCGATTAGAAATGCCCGAAAGTTACACAAAACAAAGGACCGACCCCCTTTCTAATCGACACAAATTTACCCACCAATTCGCACGAAGAGTCGCGCCAAAACCTCGGATTTTACGGCAGCGGTGTGAACGAGATGGAGGCGAGGTCGGACCGGAGCTTCGCGGTGGTGGTGAATACCAGGCCCTGGATACCTTGGGCGCGGGCGGCGTCGATGTTGGTCTGGCGGTCGTCGATGAAGAGGGCTTCGCGCGCGGGAACGGCGAGTTTATCGAGGATGTGGCGGTAGATCTCCGGCTCGGGCTTGACGCGGCGAAATTCGGAGGAGAAGACCGGCACGTGGAAGTGGCGCAGCCAGGCGTGATGCTGGCGCAAGTGATTCGCAAATTCCTTATGGAGATTGGAGAGCAGGCCGAGCTTGTATCCGGCGGCGGAAAGGCGCTCGACCCAATCGAGCATCGGATCGTTGAGCGTGAGCCACATCTCCATGTCCCACTTTTTCAGGTTTGCGAGCGCGGCGGGATCGAGCGGAGTGGCAAGCCCCGCGTCCTTGGCGACAGACGTCCAGTAGTCGTCAGGGTGAATGTCGCCGCGATCGAGCGCAAGACGATCTTTGTCGTAATGGTCCCAGAACGTCTGCTGATCGACGCCAAAAAATTTGGACACGCGATCGACATGCGCGTCGGTAGGCGTGTGGCAAAGCACCATGCCGAAATCGAGAATCACGGCGCGAATCGGTGTTGCGGCGGAAGTGGAGGCAGTCATTCGGTCAGAGAGCCCGGCGAAAGTGTGAACTTTTATTTTACGCGAGTCGGAGGGGACTCACGGGCGCGGATCGGCGAAATTTTTCTAGTGGCGCAACATCTCGATGCGGCGGCGCTGGAGGTAGTTGCGCTCAACGCCGTTCGAAACGTAGGCGAGCGCGCGGTCGTAGGCGTCGCGAGCTTCGTCATACCGGTTGAGGCGCCGCAACAGGTCGGCGCGCGCGGCGTGGAACAAATAGTATTCGTCGAGATCGCCGTCGGAACCGAGGTGGTCGATCATCGAGAGTCCCTTTTCCAGGCCACCGTCGGCGCCGCCGCTCATGGCCACGGCGACCGCGTGATTAAGCACCACGACGGGCGTGGGAGTGATGCGCGCGAGTTCGCGATAAAGCGAAGCGATCTGCGGCCAATCCGTTTCCGACGGGCGCGCAGCTTCGCAGTGAACGGCGGCGATGGCTGCCTGCAATTGATAAGGACCGGGCGAGCGGCGCATCAGCGCGCGATGGACGAGCGCGATTCCCTCTTCGATTTGCGCGCGATTCCAAAGCGAGCGGTCCTGATCTTCGAGAGTGATCAGGTCGCCGCCGGCGGAGGCGCGCGCGAGTTTTCGCGAATCGTGGAGCAGCATCAGCGCGACGAGGCCAAGATTTTCCGGCTCATCGGGAAGCAGATCGGCGAGGATGCGCGCGAGGCGGATCGCTTCGCTGCACAGCTCGGCGCGAACCAACGAAGCGCCGCCCGTCGAGACGTAGCCTTCGTTGAAAATGAGGTAGAGCACGGACTGTACGCCATCGAGACGCTCATGAAGCGCGGAGAGCGGAGGCACCTCGTAAGGAATATTGGCTTCGCGGATTTTTTTCTGCGCGCGTACCAGGCGCTGCGCGAGAGTCGGCTCCGGCAGCAGGAACGCGCGCGCGATTTCTGGAGTGGTGAGGCCGCCGAGAGTGCGGAGCGTGAGCGCGACTTGCGCTTCGCGATTGAGCGCGGGATGGCAGCAGGTAAAAATCAGCCGCAGACGGTCATCGGGATAGTCAGAGAGCATTTCGGTCGTTGCGCCGTCATCTTCGGAAACCGGCGCGGACGGCGAGGCGCGCTTCTCGCTGGAGCCCGCGCTCGTCGGGCGATGGGGTAGCCGGCTCGCCCTCGAATGCACGCTCGGGGGCAGCCCGCAGGGGCATTACGTCATCGACCTCGCCGACCGCTCGACATTCATCGCCAAAGAGCACAAGGACCTGGAGCCGAAGCGGATCGGTACGCGGCCGGCGCTCACGGGCGACCTCTCGGCACTCTCTCGGAGCGATTTGCTCCGGGACGGGTACCCCCCGCGGCCGGACGCGAACCGACAGCCAGAGAGTTACGCGAAGTGGCTGAACGCGGTCACCCGGCCCACGGACATCTATGACACGGTGCCCATCACCGGCCTCGGCGAAAGGGCCACCGGCGCGTACGACGGGAGCTTTTCCCTGTACGGCACGACCGGGACCATCTGGACCGGGTTCGTTCAGTCTGCCGGCGGCTTTCAGAACGAGCCCCAAAACGAGAACTATCCCTTTGCGCTGTACGGCGCCTTCTACGAGGACTACCTCGCGCAGATGTACGCGCCGTACTCGTCGTGCAGCGAGGGCGGCTGCTCGGCGTCTTTCCAGTGGATGGGGATAGGCGGCTGGCCAGCCGAGTTCTTCGGGCAAGTCAACCCGGATCTCCTGCAGAGTGGATTCGAGACCATCTATTACGGCAATGGTCCCGAGGTGTACCTCTTTGGCGAATGGCTGAGCCAGTCCGACTTTGCGCCGCCGGACAAATGGCTGCCGCCAGGCAACGACAAGTACAGCTCCGGCGACGAGTTCTGGGTGATCGGCGTCGCGGGCGACTCGAACTGCAATCCGAAGTCTCCTCCGACCAAGGGGTGCTTCACGTTCGAAGACCTCACGAACAACTGGGTGCAGCAAGGATCCGTCGGCGCGCCTTCGGACAGCGTCTGGTGGCCCGTGACCGCCGAGTACATCGCCGAGCGCAATGGCCCGGGGATGAACGGCGATTTTTTCCTCAACGAGATGATCGGAGAAGCCCAGGACACGAACGGCAACGACCACTGGGATCCAGGCAACGTGACGGCCTCGGACCCGTACATCGTCACGACGCAGATCGACCAGTCGGGCAACCCCTGCGCGATCGCCGAGTGGAACAACGGCACCGTGAATACCACCCCGAATACCTCCGCGGATCCGATGTGGCTCATCTGGCATAGCTGCGGACCCAATTGAAAAGGCCGCCGTCACGAGCTCGAGCACCTCGGGGCGATCGTCGATCACCCGACCCGGTACGTGACCCGACCGTACGTCGATCCGCCCATGGCGCACGCTTTGCGACGAAGAGAGCGCCATGCGCTCCCGAGCTGCGATCCGCGTGGTCCTTCCGGCGGCTCTGCTGCTGTCGGCGTGCATCGACGCGGGTCCCGGGTACTCCAATGGCTACGAGCACGTGAACGTCGACGGCTCCTATGCTCATGCGGAGGTGCTTCCCCCGGTCGGGTACTACTGTTATCCGCACTGGTTCGAGCGTGACGGGTACGTCTATAATGTGAATGGGCTCTACTACAAGGACCACGACGGCAACTGGAGCATCATGCGGGGCGCTCCTTCCCTGGTCCGGTACGAGGAGCCAGAGCTCAGTAACGATCCGCGTTGCCTCGCGCCTGCGCCCTGAGGGTGGGCGCGCGCGTCAGGTCGCCAGGCGCGCACCTGCCAGGGCCGTGGTGAAGACGTCGCGAAGCGCCTCGTACATGTAGCCCTCGACCGCTTCCAGCTCGAGGACCAGGATGCCGAGCTCGTCGTCCTTGCGCACCGTGGGAAGGACAGCCATGGCACGGGCCCCGCCGCTCGGCAGCACATGATGTCGCAGGATCTCCACGGCCGGCTGGAGCTGCCACGACCGGGCCTCGGCGGGCTGCGCGTCGGGCGTGTGAACCAGGGCCACGCGCGCGAGACGCTCCGCGCCGACCGAGCGGTCGAAGGTGGCGAGGTAGCACCTGGCGATGCCGAGCGCCGGGAGGTGCTCGGTGACCGCTCGCGACAGATCGTCGAGGTCGTGAGCGGCCGAGATGGCGGCCGCGGCGCGCCCGAGCGATCGAGCGCGCCGCTCCGCCCTCATGCGCCGCCAGGCCTGGCCGCGCTCCGCGCCGAGCAGCCGCTCTTCCCAGTCCGTTCCCGCAGCCTTCGGCTCTCCACGCGAGGCCCGGGCCGCATCCCCACCGACGACCTGGCGCTGATCCGCGGGGGTCGACTCCCGATCCGGTGCCGATCGCGGCGGGTCCTCCCTGGAGGGCGCGCGAGGTCCCGGGCACCCGCAAGACCGCCGCATGACGAGCTGCGTGCGTCGCACGAGGCGCTCGGGTGCGGTCCCGGTGCGCGCCTGATCGATCACCATCCGCACGGCGTCGCGACCCTGCTCGTAAAGCGGCTGGCGCACCGTGGTGAGCGGCGGTATCGCAAAGCGGGATTCTTCGATGTCGTCGAATCCGACGACGGCGACCTGGTCGGGCACACGAATCCCGAGCCGCGAGAGTTCGTCGAGCACCCCGAGGGCCATCGCGTCGTTGGCGGCGACGATGGCGTCGAAATCGCGCATGGCGACCTTCTGCTGCTGCAGGAGCGTGGCGACCGCCCGGCGCCCTCCGCGCGGCTCGAAGTCACCGATGGCGACCAGGTCGGGCGAAAACGCGATGCCGTTGCTGCCCAGAGCTTGCCTGTAGACCGCGAACCTCCGCTCCGCTTCGGAA
>Ga0209169_10000899_pt1 | contig 18324 bp, 18 predicted proteins | sample HubBroMetageWRM4_FD_188346 | JGI IMG/M metagenome (GOLD analysis project Ga0209169, IMG submission 188346) | Warmed soil microbial communities from the Hubbard Brook experimental Forest, New Hampshire - Hubbard Brook CCASE Soil Metagenome WRM 4... | ecosystem: Environmental > Terrestrial > Soil... | reverse complement strand
ATAGCCGCGGTCCTTCAGCATTTCGGCGGTGGGCTGCATGGGCAGCCACACGCCCTTTTCAAGGTCCGACCCCATCGATTCAGGAAAACGGAAGCCGGCGGGAATGACGCCTACCACGGTCTGGGGCTTGCCGCTGATCTTTACCGACTGGCCGACGATGTTCGGATCGGCGTGGAACGTTTCACGCCATAAGCCTTCGGAGAGGAGGACAACTTGCGGCCCACCGGGCAACCCGTCGGAATCCGTGAACGTGCGGCCAAGCAGCGGCTTCTCGCCGAGCATGGAGAACAGGTTTGTGGTGACGCGCGGCGCAACTACGCTCTGCGAGCCATCGTGGGTTTCGAGCACACCCACGTCTTCGTTGTAACCCGCAGCGGCGCTCAGAAGCTTGGACTGGTCGCGGATATCGCGATAGTTTAGCCAGGATGTGGTTCCGAAGCCAGGCTTGTCGCTCTTGGGACCGATGTAGGCCAGCCGATCGGAGTGCGCATAGGGCAGTGGGCGCAACAGCACGCTCTCGATGACCGTGAAGATGGCGGTGTTGGCGCCCACGCCCAGAGCCAGCGTGAGGATGGCGAGCAGCGCCATTCCCGGCGCCTTGGCGAGTTGCCGGAGAGCAAAACGCAGGTCGTAGTAAAGAGTTTGCATGATTGCCTCCGGAATGAGCGTGTTTAGCGATACGTGTGTGCAAGGAGAATAAAGCACTTTGACGGCCAAAACCAGCGTTTGGTCAAGATGAACTCTCTCAAGCCGGTGCATGGGCCGGCGAACCCGGCGCATTGGCTGCATCTGTCCGGAATCGAGCGCGCGTGTCCGCAATCGGACATTGGCCACGCCTGAGCCGCGCGGCAGCAGGGATAGTGCGGCGTGGACAGGCCGCTTTCTGCTAGCATCCCTGTTGGAGACTTTTCCGCATGGACGCTTTAAACGGCGCGGGCCTCGGCGCCCGCCGCAATGAAGACATCGCACTCGACCTGCTCAAATTTGTTGCCGCCACAGCCGGCGTGGGGCGCCCGGCCGCGGGTTCCACTGGATTCAGCGGCGCCTCGGCGCCCAAGCCGGAAGAGCACGTAACGCAACTGCTCGAGCTCTACGGCCGCTGCCTGAATGCCGTTGAAGGCAAGGAGCCGGCCGCAGGAGCAGCAAAATAGCAGGCAAGCCCATTCTGCGCGTCGCCGTGGCCGGGACCGGCGCATTTGGCCGCAACCATCTCCGCGTGTATCGTGAGCTGGAAACGGCGGGGCTCGGCGTGACCCTGGTCGCCGCCGTCGAACCCGACGCGACCCGGGCCGCGGAAATCGCGGCGCACTACGCGATCCCGATTTTTGCTTCGGTGGATGAACTGCTCCACGCCGACCTCAAGCTCGATGCGGCTTCCGTTGCAGTTCCGACCGTTCATCATCATGGTGTGGCTTCGCCGTTGCTGGATGGAGGCCTCGACCTCCTGATTGAGAAGCCGCTGGCCGCTTCTCTTGCCGAAGCCGACGATCTGATTCGGATTGCCGAAAAGGGAAAGCGCGTTCTGCAGCCTGGACACCTGGAGCGCTTCAATCCGGCGGTACTGGCGGTTGAGCCGAATCTACGCCGGCCCATGTTCTTTGAGGCCCACCGGCTCTCGGTTTTCACGCCGCGCTCGCTCGATGTGGATGTAGTGCTTGACCTGATGATTCACGACCTCGACATCGTGCTCACGTTTGCCAATTCACCGGTGCGCGAGGTCCGGGCCGTGGGTCTGCCCATCCTGTCGCCGAAGGTGGACATCGCCAATGTGCGCGTCGAGTTCGAGTCGGGCTGCGTGGCGAATTTCACGGCGTCGCGCGTGTCGACTGAGCGCGTTCGCAAGTTGCGTTTCTTTGAGCCGCGGCAATATGTGTCCATCGACTACGCGCGCCGCGATGTGCTGGTGATTCGCGTCGACGGGGGCGCCGGCAACCGTTCGCCCGCAGACTTGATTGCGTCGCTTCCACCAAACATTGCCGCAGTGTTGCCGCCCGGAATCGCCGAAGGAATTGCTTCGGGAAAGATCGACCTGGCCAAAATTGACCCGGCGATGATTGCGCAGTTTGCCGCCATGGCCGGGATAGACCCGTCAGTGATTGAGCAAGTCGCAAGGCCGGCGGAATCGACGGGCGGGCTGAGTTTTTCCAAGCCCGCCATCGAGCCCGGCGAACCGCTGCGGCTGGAGATCGGATCCTTTCTTGACGCCGTGCGGACACGCAGTGTGCCGCGCGTGACAGCGCGGCAGGGGCGCAATGCGTTGGCGCTCGCGCTTGAGATTCAGAGCACGATGGCTGCCCATGCGAAGCGCGCCGGGCTTGGGGATTTCTTCGCGCCCGGCGCGTAGCACGCTCGGCAGCCACGCTTCTCAGGCGATGCCGAGCACTCGATTCAACGAGCCGACAATGTACTTCCACACGAGGTAGTAGCCGGCCATGGCTGCAACAATGAAGAGTGGCAGAATTGCATACGGCACTACGATCGTTTGAAAATAGGTGATGGCATGGCCGCCAAATTTGACCAGTCCAAGGCAACACGCCACCAGGGCTCCGATGGGCGCTCCGAACAACGGCAACACAGCGCCGTATAAGCCGATGGGAAGATGGGTGCGCGGGTGAGACCAGAGATACAGAATGTTCCATATTCCGAAGAGAGTCGGTACCAGCGCGAACGGGAACACCAGGAACCGCTCAATGGGGAACGGCGCGCCGAGCCCCAATCGCAGCGCGGTGAAGACGGCGAGAATCAAAGGCAGAACAAGCGTAGGCACAAAGACTCCGGCCATGTAGGCACGAAGATAAGGATGGGTATTCATAGCGTCCTCCGTGAAGATGGGTTGTTGAGCGGCGCGTTGGGCAGCGATGCTCAAAGGTAGTAAAGGAACACGGGAATCGCAGTGGGAAAGAAGGCGACGAGGCCGACCAGGCCGGCGAGCAGCGCCCAATCGAACCAGGGCGGCGCGGCCTGCTTTTCGTTGAGCCGCTTCAGCACCGCCGGCCACAGGTCGCGGCTGGGTTCTGGCTCAGCTTCGATGGGCGGCATAGACTTTTGCAGCAGCTTCCGGATGCGGTCCTCTTCCGTTCGATTTCGGCCGTGTTCATTCATGGGCGGATTCCCTGTTGTTCCAGGTCCTTTCTCAGCAATCTGATTGCGCGAAAGACGCGCAGTTTAACGGCCGCGACAGAAATCCCAAGCGCCTCGGCCACTTCTTTGTGCGGCTGTTCTTCCACCACCGCCAGCACGGCGGCGATGCGCAGTTTGGGCGGCAGCCTTTGAAATGCCTGCGCAGTCTTCGAGCGAACCTCGGCGGAGACGGCTGGATCGCCAATCGCAAGCGCGGATGGGTCGGACGCCAACTCCATCTTTAGCTCGCGTTCCTTTCGCACGCTCCGCATCCAGTCGAGCGCCGCGTGCGTGGCGATGCGGCGTGCCCAGCCTGCAAATCCGCGCGAAGGATCAAAGCGTGCGTGAGCGCGATAGATGCGCCAGAAAGTTTCGACGGTCAACTCGTCCGCCGTTGCCGGATTGCGCACGATGCGCAGAATCCATCCGTAGACTGCGCGCTGGTGCTGCCGGAAGAGCGTTTCGAAGGCGGCCACGTCGCCGTGACGGAATGCGGTCAGGAGCTGCCGGCCTTCCTGTTCCTCAGCGGCTGTTTGCGTGCCTTCCGCCATTCCTGCCTCTATTTCTCTTTACGCGGGAACATCCCGAAAGGTTACAACGTACTGAAGTTCGAACGGCCTTGAACGCCCTGCGGGGCTGAAGAGGCGTTGCGAACCAGGTACGACTGTTCGAGGTTCCAAACCATGATCCATTTAATCTTTCTTATCGCGCTTTACTTCCTGCCCGCAATTGTCGCGGGCGCACGCCATCTGCCGGAACGTGCGGGGATCACCTTGCTCAACGTCTTTCTCGGGTGGACCTTTATTGGCTGGGTGATTGCACTAATCTGGGCGGTCACGGCTCCCGCGCCTTACGTGGTGTACGTCCGGCCGCCTTACCCGCCGTACTATCGGTAGCGGCGCAGGTTGCTGGTTGTGTCCTCCGGCAGAAAGCAGCGGAGTTGGCGGACCGATTGCTTGCTAATTTGTCGAGGCTGCGGACGGAGCGGCTGCGATCTCTTTCAACTTGAGATAGACGGAATTAGTCCATCCGAAGCCGATTTCGTTGCTTTTGTAGCCTGTCTTCACCTGAACGTCGGAGTTCCCGGAGACGACGTTGTACTTCTCGCGGATGGTGCCGTCCGCGGCATAGCCTTCGTCGATGGTGTGATCGAATTTAGCTGCGAGACGGCGGGCGTCTTCGCGGAAGCCCATGGACTGAAGGCCCGAAATTGCAACCCAATTCGTCGGCGCCCAGCCGAATGGCTCGTCCCATTGCAGGCCGGAGTTGAAGTTACTCATCGAGAGGCCTCCGGGCCGCTCGAATAAGTTGAGCTTGTCTACCACCTGCTTTGCTTCTTCGCGCGTAGCTTCGCCGGCCCACAACGGATAGAGCGATGAGATATAGGCATAACTCGAGCTGCGGGCGTGGACGAAATCGTAATCGGCGAAGACACCATCCTTGGCGCGCCAAAGATAGCGGTGAATGGCGGCATCGCGCGCCTTGGCGCGGCGTTGCCAGCGCATGGCGTCCTCGGGCCTGGCCAGCAAATGGGCAAAATGCGCGAGGTCCTGCTCGTAGCGATAGAGCAGGCTGTTGAGGCACACGGGCGCATAGTGATGCGTGGCTCCATCGAAGGGGCCGAAGCGAAAGCCGGGGTCAAATCCTGATTCCCGCATCGACCGGTCGCCTTTGTAGAAATCGCGGCTCAAGCGATAACCCGCGGCCCAGGCGCGTTCGCACACTACGCTTGCGCGCACGTCGCAGCTGGTCTCCTTCAGGCGCGCGGCTTCGGCCGCATCGGGATGCTCGGAGCCCTTTACGAGAAAGCCTTCGCCCTGCCCGGGATGCGCGACCAGCCAGCGAATCACGTCGGGATAGTACGTGCTGTCGTCACTTTCTTCCGGCACCGGGCCATTGCCGTAGTCGAAGTAACGGGCCAAACCGGTGGTTCCGGCAAGGTGTTCAGGCCGAGTCCATACGGAGTAATCCTTTTCGGCCAGCGTATAGGCGCGCTCGAGCCATGCCTGGGCAGCGGCGTGTCCGGCGGGCGTCGAAGGAAAGCTGGCTGGGTCCTCGTACACGGCGCGAATCATCGAAGTAAGAAAGGGCGGCTGCGAGCGCGTGAGATAGTATGTGCGATTGGCGTTCAAGACAGCGCCGTAATGCTCGATCTCGAAGAGGAAGTTATCGACCATGCCTTTGGCCAATGCCTCACGATGATCGGCTTCCAATCCAAGCACGATGAAGTAACTGTCCCAGCCGTACATTTCGTTGAAGCGCCCCCCGGGAACGACGTAGGGGTTGGGAAGATAGAGCAGGCCCGCCGCGCGCAACTCCTCGGGACGCACGTCCGCGATCTTCTCGATGCGGCGCGGCAACGAGATCACCTGAATGTGGCACTTGTCTTTGAGCGCGGTCACCTCGGGCGGCGCTGGCACTTCCGCGGGCATGTAGACGACCGGATTCACGGTGACCTTGATGTCGACCAGCGAATGGCAGTCGGTCATGGAGCGGGTGAGCGTGTCCCATGTCGAGTGAATGTAGGCGAGGGTCGCGTCTGGATTGGATGCGGGTCCGGAGCCGGAAGCAGGCGCGGCGCCGGCATCTTGCGCCTGGAGATTTGAGGTTCCGATTGCGGCTGCTGCAAGGAAGAACAAGTGATGCAATTTCATGGCAACTCCAACGTCGTGCGTTGTGGTTGCTCTGGAGTGTATCGCAACAGGGCCGAGTCTGTTCCATTGATTTCTCTTTTGACCGGGAACAGTTGCGAGCGGTGCGGTGTCTACACAACCACAGTGGTTCCGATTGGGATGTGCGGAGTACCTGGGTCTCCGGCGACGGGTCTTCGTCGCTGGGGTGCAGTGCCTTGAGCCCCGCTCGCCGCGGCAGTCCGCGCGGTGAGCGGACCGCCCACCTGCGCGTCTACGGCCTCCCGATGGGCGCGACTGATTCCATGAGGGAGGCAGGCCATGTTTGAAGACTCGACATTCGAATCGACGGGAAGAATCCGCACGCGCAGCCGCGGGTGGATGCTCGCGGCTCTGGCATTCAACGGCTCAATTCTAGCGGCGATGATTCTTGTGCCGCTGATTCATCCTGAAGCGCTGCCGAATCACGCATTCGCGTTTCTGATGGCTGTGCCGCCACTGCCGCCGAGCCCTCCGCCGGTTGCGCGCGAAGCGGCAAGCGCGGCATCTGCGCCGTCGCTTGCGCTCGAGGACCCACTCTCTGCACCGCGACGGATTCCGACCAGTATCGCAATGCTCCACGACGCCGGACCTGCGCCCACGGGACCAATTGAAACACTCGATACGGGGTCTGGAGTTCCGGGCGGCATTGGAGACAGCTTTCCTTCGCAGCGGGCGCCGCGGGTTGTCCGCGCGGCTCCTTCAGGACCGGTGCGTATTTCTTCCGGCGTGGCAGCGACGATTGCGATCTACAAGCCCCTTCCGGTGTATCCGGCGCTTGGACGCGCAGCTGGCGTAGAGGGAACCGTGGTTCTCGAAGCCACAATCTCGAAGCAGGGGACGATAGAAAATCTGCGCGTGACCAGTGGGCCGGCGATGCTGCGCCAGGCGGCGCTCGATGCGGTGAGCCAATGGCGCTTTCGGCCTTACCTGCTGAACGGCGAGCCGGTGCCAGTTGAGACCACGGTGAACGTGGTGTTTAATTTGCAGCGGTGACCCGGATGCTCACCACCCGCCGGCAAGCTTTTCTCTGGTCAGTTCGTTCCATGTAGCCATTCCTTCGGGCATGGGTGGGCCGGCTGCGCCGGGCGCGACGCGGTCGATGACTTTCTGCGGATCGAGGGTGCCGTGCGCGTCGCGCAGAACACCCTTGACCCAACCAACGGCAGCCAGCCCTTCGCGGCCGGTGAAGGTCTGCTCGATATAGAACCAGCGCTCGTCCCAGCAGACCAGGCGCGAGGCCAGCGTGAATGCCGAGAATACAGGCAGGGAGCGGCGATAGGTGATCCAGACCGCGCCGACCAGCGGCGTCCAGCGGGCGCGCAGAATATGGTTGAGCAGCTGCGTGCGCGCCAGCAGGTGGGTGCGCGCGTAGTCCATCAGGTTCAGATAGCGGGCGTTGTTGAGGTGCAGATTCAGATCGATGTCGTTGGGCCAGACGCGCATGCGCAGGCGGTCTTCGTCCAGGAGGCCGAGCGGCGGCAGCGGCCACAGGTGCTGGCGAATGGCCAGTGCCGGAATGCGGACGAAGCTGATGAAGTGGGACAAAACGAGATCCCTCAGTGAGCAGATTCCAGTGTAGAAGAGCCGGCAGTAGCGGGCTCGGCGCCCGATCGGCGACAATCGCTGATGCCATGGGAAAACTGAATCGCAGGGACTTTTTGAAGACCGCCTCCGCCGCCACGCTCGCCGCAACCGCTTCCCGCTCGCACGCCGCGGCGCCAACCAAGCGCGTCTTTATTGCATCGGGAACGCCGGATGGGATTTTGGCCTACGATTGGAATCCGTCGACCGGAGAACTGGCTCCAGCGGGTGTGGCCGCGAAAATTTCAACAGTGGATTGGCTCACCTTTTCGCCGGGACGCGAGTTTCTCTATGTTGCTGCGGAAGTGGATGAGTTCAACGGCAAGCCTACCGGCGAAGTGGCCAGCTTCCGGGTCGAGGACGGCAAACTGCATCCCCTCTCCGCGCAGAACTCGGCGAGCAAGGGCACTTGTCATGTGGCGCTCGATCACTCGGGACGACTGCTGCTGGCAGCCGATTACGGCGGCGCCAGCGCGGCGGCGTTTCTCGTCGCCGACGGAAAACTGAGCAGTGCGGTGTGGACGGAACACTACACGGTGCACGGGCCGAATGCGGATCGGCAACAGACGGCGCATGCGCATTTTGCCTCGTTCTCGCCGGACAACCGGTTCGCTTATATCAACGACCTGGGCGGCGACATGATTCATATCTACAGCCTCAATGCGGCCATCGTCGGGATGCCGTCTTCGGGCGCGCATTCGGCGCAAGAAGTGGGCGCGGCTGCCCCGGCGCTCACGCCGGCGGGCGAGTACCATGCAAAGCCGGGCGCGGGATGCCGCACGCTGCATTTTCATCCCAACGGACACACGGCCTATTGCGTGAACGAGCTGAACTCGACGGTGGATGTGTTGAATTGGAATCGGGCCGACGGAGGCCTCTCTCTGGTAACAACCATCGAGCTGCTGCCGGAGGGCTATCACGGTCCGACGCGGGCTTGCGACACGGTGATCACGAAGGATGGACGCTTCGTCTACTTCGCCAATCGCGACAACGACTTTCTCTACAGCTTTCACGCGGACACCAGGACCGGAGCGCTTACGCCGATGAGGCGCTCGAATTGCGGAGGCAAGACGCCGCGGAATTTTACGCTGGACCCGACGGAGCGGTGGATGCTGGTGGCGAACCAGGACTCAAACCTGATCAGCGTGTTTGCGCGTGACCCGGCGACGGGCGTTCTGGCCGAGCAGGGCAAGAGCATTGCGGCGGCTGCGCCCATGTGCATTTTGTTCTCTTGAGCTCTTCCGTGCTGAGGTGGGCCACGAGCGGCCCTGCCGATTTTTGATGGGAAATTAAAAGCGAGTCGCTGCCTACGCGCTCGCCAGGGCGGGACTCGAAAGTGCAGCGCCGTGGTGGGCGGCTTCTTCAACTTCGCGAGAGGGAGCGGTTTCAACCGGCACATGGGCCAGTTCCCAGGCCGAGCGGTCTTTGAGCAGGCGCGAGACCAGCGCCGTATGCATGGCGTGGCCGGCGCGCTCGGCGACGACGTGACCTTCGATACGGCGTCCGGCGAGAGCCAGATCACCGATCAGGTCGAGAACCTTGTGGCGCACATACTCGTCGCGGAAGCGGAGCGGGCCATTTTCCGGGCCTTTGGCGCCGAGGATGATGGCGTTGTCGGTGTTGGCGCCACGGATCAGGCCCATATCGCGGAGACGCCTTTCGTCAGCCTTGTAGCCGAAAGTGCGGGCGGCGGCGATCAGGTCGCCATAGGTTTCCGCAGCCAGGTCGACGCTGGTTTTCTGGCGGCCGATGGGGGCGGGAAAGTCGATGGTGTAGTGGATCTTGTAGCCGGGCCCAGGATAGACGCCTATGAACTTCTTGCCTTCGCGCACTTCGACGGGGCGCAGCACACGGATGGTTTCACGGCGGCGTCGCTGGGTGCGGATGCCGGCGGCAAGGAAGGCCTGGACGTAAGGCAGGGCGCTGCCGTCGAGGATGGGCAACTCGAGGTTGTCGAGCTCGACGATGACGTTGTCGACGCCCATGCCAATGAGGGCGGAGAGCAGGTGCTCGGTGGTGGAGATGAGCACACCCTGGCGCATGAGGCTGGTCGCATAGCTGACTTTGGCCACGTTGCGGCCGTTAGCGGCAATTTCGAAGTTGTCGAGGTCAGTGCGACGGAAGACGATGCCGGAGCCGGCGGGCGCGGGTAAAAGCCGCATGGTGACGGGAGCGCCGGAATGAAGTCCTACGCCCTCAAACGCGATGGGCTCTGCAATCGTTTGTTCCAGGTGAGCCGGACTTGCCAATACACACTCCAAATTGCGCAACAATTGGCGCAAGCGATAGGTTAGACGGAGATTGGCGTCTGCGTTGTGTGGCATTTTTGCCACAGTATGCGACACAGGAACCACCATTCGTACCGGCAGATTGGGGGCGAGGGAGTGGAATTTGAGTTCTTTCTCGTGGGTTAACTATTGTAGAATCAGGGCCGACGGTTTCGTTTTGCCCCAATCGATCACCGGAAAGGTCAATCCATGCCCGATTCCCCCATTTCCATGCGCGCGCTGCTGGCCGGTGCGCGGCGCAAGCAGCCGGAGCTGCTGGAACTACTGGGCCGGTTGGTTCGGGCCGAGTCGCCATCGGACGACAAGGTAGCTGTGGATGGGTGCGTTGGGCTGGCTGCGGCTCATGCGAAGGCGCTCGGTGGACGAGTGAAGCTGCATCGGCAGCAGGCTTTTGGGGATGTGCTCGAGGCGCGATTTGGGCCAAGGACAAAAGCCGGCGGTCCGAAGCCGATTTTGCTGCTGGGGCATCTGGACACGGTTTGGCCGCTGGGAACGCTGAAGTCGATGCCCTTTCGCAATGCCGAGGGACGGGTCCGGGGACCGGGCACGCTGGACATGAAGGCCGGCGTAGCGATGGCTTTTACCGCAATTGAACTGCTGACCGAGGTTGGGCTGCTGCATCGCGAAGTGGCGCTGCTGCTGAACAGCGACGAGGAGGTCGGCAGCCCGATTTCGCGGCCGATTACGGAAAAACTGGCGGCCGAATCCGCGGCAGTGTTTGTGCTGGAGCCGGCGCAGGGGCTGGCCTACAAGACTGCGCGCAAAGGGACCGGCAATTGGAGGATGGAGGTTGAGGGTGTAGCGGCGCATGCGGGAGTGGACTTCGGCAAGGGTGCGAGTGCGATTCGCGAATTGGCGCGGGTGATCGAAACGGTGAGCGGCTGGACCGACCTGAAGCGCGGGCTCACGGTAAACGTGGGACTGGTCGGCGGAGGATCGAAGACGAATGTGATTCCGGCCGAGGCGTGGGCGGAGGTGGACGTCCGCATTGCGCGGAAGGCGGACGGGGCGCGGATTGCGCGGAAGTTTGCCGGACTGAAGCCGGTGGACAAGCGCTGCAAGGTCGTGGTCACCGGCGGTATCAATCGGCCGCCAATGGAGCGCACGCGGGGGACGGCGAAGCTTTACGGAGAGGCGCGAGCGCTGGCTGCCGAACTGGGATTTGCGCTGGATGAGGCGGCGACTGGCGGCGCGTCCGACGGGAACTTCACTTCGGCGCTCGGCATTCCAACGCTGGATGGAATGGGAGCTGTTGGAGAAGGCGCGCACGCTCGGCATGAATCGATTGTGCTGGAGCACCTGGCAATGAGGACGGCGCTGTTGGCGGGAATGCTGGCAGCGTGAGTCACTCCTACGGATGCACCAGATAGTTCTGCAGAAAGAAGTAGCCCGCGGTGACGAAGCCGATGACGGCGACGGCCCAGCGCATGGCGCGCTGATTGACCTTGCGGCTGTAGTGCGCACCCAGGTAGCCGCCCACCGCCGCGAGAACGGCCATGACCAGGCAGAAGCGCCACTCGACGCGGCCGGCAAGGATGAAACTGATCGACGGGATCCCGATGGAGACGGCCGCGGTGAGCACCTTGAGCGCGTTCATCTCGTGAATGTCGTGCACACCGCAGAAGCCGAACAACGCCATGGCCAGGAATCCGCCGCCGGCGCCGAAGTAGCCTACATAAACGCTCACCACGACCATGCCGATGAGCAGGGATACGTTGTAGCGGCGTCCGCCGGAGAGTGTGGCGAGCCAGCGGCCAAGGGGAAAGCTGAGCACGAACATGACCGCGGCAAAGAGCAGCAGCCAGGGCAGCAGTTCGCGGAAGCGCTTGTTGCCTGTATGCAGGAGCAGGAAGCCGCCCAGCCAGCCGCCTACGCCCGAGGCTGCGCCGAGTGGGACCAGCTTCCATCCATAGGTGCGCAACTGCTGACGAAAAGCGATGAGCGAGGTAAGCTGGCCGGGCCACAGCGCTACGGTGTTGGTGGCCTGCGCAGAGACCGCGCCGACGCCGGCGGCAGTGGTGCTGGCCAGCAGCGCGGGCAGAGAGAGAAACGAGCCGCCACCGGCGATGGTGTTCAGCACGCCTGCAAAAAAAGCGGCGACGGGGAGCCAGAGGACGCGGAGCAGATGAACAAGAGCAGGCACTATAGATCAATGTACGGGAAAGCGCATAAAGATCTATAAGGAGTTCTACGGCAGCGCGGGCAATGCGGATTCAGGAAGAGATTTTCACGAATGGATGGGGTGCCTGGCCGAAGGACAGCCTGATACACTCGCCTCAAGAACTCGTGGAGCTGCAACAACCAATGAAACAATCTGTTCTGATTCTTCTTTTGGTGGCGGCATGCGCCTCCGTCACTGTTGCTCAAACGCCGGCCAAACCGGCTGCTCATGCTTCGACAACTGTGCATCATCCCGCCGCAACGACCTCGGCAGTGAAGCTGCCTCCGGGAGTGCCTCCGGTGAGGGGCATTGTGAAGTCGGCATTCACCCTGCGCTATGAGGACATCCAGATCGGCACCGGCGCAGAGGCCGAGCCGAACAAGATGTACAAGGTGTTATATACCGGCTGGCTGGGCAGCAACGGGCGGCCCGACGACGGGCACAAGTTCGACGCTTCGGCTGACCACCCCGGACCGCCTGAGCGGGACAAGGACGGCAAGCCGGTGCTGGACGCGGACGGCAAGCCGAAGATGGGCCCGCCGCAGCCGATGGCGTTTCCGCAGGGGATGGGCCGGCTGATTCCCGGGTTCGACCAGGGATTTGCGGGCATGAAGATCGGCGGCAAACGGCGGATTTTCATTCCGTGGCAACTGGCATATGGCGCGCGCGGCAGGCCGGGTCCGGATGCTGCACATCCTGGGATTCCGACCAAGTCGGATTTGATCTTTGACGTCGAACTGGTGGATGTGACCGACCTGCCCACGCCGCCGACGCGTCCGGGGATGGGCGGAATGCCGGGCCATGGAATGCCTCCGGGAGCCGTGCCACATCCGGTTGCGCCTCCGACGCCTGGTACTGCGCCGAGCTCTGCGCCTGCTCCAACTGCTGCGCCTTCAGCTCCGGCTACGGCTACTCCCGCAACTGCAACACCGGCGCCTTCAGCGCCGGCGACGACGACTCCGGCTCAGCCACAGGCGCATTGATCCGCCGACCTTTCGATTCGGCACGTTGAGGTTCGTGGTTTCCCACCCATTCGCCGGAAAAGAGGCGAATGGATGGGGCACGAAGCTGCTGGGCGAACTCCAAACGAACATAAAGCGATTGAACCCTTCAGGCCGTAGCCACGGGTAATTCGGGCGTGGCCTGGAGCAGTTGGCGGGTGTAGGCCTTGCACGGCGACGCGCATAGGGCTTCGGCATCGCCGGTTTCGATGAGACGACCACGTTCCATGACGGCGATGCGTGTGCTCAGGTAGCGCACCAGCGGCATGGAGTGAGAGATGAACAGATAAGTCAGGCCGAGTTGGCGCTGCAAGGCCTGCAGCAGGTTGACGATCTGCGCGCCCACACTGACATCGAGGGCGGAGACCGGTTCATCGAGGATGAGCAGCTTCGGCCGCAGAGCCAGTGCGCGTGCAATGTTGATGCGCTGGCGCTGGCCGCCGCTGAATTCGTGCGGATGACGGGTGAGAGCGGATTCATCGAGTCCTACTTCGCGGAGCAGTTCGACGGCTTTGGCGCGGAGCGACGCGCGGTCAGTTGCAATGCCGCTTTCGCGGCGATGAATCAGCAGCGGTTCGGTCACGATCTCGAGCACTTTCATGCGCGGGTTGAGAGCTGCGTAGGGGTCCTGAAAGACGGGCTGCATCTGGCGGCGGAGGCGGTGCAGCTCGGGCTTTGACGCGTGGGCCACGTCGATGCCGTCGACGCGGATGGTGCCCGAGGTTGGCGCGACCAGGCCGAGGATCATGCGCGCGAGTGTGGTTTTGCCGGAACCAGATTCGCCCACCAGGCCTAGCGTTTCTCCGCGTTCGATGGAGAGCGAGACATTGTCGACGACGGTCTGATGCTGAGTGCGCAAGCCCGTGCGGCGCGGATAGCTCTTCGAGACGGAAGCGACTTCGACGAGCGGCATGGGGCCATGTTACTAAAGCAGTTTCGGGATTTGCTAACTCCTTTGGTTGCAACAGCGCATTTGGGCGTTTTGCCTCTAACCCTTTCCGGCTCTATGGGCTGGACCGAAAAGGGGGGAGGGGTGGGGTATTTGGGTATAAACCGGGCGCTTCTCCGACAGATTGGACCGGGCGGATCTCCGACCCTGCTCAAGGCCGCTGGCGATTGCTCGCGACGTGTTGATCGGCGGGATGGTTGAGCCTCTTACAATCTTGCGCCGAGCGGAGGTAATTATCTGCAAAGTTGGGGGGATTCCGACGGGAATATTTATGGGCACTGGCGGAAGTGGCAACGCCGGGTCAGCTCAGTTTGGGGTGGAGTTTGTGGAAGCCGGTGGCTTGCTGGTAGGCCCAGCCGAAGGCGGCTAGTTTGGCGTCCTGATAGTGGGCGGCGAGAAAGGTGATGGAGACAGGGGTGCCGGGTCCACCAATATCGTCGTGGTCGCCGTCGTCGATTTTGGGCGGGCGGGGCGCGTCGTCGCCGCGCAGGCCGTTGGGGACAATCAAAGCCGGATGGCCGGTGAGGTTGGTTGCGACCAGTTGCACGTCGTTGGTGGGTGTGACGATGATATCGACCTGGTTGAAGAGTGCAGACACCTGCTGGACGGCGAGGGTGCGGGCGCGATTGGCCTGGATGTAATCGACGGCGGGGTAGAAACGGGCGATGCGGAAGGCGTTGGGCCAGTCTTCAGCGCCTTGCTCGGTGAGGAGCGCGTCGTGGCCGCTTAGGGTTAGGTCGTCGAAAGCGGCGGCGGCCTCGGCCGTAAGCAGAGCCGACATTGCGCTGTAGGGCAGCTTGGGCAGCTCGACGGGAATGAGATTCACGCCAATGGAGCGGAGCTTGTCGAGCGTGGCGAGATCGTAGCGGCGGTCGTAGTCGCGGCGGGCGCGCCAGGCTTTCATGCCGGCGTTGTCGTCTTCGCGTTTCTTCTTTTCTTCGGCGGTTTCGCCGGGTTTGGGCTCGTGGAGCTTGAGCGGCTCGGGCGGGTCGAATTCGGACTTGAGGTAGCCGATGCGGAGGGTCTTCCAGTCGAAGCCTGGGTTCCAGTCGAACTTCGCTGGGTGGACGGATGCGTCCATGCCGTCGGGGCCGCAAATTGCACCGAGAACCAGCGCGCAATCTTCTGCTGTGCGGCCGATGGGGCCTAGCTTGTCCATGGTCCAGCTCAACGCCATTGCGCCGGTGCGGGGAACGAAGCCGAAGGTGGGGCGGAGGCCGGTGTCGCCGCAGCGTGTGGAGGGCGAAGAGATGGAGCCAAGTGTTTCCGAGCCGATGGCGAAGGGCACGCATCCGGCGGCAACGGCAGAGGCCGGACCAGCGGACGAGCCGCTCGAGCCCTGCTTGGGATTCCAGGGGTTGCGGGTGCGGCCGCCGTACCATTTGTCGCCCATGGCGAGAGCGCCCAGGGTGAGCTTGGCGACGAGAATTGCGCCGGCGGCGTCGAGGCGCTGGACGACGGTGGCGTCTTCGTCGATGACCTGGTGCTCGAATCCGCCTGCGCCCCAGGTGGTGGGATAGCCTTTGACGGCGAGCAGATCTTTTGCGCCCCAGGGAATGCCGTGGAGCGGGCCGCGATATTTGCCGGCGGCGATTTCTTCGTCGGCTTTGTTTGCTTGCGCCATCGCGCGTTCTTCAGTGAGGGTGATGGAGAAGTGGAGCGTGGGATCATAGCGCTTGAGGCGGTCGAGGTACATACGGGTGAGGGCGACAGAGGTGACTTTCTTTGCTCGAATCAGGCTGGCCAATTCGCTTACCGAAGCGAATGCGAGAGCCTCCGAGCCTGACGGCAAACTCAGCGTTGCATCGGGCGTCCAGCTCCCAAGCGGGCGCCGCTCAGTGACGATGCGAATCTCGTGAGCCGATTGCGCAGGCAGCGGATGAAAGACAAACGCGGGCGCGACGGAGTTGGGCAGCTTGAGCTTGCGGATGGCCTTGACGGATCCGTTCTGGTCGACGAGGCCGTCGATCATCATCTTCTTCTGCTCGGGGGTGAAGGGGCCGACGCCGGCGAGGATGGCGGCCTGGTCGATCATCTCGGGAGTGATTGCGGGTGGCTTGGATTGATCGGAACTTGTAGCTTCCTGGGCCTGCGCGGCGAGGGTGTAGAGAACTCCGGGCAGCAGGGCCGAGGCGATGCCGGCGCGGCTGCATGCGGCGAGAAAGTTTCGACGATCCAGGGTCATGGTTGGGAGATCCTCACAGGCAGGATTTGTCTTTTGCAAACGATAACAAATGAGGCCTGAGTTTTTGAGGCAATTCTTTCCCTGAATCCGTTCGCTTTCATGAGAAGCGTGTTTGCTTCGGGGACATGAAGGATTGGCAGCGCGCGCGGCAAGCGGCCACCAGAAACGCTGCGGGGGGGAGCTGCGGAAAAGGAATGTCCGGGCTCAGTTGAGCGGCGGGAGGGTCAGGTTCTTCAGACTGTTATGGACGTCGTGCACCAGGACCGCGGCGGTGATGCCGATGGCCGCTCCGGCAACGGCAACCACGATGATGACCTTGGTTCCGGTGCTCATCTTGTCTTTGTGAACGCCGGTCAACTGCGCGTACTGAATTTCCTGCGGCTGATCGGCCTTCCTGGGTTTTACGGTGAAGCTTTGTTCGCCGATGCTGACGATGAGGCCTTTGACCTCGGTGTTATCGGCGAGCGTGACGCGGACGCCCTGGCCGACGCCGCGCGCCTGCACTTTGGCTTTCATCACGATGGGATCGACCGGTTTTGGGGCGGCGAAGGCGAGGGTGTTGGTGAGCAGAGCGGGAATCAACAGCATTGCGGTGAATCGAATGAGACGAGAGAGGGTCATATTCTTGCGACCTCCTGGAAATTGGATTGGAAACTGATGGGGTAGGCGGATAAACGGTGCTGCGCTGCGCTTCGATCGATGGAAGTGCAGGTAATGCGGCAGTGAATTGTGAAAGTGGGCCTGCGAATACAATCTCTGCGATGCACGACGATTGTCAAGAGGAATGAGCGCGGCTTTACCGCGCACGCAGCCGCCGCTTTCTGTTCAGGCGGGACGCAGTGCGGGAAATTTGGGATTTGTTCAGCGAGTCAGCGGCGGCGATTGTCGAGCTTGTGCGGTGTCCCTGAACTTCATGCAAAAACAACCGCTGATCCCCTTCGGCATCGCTCAGGGCAGGCTCTCGACTCACCACCCCCAAACTCACGAGCGTTTGGGGCCCCGTTCGCTCAGGATGACAGGTCCTTTGCTTAGGATGACTGGTTATCGATTGACGGGGACGTTAAAGACACGACGCTAGACTTTCGAGCTAGATGTCGAGGTTCTTCACATCGAGGGCATTGTCTTCGATGAATTTGCGGCGCTTTTCGACGTCCTCGCCCATGAGCGTGGTGAAGATCTCGTTGGTCTCGACGATGTCTTCAAGCTTGACCTGAAGCAGAGTGCGGCGCTCGGGGTCCATGGTGGTTTCCCAGAGCTGCGAGCTGGTCATTTCGCCAAGGCCCTTGTAGCGCTGGACTGAGTAGTCTTTCTTGCCGGTCTCGACGATGTGGGCGTAGAGCTCGCGCGGGGTCTGCTTCTCCACGGGTTCGCGAAGGACCCGCGCGGCGCGGCGAGCCTGTTTGGCTTCGGCCTGGGCTTCGACGGCGTCGGGCGCGGCCTCGCCTTCGGCGGGCTCTGCTTCTTCCGCGGCGGCTTCGTCGATGTTTTCGGCGCGAATGGCCATGTCCGTCAAAATGGAAACGCGGTCGCCAGTCACCTGGACGAAGCCATCGCCGACGGCCAAGAAAATGGTTTCCCCGCCCTTCTGCGCGACGATTTCACCCGCGATGAGTTGGGTCATCAGGGGCATGTGCTGCGGCAGGATACCCATCTCACCTTCAGCGCCGGTGAGCGTGACCATATCCACATCTTCGGAGAAGGTTTTCGCCTCCGGCGTGATGATTTCAAGTTTTAACGTGGCCATTTTAGGGTGCCGCCGGGACGCCAAGCGTCTCAGCGGCGCAAATTAGTTTTCTTTGATTTCGTCGATGCCACCCTTCATGTAGAAGTTCTGCTCGGGCACGTCGTCGTGTTTGCCCTCGAGAATTTCCTTGAACGCGCGGACGGTTTCAGCCACGGGCACCTGCTTGCCCTCGCGGCCGGTGAACACTTGGGCAACCGAGAACGGCTGGCTGAGGAAGCGCTGGATCTTGCGCGCGCGCGCCACGGTAATCTTGTCCTGTGGCGAAAGTTCATCTTCACCCAGAATGGCCATGATGTCCTGCAAATCGCGGTAACGCTGCAGCACCTGCTGCACGCCGCGGGCGACTTCGTAATGTTCTTTGCCGACGATTTCCGGCGCGAGGGCGCGGGAATTGGAGGCCAGAGGGTCCACGGCGGGGTAAATGCCCAGTTCGGCGATGGAACGTTCGAGCACGATGGTGGCGTCCAGGTGCGCGAAGGTGGTGGCGGGCGCGGGGTCGGTCAAGTCGTCCGCAGGCACGTAAACGGCCTGGAACGAGGTGATGGAACCCTTCTTGGTGGAGGTGATGCGTTCCTGGAGGTCGCCCATTTCGGCGGCCAGCGTGGGCTGGTAACCGACGGCGC
>Ga0209169_10000896_pt1 | contig 18367 bp, 16 predicted proteins | sample HubBroMetageWRM4_FD_188346 | JGI IMG/M metagenome (GOLD analysis project Ga0209169, IMG submission 188346) | Warmed soil microbial communities from the Hubbard Brook experimental Forest, New Hampshire - Hubbard Brook CCASE Soil Metagenome WRM 4... | ecosystem: Environmental > Terrestrial > Soil... | reverse complement strand
CCACTTTGTGGAGCATCGGTGCCGGACCTCTGGTGAATGTAGTCCTGCTGCCGATTTTGTACGCTGCGACCGTGATGAGCCGGTCCGCCGGCATGGCAGCTACGTCGCCTGACGTCTACATTCTTCTGCGCTCCGTGCTCTACATCGATCTCGGTCTGCTGGTTTTCAATATCCTGCCGATCTATCCGCTGGATGGCGGGCAGATTCTGCGATCGCTGCTGTGGTTTGCCATGGGACGCGCGCGCAGCCTGCTCGTTGCCACCGTTCTCGGCTTCATCGGCATCGCGGGCCTCGTTGGCCTTGCTCTTTGGGTGCATGATGCGTGGCTGGGTGCCATCGCGGTCTTTATGGTGATGAACTGCTGGGGAGGATTGCAGCAGGCGCGCGCGCTGTTGCGCCTGAGCAAGCTGCCGAGGCGCGACGGATTTACCTGTCCAACCTGTAAATCGTCGCCGCCCGTAGGCGAATACTGGAAGTGCGGCAATTGCGGCCAGTCGTTCGATACGTTTCAGACCTGGGCGACTTGCCCGCGATGTTCCGCGAAATTTCCCGCGACACGCTGCATCGACTGCGGACGGCAAGCGGCATTGGGGGAGTGGGCTAGTTCTTCGATCGCACCATCATCTACGCTGAATGCCGATCCGCAAACCAATCTATTGCCGAAATAAATCCCGACCCTGCGCCCTCAACGCGCGAAACAAAAAAAGCTATGCGTGTTCGAGAGACATGCCGTGCTTAGCCGCTCACCAAAAATCACCAGCGGTTCGCTGGCAATGAGCCCTCGATTCGCCTTTGTCGTAAGCGAATTCTCCAGGATGACGAACTCGTCGAACACTGGCCGGAAAAGATCAGCAAGTTCCTCATAGTTATTCTCTTTCGTATGCCATGGGCTGGTCGCTTGCCCGGCAAAGGCCTCGGGATTGGGAGTCGCAATAAAACAAATCCCTCCTTTTCGTAGCACCCTGCGGACTTCCCTCAAATGCGCTGCCTGATCTGGTAAGTGTTCAAAGTTCTCCGAAGAAAAAACAAAGTCGAACGAGGCGTCCGGGAAACGAAGATCCTGGGCATTCATCTCAATAAAATCTGGCTTACGGTAGCGCCGCTTGGCGAAGCGTATGGCAGAACTCGAGTAGTCGATTCCAGTCACGTGTTTGGCCTGCTCCGCGAGTAGGGCGGAGCCGTAGCCGGTTCCGCAGCCCACATCCAACACTGTCTTCCCACTCACCCATTGCGAAATGAATTGATAGACCTTGCGATGGTTGACGAAGTTGGCATCTTCGAAATCAGGGTTGACGCGCTCGCTATGATGCCAATATCCCGTTCTCGCGAAATAGGCGGAATTTTCCAGCAGGCGTCGGACGAAGTGTCCAAGTCTTCCCTGACCGTGAACCGCGACCTCTGTCATCAATGAGTCTCCGTAATCGTGTTTCTGGTAGATCGGATTAGCGATGGATGCCAAGTTTCCTCATTTGGGTTGCGGAGGAACGAAACGTCCCGAAATAAATCCCTTTTATGCCACGCATCAGCTTTTTCGATTGGCTGCATCTGTGCGCTCGCGCTATGCTTCGTTGTTCCAAAGCAAACGTTCTAAGGTAATGGTTCCAAGCAGCGTGTTGAAACCAACCATTTCAACTCCTTCTGTTTCTCGAAGTTGATTGAGCGATATCATTCTGTCCATCTCAAAGGAGACTGAACGACATCCATGTCCAATGAACTGCGCAATTTTCTGGCGTTGTCGTACGACGAACTCGAAGACCTCAACCTCAAGGCGAAGGAGGAGCGCAAAAAACGAGTCTCCCTGGAAACCATCCGCGAAGAGCGGCTCAGATATTTAACCGACGAGAAGCGCATCAAGGCGCTCACCGTGCTCTTCAGCGATCTCGAAGGCCGGTTGCACATGCTCGATTATGACAAGAAATTCCTGCTCAAGAGCTGGGACAACTTGACCTTCGATGGATCGTCCATTCGCGGCTTCACCGCGCAGCGCGAAAGCGACCTGCGCCTCGGTATCGACTGGAGCGCCTTTTATTGGGGTCCCGCCGATGTGTTTGGCCCCGGCAAAGTACTGGTGTTCGGTGATGTCATCGACAAGGGTGGACAGCCGTATGTCGGCGACATCCGCGGCGTATTGAAAACCTATGCCGCCGAACTGTACAAGAAAAAAGGCTACACGCTGAACGCGGCCAATGAAATTGAAGGATTTCTTTTCAAAGGCGCCGACGCCGAGCGTCACTATCACGAGGCCGGCAGCAAGTTCGAATACGTCAACACCGGTGGTTACTATCACTCGCTGCCGGGCGATCCACTGCGCAACTTCATTGACACCACGGCAGAAGTTCAGCGCGCCATGGGCTTTCAGAACGAAAAAGATCACCCCGAAGTTGCGCCCTCGCAATTCGAAATCAACTACGGATACGGCGAAGTCGTCGCCGCCGCCGATCAGATTCAGATTTACAAGCTGATCTGCCGCCAGGTCGCAACCAACATGGGGCTCACCGCATCGTTTCTGCCCAAGCCGGTTGTGGGCGTAAACGGGAGCGGCATGCACACCAACGTTTCGATCAGCGACGAGGGCAAGAATCTTTTCTGGGATGCGAAGGGTGAAGAAAAGCTGAGCAAGATGGGCTGGAGTTTTGTCGATCGAATTCTGACTCACGGCAACGACATCTGCCTGCTGCTCAACGCCAGCGTCAATGCTTATCGGCGCCTCGATCCTCACTTTGAGGCACCGAACCAGATCAAAGCCTCTGCGGTCGATCGCGGCTCGATGATCCGTATTCCGATCGGCAACGAGAAAAGCATGCGTGTCGAAGTCCGATCGGTCGCGCCGGATTCCAATCCATATATGGTCATGCTCTCGATCTTCAAGACCGGCCTCGATGGCGAGACCTCGAAGATCAAGAACCTGCGTCAGGCGGAGCGCTACTTGCCCGATAACATCTACACGGCGATCGAAAACTTCCGCAAGGCCGATTGGACGAAAACCCTGCTCGGCGAAGATGTGAAAGGCCGCTACGCCGACCTGAAACAGGCCGCCGCGGACCGCTGCGCTCGCGCTCTCGGGACTTTCGTAAAAGCTCCGGAGGTGCAGTTCCACCATGAGGTCTACAACCAGTATTTGTGGAACCAGTTCTAAATCTGGCGTATTGCACGAAACGCTCTGGCGAAAGCCAGGGCGTTTTTTGCCTGTGTGGAGCGGGCACTCTTGCCCGCGGGGTTGAGACGGCGCAGGATCATTCGGGTACAGTGCATGCCCCACACATTCATCAAAGATTCCAGCTACACTGTTCGGGCGCGAAGGAGACGCTCGTGATGAAACAAACGACGAGAAAGCTTTTCTCAGCTGTCTGCCTGCTGCTTTTCGCATCGACAGCCGCCCGCGTGGTGGCCCAGATCAATCCTTACAAAGAAGGAACTCCAGGCGTCACCGGATACCGTTCTGAAGTTCTGGCTGAAGTCATCGTGCAGGAAGATAAGTTCACGCGCCTCGCTGAGGCCATCCCGGCTGATAAATACGCGTGGCGGCCTTCGCCCGATGTGCGCTCGTTCGCCGAAGTCTTTCTCCACGTTGCGGGCGCCAATTACAACTTGTACAAACTGGTGGGCACGCCACCGCCGACGGGACTCGACCTAAAAAACATCGAAAAATCAACAACCGACAAGGCCAAAGTCATCGCCACGCTGAAAGATTCCTACGCACACGCAAAAAAGGCGATTACTGCCATGCCTGACGCCGATCTCGATAAAAGTATGGACTGGTTCGGCGGCAAAATTACCGAGCGCGGTATTCTTCTTTTTGTCGTGCGCCACGGCGCCGAGCATCTTGGGCAATCAATCGCTTATGCGCGCTTCATCGGCGTGGTCCCGCCGTGGGCGGAAGACGCCCGGAAGGCAAGCGCCAAGGGTAAGGACTAGGTTCTTCCTTCGTGTGCTAGATTCAAATGTTTTATGGATCTTGCTTCCGCGAACCTCGCACCAACCATCGTCACGCAAGGCCTGACACGCCGCTTCGGCGAACTCGTCGCCGTCGACGGCATAGACCTGCGTGTCTCACCCGGTCAGTTCTTCGGATTTCTCGGTCCGAACGGCGCGGGAAAATCAACCACGATCAAGATGCTCACCGGCCTGCTTGCTCCTAGCTCCGGGCGCATTGAAATTCTCGGACTCGACCTGAACACCGACCCGGTAAACGTCAAGCGCCAAATCGGAGTCGTGCCCGAAGGCATGGCGCTTTTTGGCCGGCTGACCGGCGCGGAATTTCTAAGCTTTGCCGGACGAATGTACGGCCTCGACCGCAATACTGCCGCGAAGCGCGCCGCCGAGCTGCTCGACTTCATGCAACTCGCCGACCAACCGAAAAAACTGGTCACCGACTACTCCCACGGCATGCAGAAAAAACTTGCACTGGCCGCTGCGGTGATCCACGGACCGAAAGTTCTTTTCCTCGACGAACCCTTCGAAGGCGTCGATGCCATCGCGGCCGGAACTTTGAAATCCATGCTGCAAGGCATGATCGCCCGCGGCGCCACCATCTTCCTTACGTCGCATGTACTCGAAATCGTTGAGCGCCTGTGCAGCCATGTCGCCATCATTCATCACGGCAAACTCGTCGCTCAGGGATCGCTCGAAGAACTCCGCGCCGGAGTCGAGGCGCAAACACCCGCCGCAGCGAATGATGGTCAACAACCAACCGGCGAAAAATTGACGCTCGAACAAATCTTTCTTCGCGTGGTGGGCGGCGAGCGCCGCACCGAGCAGGAATTGTCATGGCTGGGATGAACTCTTCCATCCCTATGCGCGCCCAACTCGCCGCCATCGCTGACTTGCGCTGGCGGATGTTCGTCAACGGCCTGCGTACCAAGCGCGGCAAGATGGAACTGGCCTCACGCGTCATCGTCACCGCCGCATTTTCCCTGGGCGGCTTCGGGGGCTTCATCGCCGCCGCGGGAGCTTCCTGGTATTTCGTCTCTCACGATCAGGCCGAGTTTTTGCCAGTCGTACTCTGGCCGATCTTTTTCTTCTGGCAAGTTTTCCCCGTGATGGCGACCGCCTTCACGAACAATCCCGATTCATCCGATCTGCTGCGCTTCCCGCTCTCCTACCGATCGTTCTTTCTAATCCGGCTCACCTACGGATTCTTCGATCCCGCCAGCGCTCTCGGGACGGTCGCTCTGTTCGGAGTTCTCTTCGGCGTCACCATCGCGCGCCCACTGCTATTTCCCTGGGCTGCGCTGGCTTTGTTCGTCTTCGCGATTTTCAATCTCATGCTGATGCAGGCCATCTTCGCCTGGCTCGAGCGCTGGCTGGCGCAGCGCCGCACCCGCGAAGTGATGGGCCTTTTGTTCATCCTGGTCATGCTGAGCTTTCAGTTGATTGGGCCGATAACGCAGCGCCTGGGCCGGAGACCGAACCCACAATTCAGGCACGTTCTCGAACTCGCGGTGCAGGCGCAAAGATTTTTACCGCCCGGCTTAGCCGCTGACGCCATCCATCAAGCAGCGCAAGCGCACTTTGTGGCCGCCCTCACTTCCCTGCTCTTGCTCGCGGCAATAAGCATTGCCATCGGATCGCTTCTGCATCTGCGTCTGCGCCAGCAATTTCGCGGCGAGAACTTGAGCGAGGCCGCAGCGCGTCCGAAAATCGCACACGCACAAACTCTGCAACTGGGATGGAATATTCCCGGCCTTCCGCCAACCATCGCCGCCGTCTTCGAAAAAGAAGTTCGTTACCTCGCGCGTAGCGGGCCGATGTTGCTGACGCTGATCATGCCGCTCTTCATGCTGATCATTTTCCGCCTTGGGCCGGCGAGTTCACTGCGCCACTCCAATTTCTTCGGCTACACGCCCGACATGGCCTTCCCCAGCGCCACGGCCTACGCTCTGCTCGTGCTCACCAATCTCGTCTACAACAGCTTTGGCGGAGACGCTGCCGGCCTGCAGTTTTTCTATGCCTCACCAGTCACCTTTCGAGATATTTTACTGGGCAAGAATCTGATGCACGCGACCATCGTCGCGATCAACATCACGCTGGTCTGGATCGCAGTCACGCTTTTCTACGGCACGCCGAAGCCAGCTGTAGTGGTCGCGACGCTCTCCGGACTTTTCTTCGCGGCCCCGCTGAACTTTACCGCCGGAAATCTGCTCTCGCTGTATTCGCCGAGAAAACGTGACTTCGCCACCTTCGGCCGCCAGAACGCTTCGCAGATGACCGTCCTCGTCAGCCTCGGAATGCAGGTCGCAATTGTCGGGATCGGCATCGGCGCATTCGCCGTCGCCCGCCTTTATCAAAATTTATGGATCGCCGCGTTGATCTTCGCCGTGCTGGCCGCGATTTCCATCACAATCTACGTTGTGGTCTTGCATCGCATCGACGGCATCGCAATCCAGCGCAGAGAGATCATCCTTGCGGAGTTGTGTAGGGCTTGATTGCTTTGGGTGGCGAAATGCTTCAGCGTTGCGATCAGTCAGATCGTTTCCGGCTTGGCTACAAACCGGTATCCCACTCCGCGCACGGTCAACAGATGCCTCGGATGCCCCGGATCATCTTCCAGATATCGGCGCAGGCGCACGATAAAGTTGTCGATGGCCCGCGTGTCCGTGTCTTCGTGCAGGCCCCAGACGTCTTCCAGAATCTGCTTGCGCGAGACGACCTTGCCATCATTCCGCACCAGATGGCGCAGCAAATCCGATTCCATCACCGTCAGATGAATCGTAGTTTCACCTGACCGCAGTTCCAGGGCGCCAAAGTCAATCGTCTTTCCGGCGAACGAAAATGCGCCCAAATCTTCTACGGTCGCTCCATCGGCTGGTGCTGCTGTGACCGCTTTTTCTGCCGCTCGCACGCCCCGCATCCACTCGCTGCGCCTTAACAGTCCCTGCAATCGCGCCAGCAGAATCGTCAGATCGAAGGGCTTCGCCAGATAATCATCCGCGCCCGAAGCAAATCCCTTCAGCACATCTTCTGGACGTCCGCGCGCCGTCAGCATCAGCACCGGAACATAATTCCGCGCCGCACGCAGCTCCGATACCACGCTGAATCCATCTTTTCCAGGCAACATGATATCCAGCACCACAATGTCGAAATTCTCTTTTTTCCCGATCAAGCGATCCGTCGCCGCCTCGCCATCCCCCACTACTTCCGCGGCATAACCTTCGGCTTCGAGATTGAAGCGCAAGCCCTGAGCCAGATGCGCCTCGTCCTCCACCACCAACACGCGGCTCATACTTGACACCTCATGCGGCAAACCTCGGCAACTCAAAGACAATCGTCGTTCCCTGGCCTTCGCCCTCGCTCTCGGCAAAAACTTTCCCGCCGTGCTTCTGCGCAATCGCCTTCACGATAAACAAACCGAGGCCGGTACCCTTTACATGCGACAAAGACCGATGCGTTACACGGTAGAAGCGCTTGAAGACCTGCTTCACATCATCCGGCGCGATGCCCACGCCCTGATCCTGCACCCGCAGCACGATGCGTTTCTCGTCCGGCGTCTCCAGCCGCACTCGCACGTCGATATTCTCGCCGGAATATTTCACAGCATTATCGATCACATTGAAAACCGCAGTCCTGAGATCTTCGGCGCTGCCCCGCACCACCAACTTATTTCCATCACTCGATGCCTCTTCGAAGCGCAATGCCTCCGCCGGTAAATGATGCCGGCTGCGCGCCGCTTGCATGGAGTCCTGCACGATTTGCCGGAAATCGACCTCAGCCTTTTCTCTTCCCGCCTTTTTATCGCCGGCGCGCCCGGCACGCAAAACCTGCTCCACCGTCTCCGTTAGCCGGTCGGTGTCGCTCAACATGATCCCGTAGAATTCCTGCTTCTGTTTCTCCGGAAGTTCCCGCCGCTGCAAGGTTTCCAGATGCAGCCGGATCGACGCCACGGGCGTCTTCAACTCATGCGTAACGGCGTTTATAAAACTGTCGTGCTGCTCGCTGCGCCGCAGCTCGCGCACCAGAAAAATCGTATTGACTACCATGCCGGCGATAATCAGCGCGAAGAAAACGATGCCGAAAAACAGCAGCACGCCCTCGCGCCAGTTGAGGATGATCCAGCCGACGTTGAGCGCGACGGCCAGCGCCACCAGGCCGATGCCCAGGCAGAGGAAGAAAACGATGGTCCCGCGGCGGCTCGAGATGCGCACGCCCCGATTCTACCGCGTAGGGCGGCTCACAGACGCGAAGCTTAACGCGGAGAATCAGAAGGCGAAAGTCCACCGACGGTGGGAGCAAAGTTGTTGTTGAAGTGACTGGGCAGGCGAGGGCCGTGAGGAATCGCGAGAGCGAGAGCGAACCGTCGTCTCCATCAGCGGCAAAGCCGCATGTATAATTCCCCGCATGCAAGGAATATCGTGGAGCACAATTGCGCTCGGCTCCCTGCTGCTCATCTCGATCTGCTCAAAAGGAGGGCAGCAAATGCAATCTTCGAAACCTGAAAAGTCGCAACCGCCAGTCAAAACGGAACAACGCGGACGCATCCTTGGAATCGGCGGTATCTTCTTCAAATCCGCGAATCGCGATCAGACGCGCGAATGGTATGCGAAGCATCTTGGAATCGCCGACACGGGCCACGGCGCGATGCTTCCGTGGCGCGAACACGACGATCCGCAAAAGGAACATGTCACCGTTTGGACGGTTTTTCCCGCCTCCACGAAGTATCTCGATCCCAGCCCTGCACCCTTCATGATCAACTACATCGTGGACGATATGGATGCTTTGCTCGACCGCTTGAAACAAGAGGGCGTCAAGATCGACCCCAACCGAATGGATGAGTCCTACGGCCGCTTTGCCTGGATCTATGACTCGGACGGCAACAAGATTGAGCTCTGGCAGCCGCTGCCCGCAAAGCCCTAAGAGGCTTTCACTGTCCGGAGGTCCAGATGCTCTGGCTATACGAAGCTTTCTTTCCCGTGGTTTGGATCGCGTTTGTTGTCTACTGGCGGGTCAAGGCGGCGAACACTAAAACCACCCAGCGTCGGGAGCCCCCAGCCTCGCGTATCTTTCGCGCTCTCACTTTGGTGATCGCGATGGTTTTGCTCACCGTACCTCGCATCCCGCTGCCCTGGCTTTACGTCCAGCTCTGGCCGTCTGGGTTTTGGCCCTTCTGGATGGGAGCCGCCCTCACCATCGCCGGCCTTCTTTTCGCCGTCTGGGCGCGCGAGCACCTCGGCCGTAACTGGAGCCACTCCGTCACCATCAAGCAGGGCCACGAACTGATCACCACCGGTCCCTATACCGCAGTCCGTCACCCTATCTACACCGGGATTCTGATCGGGTTCCTGGGCATGGCGATTGCTATCTCCCAGGTGCGCGGGTTCATTGCCTTCGCCCTCATGTTCCTCGGATTCTGGGTCAAGCTCCGCCTAGAGGAGCAGTGGATGCGCACCCAGTTTGGGGAGTCGTATGCTACTTATTCCCAAAAAACAGCCGCCCTGGTGCCCTACCTTCTCTGATCGCCCGGCGCGGGAACGTGTTGCTGCGTGCTAGAGCGCGCAATCGACAAATAAAAAGCCCCGGCTAAAGTGCCGGGGCAGATTCTTATTTTCAAATGTCGAAGCTCTAATCGCCTGCCGCCGAACCTTCCGGTATGGCTTCCGTGATCAATCTGCCATTTGGCGCAGCCGCCACTCCCTGCTCGATCTCGCCCAGCCGCACGCGCTTGATGTCCCAGGCCAGCCCGAGCTTTTCCAGCGTCCAAATGCCGTACCAGTTCGCATCGATCTCGTACCACCTGAGCCCGTGCGCCGCCGAAGTCGGATGCGCATGGTGATTGTTGTGCCAGCCTTCGCCGAAGGTCAGCAGTGCAACCCACCAACTGTTGGTCGAAAGGTCGCGCGTAGCAAAGCGCCGCGTGCCCCATGAGTGCGTTGCCGAGTTCACCAGCCAGGTGCAGTGGAGCAAAAATACTGTGCGGAAGAACGTTCCCCACAGCAGCATCGGCAAGCCGCCGATCGCGAACAAGATGACTCCGACCACAATCTGCGGAACGTAGTGATATTTCGTGAGCCAGACGTGAAACTTGTCTTTCGCGAGGTCGGGAACATAACGCGCCAGCGTTGTCGTGTCGTGGTGCATCGACTTGCCCATGAGAATCCAGCCCATGTGCGCCCACCACTTACCGTCAACCGGCGAATGCGGATCGCCATCGAGATCCGAATACTGATGATGAATGCGGTGCGTCGCTACCCAGAAAATCGGTCCACCCTCAAGCGCCAGCGTGGCGCAGATGGTCAGAAAATACTCCACCCACTTATAAGTTTTGAAGCCGCGATGAGTCAGCAGACGGTGGTAAGCCATGCCAATCCCCAGGCTGCCCGCAACCCACCACAGGAAAATTGCCACGAACAATGCCTTCCAGGTAAAGAAGAAAAGTGCAGCGATGGCGCCCACATGAAACGCGCCCATAAAGATCGCCGTAATCCAGTTAACTTCGGTTTCGGATGCCTGATTCTTGCCCAAATCTTGTAGTTCCATACGAGCGAGGGTCCCCGTTTTCGTTAGTCTTCGACGTTGAAGAAGCTGTGATTAAGCTACCAGCACCGTCGACGGGGTGACTGTAATACTTGTGTAATAGCCGCTGGGCGCGCATTACGGCAGTAACGGAAGGGTCACTTCGCTATCGGGTGGCGCAGCACTTTCAGCGCTGCGATAAAACGTTCTTCTGCGATGGCTTTGGCTCCTCAGATCGTCAACGGAGGTTCTCAGCAAATTCCTACGCCGCCGTTCCTTTCACCTGCACGCCCGCCCACTTCTCCAGCAACGTGAGCGTCGCCGCATAATCCAGATCTTTGTGGCCATCTTCGGTCGCCATCTCGTAGATCTCTTCCACAGTCTCGAGTCCGGGCAGCTTCACCCGCGATTCCTTGGCTGCCTCCAGCGCCAGCTTGATGTCTTTGTGCATCAACCGCAGCGGAAAGTTCGGCGTAAAGTCGCGCGACATCACGAACGGCGCTTTATATTCGACCACCCCCGATTTCACCATGGTCGCCTCGATCAAATGGATCATCTGCTGCGGATCGACGCCAAGCTTGGTGGCCAGTGTCAGCGCTTCGGCGAACCCTTCAAAAATCATCGCGATCTGCAGGTTCATCGCGAGTTTTGTGGCCTGTCCTTTGCCGGTCTCGCCCATGCGGAAGATCTTCTTCCCCATCGCCGCAAATAGCGGCTTCAAACGCTCGATCGGAGCTTCATCGCCACCGACAATAAACACCAGCGTGCCGTCGCGCGCTCCAATCTTTGATCCCGTCATCGGCGCGTCTACCCAGGCGACGCCTTTCTCCTTCACGCGCTCGGCAAACTTCACCGTTGCGGCGGGCGAAATCGTGCTCGAATCCGCGATAATCATCCCCTGCGTGAGCGACGCTTGCACTCCATCCGCTCCAAACAAAACGCTCTCCACCGCGTCGGTATCGGAGACGCACATCCACACCACATCCGCGCCCTGCGCCGCTGCCGCCGGCGTTGGAGCAACCGCCGCGCCTTCCACCAATTTCCCGGGCGTCCGATTCCATACCGTGACTTCATGGCCGGCCTTCACCAGGTTCGTCGCCATCGCCTCGCCCATAATTCCCAGACCCGCAAACGCAACCTTCATTCGCACTTCTCCTTATCGCAATTCGCTTCGCGTGATTCTCCCAGAAGTTAACACACAGGGCGCAAACTTTTCGCGCTCACTGGATCTTTGTTCGCGAAACCCTCGCCCAAAACCGCTTTCGCCGCCTCTATGAAATTTTCTTCACATCGACAGCATTTAAACTATGCAGTATAGTTTCGCAACATGTACCAAATAGCCGGGCCTGCAAAACCGGCTTCCAACAAGACCCTGAACTTCCCGAGGATTTTTTCATGACCCGATCCCTGTCCAATTTCCGTTGCTCATTCGCAATCTTGATTCTCGTTCTTTTTCTCGCGACACTCGCCCTCCCCGCTTCAGCCCAACTCGCCCTCGTGCGCGCCAGCATCGACACGCTGACCAACACTGACAGCGATCACAAAACCGAAGTCGAGCCCGACATTTTCGCCTGGGGCGATACCATCGTCTCCGCCTTTCACGTCGCGCGGCGTCCGGGCAGCATTGGCTGGGGCAGCGGCGGCATTGGCTTCTCCACTTCGACCAACGGCGGCAAAACATGGAAAGCCGGTCTGCTTCCCGGTCTCACAGTGAACTACGAAGGTGGAACCTACGGCGCCGCTGCCGATCCGGCTGTGGCCTACGACGCCAAGCACGCTACCTGGATGATCTCCACGCTGCCGCTCGTCGGCCTGAGCGACGCCGCTGAATTTATCGGCGACGTGGCCGTCAGTCTTTCTCCGGACGGTTTGACCTGGGGCAATCCGGTCAACATCGACAAAACGCATCTCGACGACAAGAACTGGACCGTCTGCGACAACACCACTACCAGTCCTTACTACGGCAACTGCTACACCGAGTGGGATCAGGCCTTCGGCACCGGAGACGTTCTCATGAGCGTTTCCAGCGACGGCGGCAACACGTGGGGTCCGGGCCTCGCCTCTGCCGATCACGCCGGCGGACTCGGCGGCGAACCGCTGGTGCAACCGAACGGTCGCGTCATCGTGCCCTTTCAAGGCGGAGGCATCGACGTCTTCGGATCCGCCAACGGCGGCAAAAGCTGGACCAAGAGCCAGGCCATCGCCAGCATCGACTTCCATACCGTCGCGGCGGGCATGCGCGATCCCGACCTGCCATCGACTGCGATCGACGGCGCGGGGAATGTGTACGTCGTCTGGTCCGATTGTCGCTTCCGCACCAGTTGCTCTTCGAATGACGTCGTCATGAGCACGTCTGCCAACGGCACCACCTGGAGCGCCGTCACGCGCATTCCGATCGACGCAACTACCAGCACGGTCGATCATTTCTTGCCGGGCATCGGCATCGATCCCACAACTTCCGGCAGCAGCGCGCACATCACCATCGTTTACTACTACTATCCGGTTGCAAATTGTTCGCTCAGCACCTGCCAGGTTTACATCGGCTACACCAACTCCACCAATGGCGGCGCAACCTGGACTGCCGGCACCGAGATCAACGGCCCCATGAAAGTCGGATCGCTTCCCGTCTCCGACAACGGCCCCATGCTCGCCGACTACATCGGCGTGACCTATGCCAACGGCCAGGCCTTCAGCGTCTTCCCCGGCGCGCTGCCGCTGCAAGGCACAACCTACAGCGAATCCATGTACGTGACGAAAACTCCGCTGCCCGCATTGCCCGACGCACCACGCTTCAGCGCAGCAGAAGACCAGCCCGTGCCCGAAGCCGAGCAATATCGCAAAACAGATTTCTACTTCGACGACGAAGGCGATCGCCCAATTCCCCGCGACCGCTGGGTTCCAATTCCACCCGGCCGCTAAACCGCCGGCAAGATTATGTAGGCACGGGTTTTTGTGGGGACGGGCGCTCTCGCCCGTCCGCCGAGCACAGCTCGGCTTCACTCTCTCCATGCAGCTTCGAAGCCGACCGCTTCTCAGAAGCGAATCACTACCCATTAATATTTCTTTACAAATCCATTACCGCCGTACTTTTTCCAGGGAATTGAAAGTAGCCCAGCCACCTGCCCTTTCATCTAAAATGAACAAACAGTAAAAACTTGCGCCGCATCGCCTTTGTCACTCGGCTGCGGCAATTTACAGAATTACGATGAAGGGGCTGACAAAACACAGGCCCCAGGCTCCTCCAAGTCAGGATGATTAAGCAAACGCTTCGCAATCCGGCCCTCCGCAAGCGCGCCACGCAGTTCACGCGGCTGGTGCGTCACTCCGCAGTGACTCCGCGATGCGGCCAAACTCTGAAACCGCTCCTCGTCACCAACGGAGAGCTCGGTCTCACCTTCATCGGTCATGCCAGCTTCTTCGTACAGATTGGCGGCCAGAACGTGATGATCGATCCCAACTTTGCGCGCTGGCTTTTCGTGCTGAAGCGCCTGCGCCGTCCCGGACTGCGCATCGCCGACCTTCCCGCCATCGATCTCGTGCTGGTCTCGCACGCCCATTTCGATCATCTTCATCGCCCTTCGCTGCGCGCTATTGTGCAAAATAATCTGCGCACGCGCGGCGTCGCGCCGGCCATCATCATTCCGACGCATGTTTCCGATCTGGTCAGCGATCTCGGCTTTTCTGAAATTATCGAACTCGACTGGTGGAAGGCTTCGCGTCACAATAACCTGCAGGTTACGCACGTTCCCTCACGCCACTGGGGCGCGCGCATCATCAAAGATTCGCACCGCGGCTACGGTGGATTCGTGCTCAAGGCCGGCAAACATTCCGTCTATCACGCCGGCGACACCGCCTATTTTCCCGGCTTCCGCGAAATCGGACGCCGCCTCTCCCCTGACGTAGCTCTGCTCCCGATTGGCGCTTATAATCCGTCGCAGTATCGCAACGTACACACCAATCCCGCCGACGCGATGCAGGCCTTCCTCGATCTCAAATCCCGCTGGATGGTTCCCATGCACTACGGCACCTTCCGCCTCTCGCACGAGCCGGTCGACGAACCGCTGCAGTTGCTCGATCAGGAAGCTCGCTCGGCAGGCATGAAAGATAAAGTCCTTGTGATGGAAGAAGGCGTCACTCGCTTCTTCTGATCGCCGATTTCCCGCCCTGCATCACATAACAAAACACCTAGCCATCCGCTGAATTTCTTCGATTTCATTCACTTTTTACAATTGCTCAAGCGTCCGAGGTGTAAACTGCCTTTCGCCAAATATTCACCCTAGGAGGTTCTATGTCTGTAAAACCAGTTCCCGATGGATATCACACCCTCACACCGTTTCTAACCATTCGCGACGCCGCCAAGGCGATCGAATTCTACAAAGCCGCATTCGGAGCTCAGGAGCGCGGCGTCATGAAAGCGCCAGACGGAAAAGTCATGCACGCAGAGCTGAAAATCGGCGACTCGATCGTCATGCTCTCCGACGAATTTCCCGACTTCGGCTCCATCTCGCCGCAAGCCCTTGGCGGCTCAGCCAGCGGACTGCACATCTATCTCGATAACGTCGACGCCGCCTTCGACCGAGCCGTGAAAGCCGGTGCGCAAGTCGAAATGCCCGTCATGGATCAGTTCTGGGGAGACCGCTTCGGCCGGTTGAAAGATCCCTTCGGCCACAAGTGGTCCATCGCCACGCACGTCAAAGACATGAGCCCCGAGGAAATGAATCAGAGCATGAAAGACGCGATGGCCAAGATGCAGGAAAAGAAGACCGCGTAAGAATAGTTGGAAATCGACATACGGTTGCCCACCCTTCTCGCGTTCTTTGCGAGAGGGTGGGCAAGCAGTTACCACGCAATCAAAATTCTCAAATCCCGCAGATTATTCCCCGTGGGTCCAGTCTCCAGCGAATCCCCAATCGCGCTAAATAACGGATAAGCATCAAACCGCTCCAAGGCCGCCCGCACATCCAATCCGCGCGCCCGCGCTCGTTCCGCCGTCGAACCGTCTGCGACCGCACCTGCCGCCGAACTGTTCCCGTCTACTCCGTCCGTTCCCGCGCTCAACACGGCGATATTCTCGCCAGCGATTTTCTCCGCGCACGCCAGCGCGAACTGCTGATTCCGCCCACCCACTCCGCCGTTCTCCACCTTCACCGTGACTTCACCGCCGGAAATCAGACACACCGGCGAAAATTGCTTTCGCAACTCGCGCACACGCCCCAGCAAGTATTCGGCCGCCCGCGCATAGTCCCAGTCGTCGCACGAGTTATCAACATTCACAAAAAATCCTGCCCGCTCCGCTGCCGCGCTCGCTTCTTCGATCGCCGACTGATTCGAAAGCACCGTCCACCAGCGCGCCCGCACAAACGCCGGATCGTCCGACTTCGGCGTTTCGTCCAACGCATGCCGCTCGAACAATTCGCGCGTCAACGCCGGAAACTTCTTTAGCAGTTCATATTTTTCTGCGATGCGGTAACAGTCTTCCACCGTCGTCGAATCCGGCATCGTTGGCCCGGAAGCCAGCGCATCGGGCGTGCCATCCGGGACATCGGAAACCAGCAACGAAACCTGCTGCGCCGGATACGCCGCCTGCGCCAGCCTTCCACCCTTCACCGCCGAAAGATGTTTTCGCACTGCATTGATCGCCGCGATCGGAGCGCCTGAATGCACCAGCGCGCGGTAGGTCGCAATCAGATCGTCGAGCGAGATCTCGTCATCGCTCGGCTTCTCCACAATGGACGACCCTCCACCGCTGACCAGAAAAATCACCAGCGCCGAAGCCGCCTGCGCATTAACCGCCCGCAGCATCGCGGTCGCAGCCTGAATCGACTCCGCATTCGGTGTGGGATGCCCGCCGCGAAAATAGCGAAAGCCGCGTAACTGCTCCCCAGGCGATACCGAACTCGCGACGATGCCCTCCAGCGACTCTCCCGCCTGCAAAGCCAGCGCCTCGACCATCGTGTGGCCAGCTTTTCCCAGCGAAATCACGAGCACCCGCGAATACGAATGCAAATCGTACAAGTCGTCGCACACGCGCAGAATTCCGCGCTCACAATGCACATGCCGCGCGAACCCTTTTTCGATCGATGCATCCGCCAGCGCGCGCAAGAAGATCGCACGCGCACTGTCTCGCATCTCGCGAAATTTCGCTTCTCTAGAAGGATCAGACATTGGCAGGAATTATAAAGACAGCTGTCAGCTATTAGCTGTCAGCCATCAGCTAGTCGCACTTGAGAAGATCGGACGCATAATGCTCCGTGGTAGAACGGCCCTTGAGATCTGCGTCAAGGCTTCGAAAAAAACGGGCGTTAGCTTTAGCTGAGAGCTGACGGCTCAGAGCTGAGAGCTTCCCATCCCTCAATCGTCTCGCGCAACTCCCGCAGCCGCCCTTCAAAAAAATGGTCCGCCCCCTCAATCACCACCAACTTCTTCGGCTCGGGCAACGACGCCACCAACTCCTCCAACTTCGCCCGCGGACCAAACTGATCCCGCGCCCCGCTGACAAACAATTTCGGCTTGGAGCAATCATGCAGAAACTCAAACGTATAAACTCGCGGCTCCTCCGTAGCAGCCGCAACCGGCGCAACCGGAGTTCCCACACCAATCGCAGCGCGCACTCGCGCATCCGCGCATGCGGCGCGCATGCCAACCGCGGCCCCAAAAGAAAATCCTGCAAACACCAGCGGCAGATGAAACTCCGCATCCATCCAATCCAGCGCCGTCCGCACGTCATCGACTTCACCCACACCATGATCGTGCTCGCCCTCGCTCAATCCCGTCCCGCGAAAATTAAAGCGCAGCACGGGAAAGCCAAAACTGTTCAGCGCCTTCATGGTGTGAAACACGACCTTATTGTGCAACGTCCCGCCGAACAGCGGGTGCGGATGGCAAACCACCGCCGCATGCGTCGCACTCTCCGCCCCTGCATTCAGCAACGCCTCAAGCCGCCCCGCAGGGCCGTTGAGAAACAGCGAACGAATAGAACTAGCAGCGGGCATGAAATCTAGATTACACGACGAGGCGCACGACTCAAGGCTCAGAACTCGCAGCTCACAACTGATTTGCTATCCTCTCCTCCATGGACGCCGTCACGCTCACCCGTCAACTCATCGACATCGAATCAATCAGCGGCAACGAAGCCGCCGTCGGCAACTACCTCTACGGAGAACTCTGCCGCCTCGGCTATCAAACGCAAAAGATGCCCGTGGAAGGCAATCGCTTCAACGTCTACGCCACGGTGCCGGACCATCCGCAGCCAACCGTCGTCTTCTCCACGCACATGGACACGGTCCCGCCCTTCATCACATCCTCCGAAGATGCCGACCGTATTTACGGCCGCGGATCGTGCGACGCGAAAGGCATCATCGCCGCGCAAATCGCCGCTGCCGAACGTCTGCGCCGCGAACAAATCCATATCGGACTCCTCTTCGTCGTCGGCGAAGAGCGCGACAGCCTCGGCGCAAAAGTCGCCAACGATCACGCGCCCGCCTCCTGCAAATTTTTGGTGAACGGCGAGCCCACGGAAAATCACCTCGCCCTCGCCTCGAAGGGAACTCTCCGCGCCGAAGCCACGGCAAAAGGACGCATGGCGCACTCGGCCTATCCCGAACTCGGCGACTCCGCCATCGACAAACTAATCGCCGCGCTCTCGCGCCTGCGCGCCATGCCGCTGCCCAGCGATCGCGAAGTCGGCCCCTGCACGCTCAACATCGGCCTGATCGAAGGCGGCCGCGCCCCCAACGTCATCCCCGACTACGCGCACGCCGACCTGCTCTACCGACTCATCGGCCCTAGCAACGAACTTCGCCGTCAGATCGTCGCAACCGCCGGCAACGACGTCGAGATCACCTTCCCCCTCGAACTTCCCTTCCTGCGCTTTCGCCAGATCGAGGGCATCCCAACCATGATCGCCGCCTTCACCACCGAT
>Ga0209169_10000895_pt1 | contig 18375 bp, 16 predicted proteins | sample HubBroMetageWRM4_FD_188346 | JGI IMG/M metagenome (GOLD analysis project Ga0209169, IMG submission 188346) | Warmed soil microbial communities from the Hubbard Brook experimental Forest, New Hampshire - Hubbard Brook CCASE Soil Metagenome WRM 4... | ecosystem: Environmental > Terrestrial > Soil... | reverse complement strand
TGGGCACCGCCATCTCAGTTTGCGTGCCCGCGGCGCCGTCGTAGTAAATCGCGCGCAAAGGATCAACGCCCCAGCCCGAGCCGCCCGGCTTTTCACCCGCCATCAGCCCCTTTTCCTGTACGTCGAGCCCGTACTTCACCCAGCTGCCGCGCACGCCGTGAATAATAAAGTTCGGCACGCCGCCCGCCACCAGCACTGACGTGTGCAGAATCGCGCGCGCCTTCGGATAAATCAGTTCAACGTGCGCCCAGTCTTCGGTCTGCGCTCCCTCGCGCTGCATCGCGAAGTTCGCGAGCACCGCGTCGGGCAATCCCATCAGCAGCAGCGCTTGATCCACCAGGTGCGGCGCGAGGTCGTACCACAATCCACCGCCCGGCCCCGGCATTTCGCGCCATCGCACGCGCACGTTCGGACGAAAACGATCGTAGTGCGATTCGTAGTGCGAAATTTCGCCGAGCAGCCCTTCACGCAAAACTTTCTTCGCGCCGAGAAAGCTGCTGTCCCACCGCCGGTTCTGAAACACGGCGAGCAGCTTCCCCTGCTTTTCCGCCAGCGCCGCCAGCTCGCGCGCGTCGGCCAGCGTGATCGTGAACGGCTTATCCACCACAACGTCTTTGCCGGCGACCAGCGCCGCCTTCGCCAGCGGCAAATGCGTTTCGTTCGTGCTCGCGATCACCACTAGATCCACGTCGGGATGCGTCGCCACCGAATCACGATCGGCGATCGCCGTCGCGCCCGGAATATCAGCCCGAACCTTATCCGGTTGCGTCGAGCCCACGAACGCAAGCTTCAATCCCGGTACGGCCTGAATCAGCGGAGCGTGAAACGTCTTCCCAACAAAACCATATCCGATCATCCCGACGCGAATTGGATTATGCGGTCCGCTCATGAGTCCCTTTTGAACTTGATCGCTACATCAACTGCTAATCGCATCACGGCTGTTGCCTTTAGTTCTTAGCGCGGCTCGTTTTTAGCCGCGTCATCCTGAGCGAAGCGAAGGACCCCTCTTCGTTTTTGACTTAGTGCGCCGGCGCAGCCGGGGCCAACGCGGGTGTCGCCGTCGTCACCCCCGCTGGCGCCGCAACCTGCGGATTCAACTCAAAGAATCCCGTCAAGTCCACGTGCCCCGCCAGCGTATCCACTTCCTGCCCGTGGATCAGAATTTTCAGCCGCCGCGCCGCCGGCAAATTGCTCTTCAGCGTCTGCACGATCGAATCCACCGCCAGCCGCTCGCTTAAAATTCCCGACGGCGTCTCCGACGACAGCGAATCCGAAAAATCCGCCACCGCCGTGCCATCCGCCAACAAATAAAAACCAACCAGCGCCGTGTCCTCGGGCAGCGTGCGCTGCTCGGGCGTTGGCGCTTCCGTGATCAGCGTATCCATCACCTGCCGTGCGCGCTGCGCGGGATCGGCCGAAAGCGAGAGCTCCACTTCCGTCGGCGTCGTCGAATCCGCTCCGCCCGCCCAGTAAATTTTCGCGCGCGCGAGCACGTCGGTAGGCGTCGAAACTTTCGGAGTGAGCAACGCTCGTCGCGCCTGTTCTTCGCTCGTGGGATTTTCCTGGAGCCGCGCAATCCGATTGCTCAGTCCGCGCAAACTTAAGAGGCCGATGATCACCGCCACCATCAGAATCGCGATCGTGATTTTCAGATTGCGCGTCACGGCTGTGCACCACCCGGCCCGGGTGCGCCGCTCGGGGCCTGTGCGGGCGGAATAGCAGGCGCCGCAGATGCAGGCACCACGGGCGCGGGACGGAACAGCTGCAAGCTCCGCACCACCGCGATCGAGAGCGGGCTCCCCAGCGCGAGCAGCGAATTCGGATCGGGCACCGCCACCGATGAAACTTCCACCGCCACCGCCGGCGCATTCACCGAACGCAAATCCCGCACTGCGTACTGCGCCGCCGACTGCGGCGATCCAGAAAACTTGATCACGAATTGCGATTGCAGCAGGTCCGCGAGGCGCTTGCTCGCATCCACGTGCGGCTGCTGCGCCTGCTCCCACGGCACCAGCCCATTCGGCAACCGCGGCGCCGCCGGATTTTCATCTTCCGCCGTCGCGCCCGGCGCCACAGCCTCGTAGCTGTACGCGCGTAACGTCCCAAACTTCCCAGTCGATGCCACGTGCAGGCTCACAAAAATCGCATCGCGATACGCGTTCGCCACGCCCGCGCGGTCCTCGTACGAAGGATTCGAATCGTCGTTGCGCGTCAAGATCGCGTGAAATCCGTTGCGCTCCAAATCGCTCCGCAGCATCCGCGCCAGGATCAGCACCTGCTCTTTTTCCGTGAGCCCGTTTTCGCCGCGCGCGCCCGTATCCGTTCCTCCGTGCGCAGGATTGATCACGATCATCGGCCCGTAACGCACCGGTTCCGCCGTGGAAGTTTGTGGGAGTGGCAAACTCTGCGTCGCCGCGCCGCCGAGTGGCGTACTACCGGCAGAGGGCTGCTGCGACGCTCCGCCCGATTGTTGCTCGGCAGGTTGTTGTGCGGAGGGAGTGGCGTTCTGCTGCGAAATTCCCGGCGTTGCAAACACGGCGAGGCACGCCGCGAAAGCGAGAATCAGGGGAACGAGCGATCGTCGCACGCCAAAAAGCATATCAGAATTGCCCGAGCGCGCAGCCGCCATCGAGCGCACGACGTTCGCACCTAGCGATCCGCAAAATGTAACACGCGACGCTCACACCGTCCCAATCAGAAACACTCGAGACACACTTCGCCGCTCCAGCCTGAAGCGACAAGCTCCAAATTTTAAATGGAAATTGTTACGCCGCGCGCTGCAGCCCCGTAGTCGGCGCACTGCCACTCGAAGACCGCCTTTTCTCGATCAGCGTCTTCACGCCCCAAGTCGCAAACCCGCCCGCGATCAGGATCATCCCAAACGTGAGCCCGCTCATTCCGAGAATCCGCTCTTCCTCGCCATGCACAACGGCAATCACCAGCAGTCCCACCGGAAACACACCTAGCAGCACAGCGCCAATCATCCCGCCAGGCACCTTGAACGGCCGCTTCAGCTCCGGCTCTTTAATCCGCAGCGCCACAAGCGCCACGAACTCCAGCGTCAAGCTCATGCCATATAGAAGTACGTCCAGCGACACGAGGCGCTCGAACCCGAGCAGCAAGCACGGCGCCCAGCACACTGCCAGCACCACGATTGAAACCCACGGCGCATCGGTGCGCTTGGTCATCTTCGCAAAAACTTTCGGCAACATTCCGTCCTGCGCCATCGCCAGCGGCACGCGCGAGTAGCTCATCACCAGCGCGTTGAACATTCCAAACGCGCTCATCATCCCGCCCAGCACCAGCGCCACGCGAAACGCGCGCGCCATCATCGGCCCGCCGAGCAATCCGCCCATCAGCCCCGCGATGTCCGCCCACGATCCGGTTTCAAACGCCGACGCCTTGATGCCGGTCAGCCACATCGCCGCAAACGGCAGCACGTATGTGACCGCCACCACGACCACCGCCACCATCATCGCTCGCGGATAAGTGCGCTGCGGCCGCTTCACTTCCTTCGCGATCGTCGATGCGTTGTCCCAGCCCATGTAATTCCACATGCAGATCAGCAATCCGCCAATCAGACCAACGTCCGTCTTCGCCGGCGCCACCGCCGCTCCCGCCAGCGCGCCGATTTTCAGCGGCGCGATCAGCACGATCGCCACGAAGGGAAGCGACAGCAAAAAGAAAAGCCACAGTGAGCTGATCGCCACCACGCGAATGCCGGCGATATTCATCAGCGCGCAGACGCCGACTACACCGAGCCCGACCATCAATCCGCGATGCCCGACCGCGAACCACGGAATCAAACGCGTCAGATACGCGACGAAGAGTGTGGGATAAATCGCCATATCGAAGATGCTGGCGACGATCGACAACCACGCTTCCTGAAATCCCCAGAAATTTCCGAGCCCGCGGCGCACCCACGCGTAATAGCCGCCCTCTTCGGGCAGCGCGCTCGAAAGTTCGCCGATCATGAACGCCGTCGGCAAGCTCCACAGAATCGGCGTGATCAGCAGCAGCAAAATTCCGCGGCCGTATCCCGCGCCGCTAATAATGTCTTCGGTGCCGTAGGTTCCGCCGGACACCATGAAAAAAGTCGCGGCCACGAGCGGCCACAGTGTGAGCTTCGCTGTTTTCTTTTTTGTGGAGGAAATCGCCCCGGTGGGAAATTGGGCTGGCAGGGAAAGGGTACTCAATTTTTTGTCGCGTCCTCCATCAGCGATCCTCGCTCTCTCAAGTTGTTTGCTTGGAGCGAGTTCGCAAAAATTAGAATACGGCGAATTGTGTGCGATGCAAGAAAAATATGCACCGAGCTGCATATTTTTTCACAGCCCATTTCCCTTCACGCCGCGCCCCCTAAAATTAAAATTTTCTCCCGCTGCTTTTCCGGGTGCCGCATCCTTTTCTTCTCAAAAGGGTGCGTAGCATCGCTTCAACCCGAAGCCGCGTCCCGTCCACACCACAACCCCCAAAAACAAAAATGCCGGCCAAGTCGCAACCCAGCCGGCATTCAAGCCTTCCGTAATAGTTTTTCGAGCTACTACTGCGGCGCCCCACCCGACTTCTTCGCTTCCCGTTCCGCCCGCGCATCCGCCATCCAAATCTTCTGCTGATCCGGCGTCAGAATCGCCCACACCTGCGCCCGCGACGTCTTCCGAAGAGTCTTCACCTTCGCTTCCTTATCCGTATCGCTCAGCGTGGTGTCCTTATTAATCGCCTTCATCTGGTCTTTCGTATCCGCGCGAATCGCGTCGATCTTGGATTTCTGGTCGTCGGTCAGGTTGAGCGCCGGATCGTCTTCCGGAGTGTCTGCGCTCATCTTCCCGTGGTGTCCGCCGGCGTGCGCTCCCGAAGGGGCAGCCGATGGTGGAGGCGTTTGCGGAGTGGATGCGTCCTGGCGGGCGTCGGCATGCGGCGCCATACAAACAACAATCGCGAATCCAAATGCGATGGAGAGCAACTTCGATGTCTTCATTGTGGGTCCCCTCAGTGGGCGATGGTAGCCGGTGGAGATTGTCGCACCGCTGTGGGTTGGATGAGCAAAAAATGTCATCGGTCCATTCGGATGCCCAACCGGCGCCGACGCCGTCTCAAGCCAAAAAAAAGAGCGAGGGCTGCCGGCGCCCCCGCTCGAACCCGACTCACCAACAGAAATGCGAACTATTTGCCCGCGCCCTGCGCCTGCAGCGTAGTGAGATCCTTCAGCACTTCCGTACTGTGCTCGCCCGCCTTCACGTCCAGGTATTCCTTCACGATCACCCCATCCGGATTAATGATGAACGTGTGCCGCGACGAAAGCTTCTTTACGCCAAGGTTCATGATCGACCCGTACTGCTCGCTCACCTTGTGGTCCGTATCCGCCAGCAGTTTGAAGTTCAACCCTTCCTGCGTGCAGAACTTCTGGTGCGAGTCCGCCGAATCCACGCTCACGCCCACGATCGCCGTGTTCAGCTTGTCGTACTGCGCCTGGTCGCGCTGGAAATTGTGCGCCTCGATCGTGCAGCCGCTCGAAAAGTCCTTGGGGTAGAAGTACAGCACCACCCACTTGCCCTTAAAATCGCTCAGACTCACCGGCGCGCCCGTCTGCGAAGGCAATGTAAACGCAGGCGCCGCCGTCCCTACCGCCGGCGCATTGTCCGACGCATTCGCGATCCGAAAACCCACCGCCGCCACAAGAACAAGCAACACAAACAAAATCACGATTCCGCGAATCACTCCAAATGCCGAATGCATATAATTCCTCCCGTCGAGTTGCGCGTAAGCGCGATGTAGCTTAAACTCTCGAGTCTGAGCGGGACCGACTCTCAGTTGGTCCCGGGTTGAGACGTTTCAAAAAGCCCCACCCAGCAGCCACCCGAACGCAGCCTACCCGGCACCAGTCTAGCCCCGATAGCCCCACCCACACGCACCGCAGCGGAAAGTTTTACAAATCGAAATCGGTCAAACGCGACGGCGAGCTTCCTGTAACGGCCGGTCCCGCCTTTGGACCGGGCAGGTTTCGTCTGGAGCATCGAACCCCACGCCCAGCCCATGCCAGCAGGCCCTCCCAAAAAACAAAAAGGCCGGCACAAGTTATGTGCCAGCCTTTTCAAAACCGCTCGAGGTCCGTCAGCGGCTCCACATTTTCGAGCCGGGAGCTACGCGTCTACCGCCCGCGAGTCCCGCGACGCTTTAACTAAACGCGGACCATCAGCGGCTTGGTGTTCTCGATCTTCTTCGCAGCCTTCAATTTCTTCGCCTGCGGCTTCGACTTCGTCTTCGTTGCCATGGTGGTTCCTCCTGGAAGCTCTTTACAGAATCAAATCCAACAAGTGCTCAGCCACTGCGGAATCCGTTCTTAGCCGCGGGCAATCATCAACGGCTTGGTGTTCTCGATCTTCTTTCCCGCATTCAGCTTCTTGGCTTGCGGCTTCACCGTCTTCTTGGCTTCCATGGTGGTTCCTCCCATTTAGCTTCGATCACGTACGTTCATGCATAGTGCACGCTGCGTGCCAATCCGCCGGTACCGCGAATCCCGTAAAATCCCCGCAAATTCGCGATTCCGCTCCGCTCAAACTACCAATTCGCGTTGAAAAACTCAACGCTTGCTCGAAATTTCACCACCGAGAGCACCATCCCGGCCGGACAAGGCCGCCACTGCCGCGTTGCGCAACCCGTAAGCCTGCGCCGCCAGGTTCAAAATCGACGTGTACACGATGATCTTCTGCGCCACCACCTGAAACTCCAGCCCGCTGTCCGTCTTGAGGCTCGGCCCATAGAAAAGGATCCACACGTACACCACCAGCAGCACGATGTACACCCAGTTGCACGCCACAAACGCGCCCGGCCACCCGTTCCGCATCTGCAGCCACACCATGCTCGCCATCAGCCCCAGCAGCAGCGAAAATCCCAGCTTCACAAAGAACATGTGCGGCGGCCCCAGGATGTTCCACGGCGTCGCCGCAATCCCCACGAAGCACAACCCCGCCAGCACCGCGAACACCTGCGCCGCCGAGCCCAGCCCCGACGCGCGACGCTCGATCCAACGCCAAATGCCAGACGTCGCCGCCAGCCCAAACCCGATCGACGCCAGCGCAATAATGAAGATCACCTCGCAGAGCAGGTTCGATTTTCCGGAGTAGGTCTGCGTTGCGCCCAGGTCGCTGAAGAAGTTTCGCGTAAAGAGGTACCGCGTCGCGTCAGGCGAGTTGTGCGTCCCGCCGGGATACAGCGCCATCGCGACCAATGTCAGTACAAAAAATTGCAGAGACACGTACAGCAGTACCGTCGCCCCACGCGCCGCTTTTCCAGCACCATCCCGCGTCACCGTCGCCGTAGCGCTCAAATCGGTTCCACCTCAGGCTGCCCGGGCGCTTGTGGAGCCTGAGGAGGCGTCTCCGGCGGCGGGAAGAAAAAATCGCTCGGGTGGGTGCGCAGATGCCGCCAAAAAGTCCGCCAGATCGCCAGGTGGTCGGCCTTCGAGACGTCCTGCGCTCGCAGTGCCAGCTTTAGCGCCAGATAAAAACTCACGCCCAGGTTCATCACGAAGATCGTTCCGATCCCAATGAACGCCCACACCAGCGCCCTCAGCCCGACCGTCGCAAATCCCAGCGATCCGACGCCGAGCATCAGCGTCCCGCTCGAAAGCGTCACGTGCCGCACATCCAGAGGCAGCCCAAAAAAGTGCCCGATCACCGGTGTCATCCCCAGCATGAAGCCCAGCGTGATCGATCCGCCCCAGCCCGCGATGTTCTTCGAAAACGTTTCCGAGAACCGCGCCAGCCGCTCGGGCTTGAACCGCGCGCCCCACCGGTGCTGCGCGATGGCTTCGGGCAGCTCGTGGTACACCGCCCAGTTCTCAATCCATCCGCCCGCCAGGCTCGACAGCCACAAGATAATCCCCGTCAGAATCGCGTAGAAAATCGTCAGCGTCCGTACCGGGTTCAAGGACTGCACGGCGTACTCCGCCAGCTCCTCCGACAAATACGGCGAACCAAAGAGCACTTTCCACAGAAAGCTGAACGCGAGGCAACCCGCACCCACCGCCAGAATATTTCCCAGCGCCGCGGCGAGCTGCGTCCTCACGATTCGCGCCGCATAGGTCACCAGTTCGTCGCTTCGTTCCTGGTCTCTGCAGTTGTGGATGATCTTCGCTAGCGCAGCGCCCGTCATTGACGGCTGCTTCGTCGCCAGCGCCAGGTGAAAATTCTGCAGCAGCACAAAGCTCACCGCGTAGTTCAGCCCCGCGAGAAACCCTTCCACAAAAAGTGGCAGCCCGTGATGCGTCACCATCAGCTTGATCGCCGCCGTGCCCACCGTCAGCAAGCCGCCGCCCAGAGCCGCCTTCCACATCTGGAAATATTCTTCGCGGTTGTTCGCGATGTAGTGCTCGCCGGTTTTTCCGGCCCACTCCACGATCTTCCGCGCAAGCAATCGGAAGCTGTTATGAAACAGATTGCGAAGGCTGCGGTCCCCGAGCCGCCCGCGAATCACTTCGCGCATCAGCCGCTCGGCCGTGACCCGCTTCGCAGGTCCGGCAGGCGCCACCAGCACGCCCGAAATGATTTCCATCCGCCACAGGCTCTTCTCGATCACGTCCATCGCGTACACCACGTCGAGATTCACGCCCTTACTCTCGAGGTGCTTCACGATCACTTCCAGCTCGCCGCGGCACTCGCTCGCTACGGCTTTCCAGTTCTGCGCCGCTTCGTTGATGCCCTCGCCCCAGCGGATCGCCTCGATCAGCTGATCGCCCGCGCGCGGCAAACGATAGAAAGGCGACTCCTGCACCGGACACACCTGGCTGCGCACCAGCAGCTTTTCCGAAAGCCCCAGCCCCTGCACTCGCGCGCCAAGCAAACAGAACGCTTCAAGCATCGCTTCGATCGGGCCTTTCCACACCTCCGCATCGCCCGCCGGCGCGGACAGCGTCACGATCCGGTCAAACAGTTCCGGTGGAATATCAAAGAAGCGGTCCACTTCCTGTTGCGTGGGAAACATTCGCAGCAGCAGCTTCGAAAGGTCCGAGTCGCTGCGCGGCGTCGGCAGCACGATCCGGAAAAACCGGTCCATCGCCTCCGAAAAAAGTCCGCGGTCGTTCGGCATGCCCGACTGCGCGAAAAGGGAAGTGCCGCCCGTTTCTTTCAGCAGCGTCCCGATCGCCTCGCGATACCGGTCGCGCACTTCGTCAGACGCTTCGAGCACAGACACCCACACGCGCTCGCGCTTCCACACCGCGCTATGCCACTCTTTGCTCTCCACGCCCGGCGCCGCCAGCTCGTGAATTTTCTGGTCCGGCATGCGCAGCCAATTGAAGAAATCGATAAAGCAGTCGATCTTGTGCGGCACATATGCCGCGCGTGTGAACGCGTCCACACGCTCCGCCAACTCCACCACCGAAGCATTATTCCGGTGCGCCGGCGGAAACAGCCCCAAGATCAACGCCGCAGTCGTTTCCAAATTTCCTCGAGCAGGTTGGTTAAGCGTTCCGCATAAAACGTGCCGGGGATTCTACATCGAACCGGCGATCCAAACAGCACCCGTCGCACTTGGCGAGCGAAGCGAGATGTAGCTTAGCCTTTGAGTCTGAGCGGGACCCACTCTCAGTGGGTCTCGGGTTGAGCCATGCCAACAATTCTGGCGAACCTCGCCCCAAGACTCTCCCGCCCCGCAACGCCGGAGATCGCAAAAAATAGGTCGTTTCTGAATCGTTGCTCGTAAACCACACAAAACGCTGTACCTATTTTTCTTGACAATATCGCAATCCGTGATACTGTAATCGCATATTGCAATAATGCAGAACGGAGCCACGAACCCATGACCCTCGGTGACAAACTTCGCTCCCTTCGCTCCGTCGAAGGTTCGCTCCGCGGTTTCGACCGCCCGCTCACACAGAAAGAAGTCGCCGCCGCCATGAAACGTGAAACGGGCAAGTCGCTCAGCCAGGCGTACCTCTCGCAGATCGAATCCGGCGCGCGGCCGCACCTGACGCACACCAGCCGCGAGCTTCTCGCCCGGTTCTTCCGCGTCTATCCGGGGTTCCTCGTGGACGATCCGGCCGGCTACACGCCCGACCTGCAGTCCGACCTGCGCGTCAGGGAAGCGAAAATCGATTCGTGGCTGCACGCCGGCGCCGAGGAATTTGCGTCCGACGAAGATTTGCACCAAGCGTTCAAGACCATCGCCGAAGTGGAAGATTCGCGTCGCGCGATCCTCTTGCTCGCTGAAATTCTCAGAATGCCCGACCTCGCCGATCGTCTCGGCGAAGTCCTGCACTCGACTCCGAATCCGCGCCCGAACGCCCACCAAGGCTCGGGCCATCCGCCGCCCGAAGCACCTGCTCCGGCGACGGGCACAGCCTAAGCCTCGGCGAGCACGTTCCTGGGCCCCGCAGTAGAAGTTCTCGATAGGAAGTAAGTCGCGCGGCATGAGTCCGCGCGTGTGGGAGCGCGCAATGACCTGGTCCGACCTGTATCTCGGCTGCTTTATCGTGGGTTTCTCGCTCAGCCTGCTTTCGTTTCTCGCCGGAGCGGTGCACATCCACCTGCCGTTCAACCTGCACTGGCCGCACAGTTGGCACTTTGGTGGACATAATGCCAATTTGCACTTCGGCTCGCACGGCGCAGCCGGAGCACACGCGCCATCCGGCAACGGTAGCTCGCAGCAGGGAAGCGGCAGCCACCTTTCGTGGTTCAACGCATCCACGGTGCTCGCCTTCCTCGCTTGGTTCGGCGGCGTCGGCTACATCCTCGCCACGCACTCGACGATGCTCACCGTCGTAGCGCTCGCGTTCGCCACGCTGGCCGGCCTCGGCGCCTCTTGGATCGTGTTCCGCTTCATGGTGAAGCTGATGAACGAAGAAGGTTCTTACATGCGCGACGAAGACTACCGCCCCGAAGGCATCGTCGCCACCGTAACCATTCCGATCCGCGAAAACGGCACCGGCGAAATCGTCTATCTCCAGGGCGGCGTAAGAAAAAGCGCGGGCGCGCGCTCGCACGACGGCAAGCCGCTCGAACGCGGCGCGGAAGTCGTCACCGAACGCTACGAGGACGGCATCGCTTACGTCCACCGCTGGAGCGAGTTCACCAAACTCGACCAGTAAGCGCACGCTGCGCCGGCATCGGCGCGAGCGCACAACGAGTTTCGAAGACTGACGCACGAGAGAGCAGTCGCCGAACGTAAAAGGGAGGGTGGTATGCACGGCTATCCGTTGGTTCCAATCATTGGCGGTCTTCTGGTCCTCGCCGTCATTTTCCTCATGACGACGCTCGCGAGGATGTACCGGAAAGTAGGCCCGCACGAAGCGCTGATCATCTACGGAACCGGATCCGAAGCGCGGATCGTGAAGGGCAGCGGCACCATCATTTGGCCGATGGTGCAGACGTGCAAGGAACTCTCGCTCGAGCTAATGTCGTTTGACGTCGCGCCCCAGCAGAGTCTCTACACCCAACAAGGCGTCGCAGTCACCGTCGAAGCCGTCGCGCAGATCAAAGTGAAGTCCGATCCCGTGTCGATTCGCACCGCGGCCGAACAATTCCTCACCAAGCGCCCCGAGCAGCGCGAAGGCTTGATCCGCCTGGTGATGGAAGGGCACCTCCGCGGCATCATCGGCCAGCTCACGGTCGAACAGATCGTCAAAGAGCCGGAGATGGTTGCCGACCGCATGCGCTCCACCAACGCCAGCGACATGGCCAAGATGGGCCTCGAAGTAATCAGCTTCACGATTAAAGAGGTGCGCGACAAAAACGAATACATCACCAATATGGGCCGTCCGGACATCGCACGCATCCGCCGTGACGCCGAAGTGGCGTCCGCCGAAGCCGAACGCGACATCGCCATCAAGCGTGCGGAAGCCACACGCGCCGCGGCCGTTGCTAAGGCGCAAGCCGATCAGGAACGCGTCGCGGCGGAAACCGCTTCGCTCGCGAAGCAAGCCGAAGCGGAACGCGACCTCGACCTGAAGAAGGCCGCGTATCTCGAAATGACCAAGAAGGCGCAAGCCACCGCCGACAAAGCCTACGAGATCGAGACCAACGTGATGCAGCAGCGCGTGATCGCCGAGTCTGTAAAAGTGCAGCAGATCGAGCGTGAAGCTCAGGTGAAAGTGCAGGATGCGGAAATCGAGCGCCGCGAGCGCGAGCTGATCGCAACTGTGCTGAAGCCGGCGGAAATCGAGCGCCAGCGCGTGGAAACCATCGCCAGCGCCGAACGCCAGCGCCTGATCAGCGAAGCCGAAGGTGAGGCTTCGTCGATCCGTGCACGCGGTGAAGCCGAAGCGGAGATCATCTTCAGGAAGGGTGAGTCCGAAGCGAAGGCGATGAACGTCAAGGCGGAGGCGTTCCAGGAATACAACCAGGCCGCCGTGCTCGACAAACTCATCACCGGATTGCCGGAAGTGGTTCGCGCGCTCAGCGAGCCGCTTTCTAAAGTAGACAAGGTGACCATCGTATCCACCGGCAATGGCGATGCCGCCGGCGCGTATAAGCTCACCGGAGACGTGACGAAGATTGCGGCGCAGGTTCCCGCGCTCTTCGAAGCGCTTTCCGGCATGCAGGTGTCCGAACTGCTCGGCAAAGTCCGCCAGATCGGCGACAAAGCGCCGAAGCCGATGCCTCCGGCTGCTACCACGTAACGTAACTGCGCTCCGGCTCTCAACTCCTTCTCTGGATGCGAGGACCGGAGCGCACATTTTTCATTTTCACTAATAGACGAAATGTAAAAATGAAAATCAGCGCCAGCAAGCCGTAAGGAGAACAACCATGCGATTACTCGAACGCGTCAGCACTTTAATTCGTGCGAATTTGAACGACATGATCGACCGCGCCGAAGATCCTGAAAAACTCATCAAGCAGATCATCCTCGATATGGAGAACCAGTATCTTCAGGTGAAAACACAGGTCGCCGTCTCCATCGCCGACCAGCACATGCTCGAAAAAAAGCTCCGCGAAAATGTGGAAGCCGGCGGCGAATGGATGCGCAAAGCCGAGCTCGCCGTGGATAAATCGCAGGACGAACTCGCCCGCGCCGCGCTTGACCGCTTCCAGACCGCAGGCAAACTTGCCCTCAGCTACCGCGAGCAAGTCGAAGATCAAACGGCGCAGGTCGAAACCCTCAAAGCTTCGCTCATCAAGCTCGAGCAGAAGCTCGTTGAAGCCAAAGCTAAGCGCGACATGCTGATCGCCCGCCACCGCCGCAGCGTGGCCATGGGCAAAGCCGCCCGCGCCGGCAACACGCTGGGCGACCAATCGAAATCCGGCGCCTTTGACCGCCTCGGCGATCGCGTCAACCACTCCGAAGCCGTCGCGAGTGCCGAAGTCCAGCTCCTCTCCGACGACGTAGGCGACAAGCTAGCCCGCCTCGACCGCGACGCCGAGGTGGACCGCCTCCTCCTCGACCTCAAATCCAAGCGTGGTCTGCTGACGTCGTAGCCGTAGCGCGGCCTTCAGTCTGCGCAAGCGAGCGCAGCTCCTCACTCGTCCGGTAGCACAGGCAAATACCCGCTGTGCTACCTACCGCTCTCGCACACCTCTATTCAATTGACAACAGGTAACTATCATGCTACTATCGAACTGTTCGAATCGCAGGGAAGGGAGAACCATGCCTATCCACGTGCGACCAGGACACCCCGCCGCACCAATTTCCCGGTGTCTCAGTCACAAAATTCCAGCGCTGAACGCACTTCTAATCGGAGTGATCCGCGATTAGAAATGCCCGAAACTTACACAAAACAAAGGACAGGCACCCTTTCTAATCGACACAAATTTACCCACTCAAAGTTTCGCCTCCGCTTCGCCTCGCCACCCGCGCGCGCACCACGCCCTAGGTTGCGAACGCTTGCCTTCGCTTTGCCAAACCCAGCCCCACCTCCCATCGACCTTGCGCCTAGCGACCACCATTTCCACTCCATGCGCGGCGCATGCAACTCCTCTCCCGCCGCCTCCCTCGGAACCCAAATTTCTAATCGGCACCTCGCGCCATTAGAACGTGACGTAAATATAAGAAAACAAAAGGATCCCCCAATTCTAATCGGTACTAATCGGCACAATTCGCCCACCTCTCTGCCCCGTCGTTCTGTAACGGCGGGTCAGCGTAGCGCCTTGACCCGGGAGCCTCTGAATTTGTGCACGCTCCCTCACGGTAGAAAGGAACGCGAAGGTGACGTGAATTGTTGACACAGTCGTTCCTAGCGGGTAACGTGGCCCGCATCACATATCTTGAGAACCGGGCCCCATTGCGCGCGCTTCCATCCGTCCGCCGCGCTCCTGGTGTGCCCGTTGCTCTCGCGAAACGGAGAGGCTCACGCTCATGAATCGATCCCAGCGATTCATCTTTTTCACGCTCGTATTGGTGCTTGTTGCCGCGATCTCACCGATCGGGATCATCCACGCCGGCGATGAGTGGCAGCCCATCCTACCCGCCGATCTCACGCTGAAAGACAATCCGGCCAGCCCAGGCGCCAACGCGATGATCCTTTATCGCTCGAGCGACGTGAACGAGAAATACGCCGTCACAGACGGGTCCTTTATTCAGGACTACGTCCGCAAAAAGATCTTCACCCAGGAAGGCACCGAACTCGCGAACGTCGAAATCCCTTTCCGCAAGGAAAGCTCGGACATAAAAGACATTCGCGCGCGGACGATTCATCCGGACGGCTCGATCGTCAATTTCGAAGGCAAACCTTTCGAGAAAGTCATCGAGAAGCGCAGCGGCGAGAAAATCCTGGCGAAGACGTTCACGCTGCCCGATGTGAAGCCCGGTTCGATCATCGAGTACAAGTACCGGATTCAGTTCAAGCCCCAGGCGCTCTACGACGAGGACTGGGTTCTCTCGAGCGACTTGTACACACGCGAAGGCCATTTCTCGATCTTGCCGTACAACTCTTCCTATCAGAATTTCCCGCTGTACTTCCGGCAGTTTGGTCTGGCGGAGACTGTCACGCCCACCAAGCAGGGCGACGGCAGCTACGCCCTCACCGTTCACGATATTCCGGGCATCTGGGATGAAGCCAACATGCCGCCGCAGCGCACGCTTGAGGCGCGCATCGAGTTCTATCACCGCGACGAAGGATCGCCTCCCAACGAAACACAGGACCAATTCTGGTCGCGCACGGGAAAGAAGTGGAACGACGAATACGAGCACTTCATCGGCAAGAAAAACGCGCTGGCGCCGGAAGTGGCGAAGGTTACGGCTTCCGGCGATACGCCGGAGCAGAAACTGCGCAAGCTCTACGACCGCGCGCAACAAATTCGCAACTTGAGCATGGAAGATTCGAAGAGCGATCAGGAAAACAAACAGGAAAATCTGAAGAAGAACAACAACGCCTCGGACGTGCTGCAGCACGGCTCCGGAAATGCCCGCGAGATCAATCTCACTTTCATCGCGTTGGCCAGAGCGGCCGGTTTCGAAGCAAATTCCGTTTTGCTCGCGCCACGAAGCTCCGGCGTCTTCTTCCCGCAGCTTCAAGACACCAGCCAGCTCGCGGCGGACGTCGTTTGGGTCCGCGCCGACGGTAAGGAATATTGGCTTGATCCCGGCGCGCGATACTTTCCGTTCGGCATCCTGCCCTGGTACGAGACGGACACGAAAGGCGTGCGAGTGAGCGGCAAGCCCTCCGATTTCGTCACCTCGCCCGTGCCGAAGCCGGAAGACGCGCTGCTGGCGCGCCAAGCCGAGATTGCGATCGACGCGGCCGGCAACGCGGCCGGCAAGATCTCGATCGACTTCGGTGGGCAGTTCGGCGCTTTGCGGCGCGAAGACGAGCGCAAGAGTGACGAAACCGGCCGCAAGAAATCGATGGAAGAGAGCATTCACGAATGGCTGCCGGCCGACGCGTCGTTCGAACTGACCAAGCTCGACGATTGGGACAAGATCGAACAGCCCATCCACGTGGAAGGAACTGTGAAGATTCCGAATTTCGGTACCGCGGCTGGGCACCGGTTGCTCATGCCCGCTTCGGTGTTCGTTGCGCCGCAGCCGAAAGAGTTTCACACCTCGCTGCGGCACAACGCCGTGTATTTCCATTTTCCTTATCTCGAATCGGACGACATTAAATTTGCGGGCCCGGCCGGCTTCAAGGTGGAAACGGTTCCCGCGCATGTGGGAACCAGTCCCGATTCCATCGTCGTGTATCAATTCACACCAACGAAAGACGGCAATTCAGCTGAGGTGAAGCGGACGCTCACAGTGAACGTTCTGCTGGTGGAAAAGCAGTACTACGCGGCGCTGCGAAATTTTTTCAACACGGTGAAAAGCAATGACGAAAGCCAGATTGTTCTGCAAGCTTCGGAATCCGCGAAGAATTAGTGCGACGGTTGCCGGGGCGGCGGTGCTGGCGCTCGTTGCGGTAGCCGTGTGGGTGGCTCCGGCGCGTGCGTCGGATAACGCCCCGGAGTGGTTCCGGACGGCGGCGTCGCAGACGCTTCCTGAATACTCCAAGGAAACATCCGCCGTCGTGCTTTACGACGAAGAAATCATCACCGTGAAGGACAACGGCGAAATTGAAGTCACGCGCCGCCACGCGTGCAAATTGTTGCGTCCGGATGGGCGCGAAGAGTGCGGCTACGCATTCGTCCGATTCGACAACCAGACCAAAGTCGCTTCGTTTCAGGCTTGGACGATCATGCCCAGCGGCGCGCAGATTCAAACCAAGCAGAAAGAAGCGATCGAGGTGAGCCTCGTTGACTTTGAGGTATTCAACGACGAACGCGCGAAGGTGATTAAGTTTCCTGAGGCGAATGTTGGCAGCGTGGTCGGCTACGAATACACCCAGCGCCAGCGCCCCTTCGTTTTTGAGGATGACTGGATTATTCAGCGTTCGATTCCAGTTAAGTTCGCGCGCCTCTCGCTGACGCTCCCTCCGAACTGGGAATTTTCGACGTTCTGGGCGAATTTCGCCGAGCAAAAGCCGGTCTCGTCGAACGGCAACCAGAACGTGTGGGAAGTGCACGATGTGCCAGCCTTGGAAGATGAGCCGGAGATGCCGCCGATGCGCGCGATCGCCGCGCGTATGGGGCTGAAATATTTTCCGAGCAATCCTGCGATGCGCGCGAAGACCACTGGCTCCTGGGACGATATCGCGACGTGGTACAACTCGCTGACTGTGAACAGCCGCGTTCCTTCGCCCGCCATGCAACAGAAAGTGACCGAGCTAACCGCGGGCGTGACCGATCCGCTCACTCAGATGAAGTTGCTGACCGCGTACATGCAGAGCAACATCCGCTACGCGGCGATCGAAATCGGCATCGGAGGGTGGCAGCCGCACGCGGCAGCGGACGTATTCGCGCATCAATACGGCGACTGCAAAGATAAAGCGACGTTGTTGAGCGCGATGCTGAAGCAGATCGGCATCGATTCTTATTACGTGCCGATCTACACCGACCGCGGCATCGTGAATCCAAAATTTCCGTCGATCAGTTTCAATCACGTGATTCTCGCGATCAAATTGCCGGACTCGATTCCCGATAGCGGCCTGTTCGCGACGATGAAAGACGACCGCACCGGCCGCATTCTGTTTTTCGATCCTACGAACGAATACGTTCCGCTCGGCTATCTGCCGAGTTACTTGCAGGACAATTACGGACTGGTGGTGATGCCGACGGGCGGAGAGCTGGTAAAGCTCCCGCTGGCAGCGCCGGCGTCGAATCGTTTGCTCCGCACGGCGTCGCTAAACTTGCAGCCCACTGGAGCGCTTACCGGCGAAGTTCGCGAACTTCGATATGGCGGGCCGGCGGAAGAGGAGCGCAGTGTGTTTCTGCGGATGAAGCCGGCGGATCGCCAGAAATTGGTGGAGCGGTTCCTTGGCGACTCGCTTTCCAGTTTCACGCTAAATACGGCGTCGATCGGAAACCTGGACAAAATGGATCAAAGCCTGCTGGTCACGTACAAATTCACGTCCGACGGCTACGCCAAAAATGCCGGCGATCTGCTGATTCTGAGGCCGCGCGTGATGGGCGAAAAAGGATCGAGCATTTTGAGCGGCAAACCGCGTAAATATCCGATCGAATTCCGCGAAGCCACACGGCAGGACGACGTATTCGACATCACGCTGCCGCAGGGCTACGTGGTGGACGAGCTGCCCAAGCCGGTGGCGGCGCAATGCCCCTACGGCACGTACAAAAGCGAAGTGGTGGTGGACGGCAACGTGCTGCACTACAAGCGGACGTACGAAATCACGGACATCGTGGTGCCGACGCAGCATCTGGACGAGGTGCGCGACTTCTTCCATCAAATCGCCGCGGACGAAAAAGCCAGCGCCGTGCTGCGGCGTTCCACCCCTTGAAATAAACTTTTTGACGGATGACCGCGTGTTACCTTCACCGCGCCACGGTGCGCTGCGCCGTGCGCGGGGAATTTCATCGATGAAGAAAAGTTTGCCGTTCGTCGCGTTCGCTTTAG
>Ga0209169_10000894_pt1 | contig 18406 bp, 14 predicted proteins | sample HubBroMetageWRM4_FD_188346 | JGI IMG/M metagenome (GOLD analysis project Ga0209169, IMG submission 188346) | Warmed soil microbial communities from the Hubbard Brook experimental Forest, New Hampshire - Hubbard Brook CCASE Soil Metagenome WRM 4... | ecosystem: Environmental > Terrestrial > Soil... | reverse complement strand
AAACTGCGAGTAAACTGCTGTGGTAGATTCTGCGGTATCCTGATCTGTCAACACGATTGTTAACATATAACCTGTCTGTCTGTTGAGCGACTCAGGAGGCATCAGCATGACTCTAGCGGCAATTCTCATCCTAGTATTCGCTCAGCTAGCACCGCCGCCGACAACCTTCGACCTGTCCGCTGACTTTTCTTTTCGCGACAATCCCAACCAAGCTACTCCCAACAAGGTTTGGCAGTACGGATATTCTGAAACTAATTCTTTGGCGCCCGATCAGTTTCGAGTCGACGCGCAATCCGATCGAACCGACATGCAATGTGATCCGACTGGTTCGATCGGTTTCTGGCATCCCGCTGCGAATCACGGGCCGGGCCCCGGCTATTATCCGTACGTTGCTTACAACACAACGAAGCAGCCTCAGGTGGGCTGCAAAGGATGGGCCGTGCGTCCCGGCGAAGTCGCCATGGAAGCCAGCAATTCCGGTCAATACAGCCTGGTCCGGTTTACGGCACCCTTCGCTGGAACTTACAAGGTAAGCGCCCAATTTGAGGGCATCCACTATGGACTATCTACGACCGACGTACATGTGCTCCACAATGGCACGTCGTTGTTCGACGCCGATATCGATGGCTATGGTGGCGACCCGGCCTTCCACAAGGTCGAGGGAGCGAGCCCGACGGCGAGTTACTCGGGACAGATTGAATTGCGCGCCAGCGACACCGTAACCTTTGCCGTAGGGTATGGAAAAGATAAGACGAATTCCGGCGACACAACCGGACTTTTCGCTCAAGTTGTATTGCTGGCGGCCGCGCCGGGCTACAAGCGGTAACTGACGACGTGTTTACCTGTTTATCCAGATGATGGTTGGCCCGCATGGCATCAGGAGCTACAGCACATAGAGCCGCAGTATCCACCAGACAAGAAATATTGCAACGACTGCGCCTGCGATGTGAACGATCCAGTCGCCAGCGGTTCTTGGTTTGCCGAAATTGAACACGGCGGAATGTTAGCACGCGGCGCAGCCCGACCGGCTCAAAGCAAGGTTCTCAATGAAATCCTCTGTCAAAAAACCTTACCGGCGAATTGCGCGTCACCGAGAACTGATTTAACCTAGCGTGCCAAAGACAGAAGAGATGGCGGACAACAAAACCAAGCCCACCAGCTTAAGCGTGACAGCATTTATCGCTGCCATCACCGACCCGACGAGGCGCACGGATGCCAAGGCGCTCGTCAAAGTGATGCAACGCGCGTCAGGAGAAGAGCCGCGAATGTGGGGGCAATCCATCATCGGCTTCGGCAGCTACCACTATAAGTACGAAAGTGGACGCGAGGGCGATATGCTACTCATCGGCTTTTCGCCGCGTAAGTCTGCAACGGTTCTGTACGGCATGATCGCATCCGACGACTGCAAGGCGCTATTGCCAAATTTAGGGAAGCACTCGACCGGCAAGGGCTGCCTCTACATCAAGAATCTCGCCGATGTGGACCAACAAGTGTTGAGGTCCATGGCCGTCAAGTCCGTAGCCGCCATGCGGACACGCCAGTCTAAAACGGCATAGTTGGTGTAAGCGCCCGCTGCACTAGCAGTCCTGGTTCTGAGTGTAATCACCACTGGTTACAACAGCTTGCTTAACATCGCTGGCTCGTTGTGCTACAACCATGATGTGCTACTACGTAGTGAGCTACAAGTTAGTAAGTGAGATGTCGCCTGGATTGCTCGAATTCTTCTCGGCGAGCGATAGGATTTCCAAGATGGTAAAGCTCCATCTGGCTACCGCGCTTCTTGGATTCCTGGCTATTGGCTTCGCATGTTCCTGTTCGAGTTCCGCTCCGCCAATTTCAGTCCAGCTATCGGCCTCGACGGCGCAAACGGACCAGGGCGAGTCGGTACACGTTACAGCCACACTCACCAACGATCCGTCGGCGCGCGGCGTGTCGTGGAGTCTGAACGGACCGGGATCGTTGACCAGTCCATCCACCTTATTTGTCACGTACGCTGCACCCTCAAATGGCTCGTCGGCCGTACAGAGCGCAACCATCACTGCAACGTCGGTCGACGACAATACAAAGACGGCGTCGGTAAAGATCATCATCAACCCCCAGCCATCCATTACGACCAATTCCTTACCCGGAGCTTCGGCAGGAACCGCCTATAGCCAGACAGTCGGCGAGTCTGGTGGCACGCCGCCATTCACATGGTCGATTAATTACGGAGCACTGCCGAACGGGATAAACCTTGCTGCCAACACCGGCGCGATCAGCGGCACGCCACCAGAAGGAGGCACCTGGTATTTCTGGGTGCAACTCACCGATGCAACCGGTGCGACAGTTCTACAACCTTTTCTCAGCATCGAGGTTCTGCCAAATACCCCCGCGGGCAACCCAGTGCCATTTCTCAATCAGCCACTTGCGCCCAGCGCCGTTTCACCCGGCGGCGCGCAATTCACTCTGACCGTAAATGGAACTGGTTTTCTTCCGACATCGACCGTCGACTTCAATGGCACCGGGCTGGCAACTACCTTTGTGAGCAATCAGCAGCTAACTGCACTGGTACCCGCAGACGATATCTCGACAGCTGCGACTGCTTCGATAACTATCGAGAATCCGTCACCGGGCGGAGGAATCTCGAATGCCGTTTACTTTCCGGTGTCAACCCCGGAAGCGAATGTGGCATTTTCCAGCGCGAAGGGATCTCCATTGTCCATTGCATCTACGAACTATATTGCAGTGGGCGATTTCAGAGGCCAGGGGAAGCCGGATTTGGCAGTTGCGATAAACGGCAACGGAGTGTACATCGTACTTGCAAATGGAGATGGAACGTTCACGCAGGCATCCGGCTCGCCGATCACTATACCGCGACCCCCATGGGACACGGGAACCAACCCCTTAATGGTTTTTGTTGCTACGGGAGATTTCAATAACAGCGGAAAGCTCGGATTGGCCGTCGCGAACCTGGGGGAAAGCGCCGTGCCGATCTTGCTGGGCAATGGAGACGGAACGTTTACAATTCCAACTTCATTTGTCTACAGCGAGGGCCTCTACACCAACTCTCTCGCAATCGGAGATTTCGTTGGAAATGGCAACCTCGACTTGGCGGTGGCAAACTCGCCAGGCGGCCTGCCGATCGACATCGTTCTGGGTTGTGGGGACGGATCGTTCAATCAGGGACCGGTTTCGGCCAATGCCAATGTCGCTGGTGCATACATGCCGGCAGTTGGCGACTTCAATGGCGATGGCAAACTCGATATCGCAGTCACCGGCGGAGGTTATGGCAATCCCACCGACGTAGTGACGATCCTGCTAGGAAACGGCGACGGAACTTTCAGGCTTGCTCAGAAGTCGACTTTTCCGACCGGATCCAATCCGTGGGCAATCGCCGCCGCTGATTTCAATGGCGACGGCAAACTCGATCTAGCAATCGCAAATCAAGACGACAACACCGTGAGCATCCTGCTCGGCAACGGCGATGGAACCTTCACGCCTGCGCCCGGCTTGCCAGTTACCGTGGGAAGCAATCCCAACGCGCTCGCTGCTGCCGACCTCAACAGCGACGGAAAACTCGATCTCGTTGTCGCAAACAGCGATAGTACCCTGACCATTTTGCTTGGCAACGGCGACGGAACCTTCAACCCCTCGGCTGGTTCGCCCGTTGCCGTGGGAGGACCGGCATTCTCGGTCGCGATTGGCGACTTCAACAGCAGTGGACGTCTCGGCATCGCTGCCGCAACAGGAGCCAACGTTGTCGTGCTGGTACAGCAACCATAACTCGTGGGTTGGAAGCGGACGATCCGCGCTATTGATAAATCTCAATGCAGGGGCCGCGTGTGGGTCGGCCCCTGTTCCCCGAGTTCTACTTGTCAAGACGGCGCATCGGCCCCGACGTTCGCCCCGTGACCTGGCGCCGTATGACAGGTTTAGCTCGTTGAAATCGCCGCTATTACCGGCCGAACGGGATTAATCTAGGCTAGCGCCGCCTTCAAGTTGTCAAAGAACTGTCAACTTCTCGTTAAATCAATTAATGCGTCCGCGCAAACAGGGGAAGAACGAGGGTGCGCGGAAAAAGATGATCGGGGTTCAAAACTGAAAAATCTTTGGGATGAAAAACTTGGAACCGTCCACAGCTCAGGGCGTCCTTTTCACACCTTAGTGCCCTTGGCGGTCAGAGAGGTAACAGCTTATGCTGACAGTGGATGGAAAGAGTAGATTGAAAAGTAGATTGAGGAGCTTAGGATCCATTTGCCGATGATTTCGCCTGCTCAATATGCGCTTGCGCTGGGTGCGATTGGGGTTGGCCTCGCCAGCTATGCACTACTCCACCGCAAATCCAAAACCGCGGACGACATCGAGCTCGAACGACGTACTTGGCTGAATACGATCGGACGCATCACCGACGGCACGGTGATCGATGTTCAGGAAATCACCATGGCCACGAACCGTCCCGCGACTATGCTGATTTATCAGTATGATGTAGCCGGCGTTTCCTATGAGGCGTCACAGGATGTCACCTATCTTCGGCAATGGATCAACCTACATTCTTGCCGGCTCGGGCTGCCAACTTCAGTGAAATATGATTCGCGCAATCCGGGAAATTCCATGGTGATTGCCGAAGGCTGGATGGGCTTGCGCCAGTGAGCGACGCCTGCGATCAGATTTTCCCAGCTACCGCAAGAACCATGTAAACAAATTGCGCAGTCGCGAGGCCGATCCAGATGCGCTGACGTATGCGCGAGCGGCGGATGTCGCGCAGCAGGTCGGCAGCGGTCAACTCAGGAACAATATCTCGCTTCTCCGGAGGCAATGCGACGGGTTGCAGATTGACCGTTCTTGGAGTCTCCGTTGGTTTCGGCTTGTCGGGATAAAAGACCTTCGGAGTATCAATCACCTCCGACCACATCGGCAGCAGGATCCACGACTTCGGAATAATGTCCAGAATTGGTTTGGCGGTCAGACTCAGAGCAGTTTGCGTTTCTGGCGCGACGCGATCGGCGAGATTCCGAAGGAGCGAACCCCACCAGAAATGGCTAAGTTGATCGGTGATGAGTTCACCAACATCCACCGGCCGCGACTCAAGTTCCAGAGGCGGAAGGATTTCGGGCGACAGAACGTCTCCGATATTAGTGAAGACGGTGCGAAACCACGGCATGCGCAAACGGTCGCCAAGCGCCAGCCCAACATAAACCGGGCGTGATGTGAGTTCGAGCGGCGGCAACTTGGTCGGCGCTAGGGTATCGCGCAGATTACCGACGAGCGACCTCCAGAGCGGCTGCGTCAGGCTCGTCGGTGGGAGCAAATCCAGTGGAATATCCGGCTGCGCCGACGTTGACTGCGGGTCGGGATACCAGGCTTCAGCTGCGTTTGAGCGGTAAGACATAAGAATTCGGATTAGTCCCGTGCGGATCGATCACCGGCTGTTCAGAAGGCGATGGTCGACAGCCAACCAATCCATGGTAGATGCCGCAGCCGGGTCTGTCACGCGTTTTTACGCAGATTTACGAGCTATTTCGGGCTCGGAGCGCGTCGCGAAAGTCAAAAACGCCAGCTGAAAAAAGATGCGCACCGTGACAAATACCGAGGCAGTCCCAGCCCCACCCTCACTTCGTTGGTACATGCACTTTGATGCCGTTGAGGATACCCCTTCCGTTCAAGCACAATCGCAAAGCGGAGAAGGCTGATACTGTTTTTCGAGCAGGCAAAAAAACAGGATCTGAAACCAGGGTTTGAAAAGGAAATCTGAAGTGGAGAGTCTGGATTGAGCGGCGACTCACAGGCGGTAGGTAAAGCGCGGCGACGGCGTTTCGCTCGTTATCGTTTTGACGCGCGCATTCAAATGTCCGTATTTCGCGATGGCCTAACAACCACGTATTGGGGCCGGACTAACGAAATTGGGCTCGATGGGATCGGAGCGACTCTAAGCGGTGAGGTGCAGGCCGGCGAAGTTGTTTCCCTGGAGTTTCCCATCCCCGTCTCGCCCAATATCATGAAGGTACGAGCGGTGGTGCGTTATAGCGATGGACTGCGTTGTGGATTCGAATTTCTGGTCGTGACCGAGGAACAACGGCTGGTCCTACACCAGGTCAGCGTTGTGTTGTCAAACGCATCCTAGAACTCCAGCTTTTCCCGATGAGATTCTGCTTTTCCTCATTTGAAACCGCATTACCCCCGTAACTATCGGTGAATAACGCCACCCACTTAACATAATCGCTAGTGCACGCTGGGAAAGGACTGTCTGTATGGGTGAGAAAATCTCCCCGGCAGAAACTTCGAACGAACTGCCGGGGGTGAAGACGCTCCGGGATGTCCTTGATCCGAGTGGTCCGCCGATCTTCTCCCACATCTCCGAGACCGCCCTGGCCGATACGCCGACGAACGGCCATGGCGTCGAAGTTCCTTTCACAGTAGAAAAAGCCTACTTCGAACAAATCATCGAGAACGCACCGGAAGCAATCAGCATTATCGATGAGGAAGTGCGCGTCGTGCGCACCAATGCGGAGTTCACCCGTCTTTTCGGCTTCAGCGCAGCCGAGGCGATTGGCAAACAACTCGACCATTTAATCGTGCCACCTGACCGGTACGCAGAAACGGCGTGGATCGCGGAATCGATCAAAAACCAGAACAAAATTTCGCTGGAAACCCGCCGCCAGCGAAAAGACGGCTCGCTGGTCGAAGTGCTGCTCTCGACCTCGCCGGTAATGATCAACGGCAAAAAAGTTGGAGCCTACGCCTCCTATCGCGATATCACCGAACAAAAACGCGCCGAGGAGTTGAACGCCGCCTTATATGCCATCGCGGCGCGCAGCCAATCCGCCGAAGACCTGCAGCAGTTTTTCGCAGCTATTCACAATATCGTCGGCCAGTTGATGAATGCGCGCAATTTTTATATCGCGCTCTACGATCCGCAGAGTCAGTTGTTGAGCTTTCCCTACTTCGTCGATGAAGAGGATCCCACACCCGTCCCCAAGCCCTTGGGCCGCGGCCTGACGGAATACGTTCTACGATCCGGCGAGCCGATTTTAGCAACGCCTTCGGTCTTTGAAGAACTGGTGCAGCGTGGAGAAGTCGAATTGATCGGTGCTGCGTCGCTCGACTGGCTTGGCGTTCCATTAAAGAGCGGCACGACCTGTATCGGAGCTCTGGTCTTGCAGAGCTACAACGAAAATACTCGCTTCTCGGAACGCGACCGCGAAATTCTGAAATTCGTCTCGCAGCAGTTAGCAGCAGCTATCGAGCATAAGCGTTACGAAGAAGCACTCCGGCGTTCCGAAGCCCGCTCGCGTTCTTTGATCTTGAGTGCAGCCTTCGGCATTTGCCGCTGCACGCTTCACGGAAGATTCCTGGACGTAAATCCGGCGCTCATCAACATGCTTGGGCAAAGCTCGGTCGAAGATCTTCTTAAGCTGGACGCGAGAAGTGAGGTCTTCGTCAATCCCCGCGAGTTAGACCGGTTGGCCGAAGACTATCGCCGCACCGGAAGTCTTAATGGCGTCGAAGTCCAATGGAAACGGAAAGACGGCCGCATCATCGTCGTGCGGCTGAGCGGCTGCGCCGCCGTTAGCACCGAAGAACCCGAAGAGGTACTGGAGTTGATCGCTGAAGACATCACCGACCGGCGTCAACTCGAAGAACAGCTTCGCCAGGCGCAAAAAATGGATGCCGTCGGACGCCTCGCTGGCGGCGTAGCCCACGACTTCAATAACCTGCTAATGGTGATCAACGGATACACCGAGGTGTTGCTGGAACAGTTGGAAAAAGACAGCGCCACGCACAACAAGGTGCAATCCATCCAACAAGCGGCTGACCGTGCCGCTACTCTCACCCGTCAGTTACTGGCCTTCAGCCGAAAGCAACTCCTGGAGCTCAAGGTAGTCGACGTCAACACTGTCGTCGGCGACATGGAGCGTCTGCTGCGACCCTTGATCGGCGAAAACATCGAACTGGTCACTCGCCTCTCCACCCAAACTGGACGCACTCGCGCCGATGCCGGCCAGCTCGAGCAAGTCATCATGAACCTTGTGGTCAATGCCAAAGACTCCATGCCCGAAGGCGGCAAGCTCACTTTGCAGACCGCGGATGTAGCTGTCGGCCAAAGTTACAGCCATCACCGTTTCATCCAGCCCGGGCGTTATGCCGTGATCTCGGTGGCCGACACCGGCCACGGTATGGACAAGGAAACCCAGTCCCGTATCTTCGAGCCTTTTTTTACTACCAAGGAAAAAGGGAAAGGCACGGGCCTTGGCCTCTCGACCGTCTATGGCATCGTCAAACAGAGCAGTGGATACGTGTTTGCCCAAAGCGAGGTCGGAGCGGGCACAATTTTCTATGTTTATCTACCCCGTGTAGAGGAGTCTGCCGAAGAGATGAGCCCCGCTAAGACCCAACAGAACGAAGCCGGTGGTTGCGAAACCGTTTTACTCGTGGAAGACGAGGAATCCGTCCGCGAACTGGTGCGTGTAACTCTCACCTCCCGCGGCTACAAAGTGCTCGAAGCCGAGAATGGCGAGTGCGGTCTGCGCATCGCGGACGACTTCAAGGAGCGCATTGACATCCTGATTACCGATGTCGTCATGCCCGGCATGGGTGGCCGCGAACTGGCGAAGAGACTGGTTTCTCTGCGTCCCGGCATCAACGTGCTCTATTTGTCGGGCTACACTGAAGATGCCGTCGTCACTCAAGGCGTGCTCGGTCCTGGCACCGCATTCCTGCAGAAACCATTCACCTTGCAGAATCTTGCGAAGAAGGTTCGTGAGGTCCTGGTCTCGAATACCACTCCAGCCGGCACCGCCAAGTCAATCGCGAAGTCAGCCTCGAACTAAGCGTGATGGCTTGATGTGTAGTAGCCGCGCGAGGACGCCCGCCGCTCATGGGCAAAGTAAGGATTGCTAGGCGCCTGCAACTTTTTCTCTTTCGATGTGTCCTATACTGAAGATAATTTTTTAACGGAATCTTAGCTCTCGGCGGGAGACCCATCCATGTCCGCTTGTCGCGCGTACTTCAGTCAGTAGCTAAGAAGCAGGAGGAGCAATGCTGATCAAGAAACCGGAGGCCATTTCCTCTTCTGAAATTACTCCCCAAACGACCTATCTGAACCGGCGCAACTTCATAGCCGGAGCGGCAATCGCAGGCGCGGCCACCGTCACCGGCGTCGCCTTCCGGCATCTTGCCGATCCCGCGTTCACTGCGCGCGCCAACACTAAAATTGATGGCCTCCAGAAGAGTCCCTTCAGCACGACAGAAAATGAAACGCCCTACAAGGACGTTACAAATTACAACAACTTCTACGAATTCTCTACCGACAAATACGAGCCGGCCAATCTGGCGAAGAATTTCAAGACTCGTCCCTGGACTGTGACCATCGACGGCGAGGTCAAGAAAAAGCAGGTGCTCGACGTTGACACCATCATAAAAATGGCTGCTCCCGAAGAACGCATCTACCGTCATCGCTGCGTCGAGGGCTGGTCGATCGTCGTGCCCTGGATCGGATTCTCCCTGAGCGAACTGATCAAGCGCGCCGACCCTCTGCCCAAAGCAAAATTTGTCGAGTTCACCACCCTGTTCGATCTCAAACAAATGCCCGGCCAGCGTACCAGCGTTTTGCAGTGGCCTTACGTCGAGGGTCTGCGCATGGACGAAGCGATGCATCCGCTCACTTTGCTCTGCTTCGGCATGTACGGCGAGGTGCTGCCGAATCAAGACGGAGCCCCACTTCGCATGGTGATTCCCTGGAAATACGGATTCAAGAGCGCCAAGTCGATCGTCCGCATAAGGTTCACCAAAGACCAACCGCTGAATACCTGGCAGGAATCCGCCCCCAGAGAATACGGTTTCTATTCGAACGTGAATCCGAACGTCGATCATCCGCGCTGGAGCCAGGCCAAGGAACGCCGCTTAGGCGAATTCCTCAAGAGGCCGACCTTGATGTTCAACGGTTATGACCAGGTAGCAAGCCTCTATTCCGGCATGGACCTGAAAAAGAACTTCTAAAATCCGTGATTGGCAATTTGTAATTTAAGTCCGGGACGAGAGGTTTTCCGGGTTCAAATTACAAATTACCAATCACAAATTACAAATGACCTTACGCTTAACCAAGATTGCGATCTTCCTGGCTACTCTGATTCCGCTGGCACGTCTCGCCTGGAAGGCGCTTCACGACGGTCTAGGCGCCAACCCGATCGAAGTCATCACGCACTCGACCGGCGATTGGACCCTGATCCTGATACTCACCACGCTCTCCATCACGCCTCTTCGGCGGATCACCCATCAATACTGGCTGATCGGCGTCCGCCGCATGATTGGGCTCTTTGCTTTCTTTTACGGAACTTTACACTTCTTGACTTATATCTGGCTCGACAAGTTCTTCGACATCCACGAGATGCTGAAGGACATCGCCAAACGCCCATTTATTACCGTCGGCTTCTCCGCATTTGTCCTCATGATTCCACTGGCCATGACCTCGACCGCTTGGTCAATTCGCCGCCTCGGGGGCAAAAATTGGCAGCGCCTGCACCGGCTTATCTATGTCACGGCGATCCTGGGAGTAGTACATTACACCTGGCTGGTGAAAGCCGACCTACACAAACCCATAGAATACGGGATCGTGCTCAGCATTCTGCTGCTCTACCGCGTGGGCGTGTGGGCATCGGAAAAGCGCAAGCAACGTGCCACTTCGATGCCATTGAGGAGCCGAGTCTGAGCCGCGAAGGCTTGAGGGACACAGTTTGACGAAGCTTACCTGCCAATATATTTTTTCGAAACTTTCTTTCACAATGAGGGTTATGGCATCCTAAGAATAATAGACAGGAGTGTCTTATGAATTCCCTCGCTTCCATCCACAAGTGTGCCGGACGCCTTTTCATGGCTCTGGCGGCGATCACCAGCCTTCTTCTTTTGGGAGCCTGCGGCTCCAGCAGCTCGTCCTCAGGCAACCAGGTCGGCTTCAGCAATAGCAGCCTGAATGGCACCTATGTGTTTTCATCCACGGGAACGGATTCGAATGGAGGATTTGTAGCGTTTGCGGGCGCGATTACCGCGGACGGCAATGGCCACATCACTGGCGGTAACGTTGACGTGGTTGACTTGAGCGCCGGTTGGGGCTCAGGAGCGGCGACGGGAGGTTACACAGTCGGCGCAGACGGGCGCGGACAGTTCTCCGTCGCAGTTGCGAACGTTCAGACCTTCAAATTCAATTTCGTACTATCTTCGACCTCGCACGGGCTGGTCACGGAATTTGACACCTTTGGCAGCGGCAGCGGTACGATGGACCTGCAGACTGCACTCACCGGCATCAGCCAACTGGCGAACCCTTACGCATTAAGCCTCGCCGGGGTTAATAGCAGCGGCTCCGCTCCAGTGGCGTCAGCTGGTTCGATCACGTTCAATTCGAGTGGTGTCAGCACCGCCGGCATTCAGGATTTCAATGAGAACGGCCTTCCGTTGATAAATAGGGCACTCTCTGGCACGGCTACTCTGGGCACAGGAACGGCGCCTGGAACAATGGTCCTCGACGATGCCTTGGGCAACGGCTCTACCTTTGACTTCTATCCTATCGATTCCACGCATTTCAAGGTTATTGAAACCGATCTCACCAACGCATTTCTGGCGGGCGATTTTTACACTCAGGCGGGCGCAGCGATACCGGTGGGGCAGGTGGTATTCACTATGGCGGGCGGCACCGCCAACCTCTTTCCGACTGTGCTTGGTGGTTATGCAACCACGGACGCTAATGGTAACTTCACAAATGGCTCCGCCGATCTGAACCAACAAGGAACGTTTGTGACGAGCAACCCGTTCTCCGGTTCGGCCAGTTCAGGCGGAGCGGTCGGTGGGCGCGTCCTCGTAGCCGTCACTGGGTTGCCTAACGCGGCCGAGTGGGTCCTTTACCCAACCACAAGTGCTGGACTGATTATTCTTCAGATTGACAGCGATAACGTGACGCTCGGGGCGGCTTATGCGCAATCGGCAACGTCGTTCGCGGCGACTCAAAACTATGGGCTCAACCTAACCGGATACAATATCAGCGCCGGAGCTGAGGTTGACGACACGGTGCAATTCCTTACGGCGAGTCCATCAAGTTCACCAAACATGACAGGTCTGATTGATGAGAATGCGGAGGGCCTTCAATTCACGCAAGGCGCAAAGTTCTCAGGGACCTATACTCCGGACCCCTCGCCGACAGGCCGTGGCAACATTCTGGCGCCTAGTCTCAATACCGTTAACGGTGGTTTAGGCTTGGAGTATTACGTCGTCGACAATACAACGACGCTGTTTATAGAGGGTGGTAACGGCGATACGGCACAGGTTGGGGTGGGGTCTTTCCTACAACAAACCTCGCCGACCTCCCAGGTAGCATTGAAACATCCCGTCGTCGCTCTGTTTCACTCGACGAGTCATGCGCATGGAGCGGCGAAACCGGGCCAGAAGTGGACTCCGCAAAATAAATAGTCAGTAAGTCAAACAATGAAGGGCGCGGCTTAGATGCCGCGCCCTTTTTATTGCCTGGTAACCACTCGCGGCCGGGCGAGGACGCCCGGCGCTCCACAAACTACTTAATGGCTTCGGCGGCGATCCTCTCGGTGACAAACGCTTCGATTGTGTCGCCAGCCTTGATGTCGCCGTAGTTAGCGATGGAGATACCGCACTCCATGCCGCTGGTTACTTGCGAGGCATCGTCTTTGAAGCGGCGCAGCGATCCGACTTTGCCTTTGAATACGACCACGTTATCGCGGAGCAGCCGCACTTCGGAGTCGCGCTTGATCAGGCCATCGCTCACGCGGCAACCGGCAATCGTCCCCACCTTTGGAATACGGAAGGTCTCGAGCACCTCGGCGCGTCCCTGATAGGTTTCTTTGATGGTCGGTTCGAGCAGGCCGGTCATGGCTCGCTTGATCTCGTCCTGCAGTTCGTAAATGATCGAGTGCAGGCGTATGTCGACTTTTTCCTGATCGGCCAGCTCTTGAGCTTTGCGCTCTGGACGCACGTTGAATCCGATGATGATGGCGTTCGATGCCGAAGCCAACAGCACATCGGTCTCGGTAATCGCGCCAATGCCCGAGCGCAGCAACTTCAAACGAACTTTCTCGTTCGAGAGCCGACCCAGTAAGTCGCCCAGCACTTCGACCGATCCCTGCACGTCAGCTTTGAGGATGACGTTCAGTTCCTTCATGCCCGCCGTTTTCAGCTGCTCGGCCAAACCTTCGAGCGAGACGCGTGAAGACTTCGCCAGAGTTGCTTCGCGGAATTTCTGCTCGCGATATTCGGAGATATCCCGTGCCTTCTCGCGGTCGGTGACCACAACGAATTGATCGCCTGCCTGCGGCAGTCCTTCTAACCCGATAATTTCTACAGGGGTCGAGGGCGCTGCTTCTTTCAGCGACTTTCCACGATCGTCGAACATGGCACGAACTTTTCCATAGACGTTCCCGACGACAAAGTTGTCGCCGGCGCGAAGCGTACCATTCTGCACCAGAATCGTTCCGACTGGGCCACGTCCGCGATCGAGTTTTGCTTCGAGCACCAACCCGCTCGCTGCGCGTCCCGGAGTCGCTTTCAATTCCTGCAAGTCGGCTGTTAAGAGAATCATTTCCATCAGCAGATTGAGGTTCGTCTTTTGTTTAGCGGACACGTCGACGAATACCGTCTTGCCGCCCCACTCTTCGGGCACAAGGCCACGATCGGCGAGCTGCTTCTTTACCCGTTCCGGCAGCGCTCCAGGCTTATCGATTTTGTTGACCGCAACAATGATGGGAACTTCGGCAGCGTGCGCGTGGTCGATTGCTTCCACGGTCTGCGGCATAACGCCGTCGTCGGCTGCGGTGACCAGCACTACGATGTCGGTAGCTTTCGCACCGCGCGAACGCATGCGCGTGAAGGCTTCGTGACCCGGCGTGTCGAGGAATACGATTTCGCGTCCATAGGCAGGAGACGCCTTGTCGGTAATCGCAACTTTATAGGCGCCGATGTGCTGCGTAATGCCGCCCGCTTCGCCTCCGGCGACATTGGTGGAACGAATCGAATCGAGCAGAGTCGTTTTACCGTGATCGACGTGGCCCATGATCGTGACCACAGGAGGACGCGGGATCGCTTCTGCGCCTTCTTCACTGCTCTCGACGGCTTCGGTCGTATCTTTCGCAGCTTGTTCTTCGAAGGTGATGACTTCTGTATCCGCTCCGAAAAAGCGCGCCATCTCGCTGGCCAGCTCCGCATCGAGCGTCTGATTGATGGTTGCGAAAACGCCGCGCACCACCAAGCGCGCAATCACGTCCTTGGCGCGAATGCCCAGCTTCTCAGCCAGGTCTTTTACCGAGATACCTTCTGTAATAGTGATATTCCGCGTGATCGGCGCGGGCTCATTGCTAATCGTTATCCGCGCCGGCGGCGTGTAGCCCTTCATCGGGCCTTCTTTCACTCCTCGCGGCACATATCTCTGTCCAGGACGTCGTGACGGAGCACCCGGACGCGCTCCCGGTCGCACCGGTCCCGGCGGAGCCATCCCTGCTCCCGGACCTACGCCCAGAGGACGCGATCCTGCGGGTGCGACGCGCGTTGGATGCATCGGCCGACGCTCACCTGGACGCAGCGGCGGACGCGGCGTGCTGCCTCCGGGCGCTGGCGGACGTGATGTGCGTTGAAAAATTGGCTGCCCTGGCACCGGTCGTCCTGGCGCAGGCCGTGATGGCGCGTTGGATCCAGATGCTCCCGGCGGAGGTAGTGGGGCTTTATATACGGGACGCGGGCCGGTCTGCGGCATGATCATCCGCGGCGGCGGCGCAATCGGAACTGGTGGCCGCACCGGCGCCGAGGCTTGCATCTGCGTAACGTTGCTGGGCGCAGGAGGCTGCGCTGCGGGCGGCGGCGCGTTACCCGTCGGCGCTGCAGGAGTGACCGCTCGCGGTGGGACCGCGATAGCATGCGGCGCATTCGTCGCGATTGGAGCCGATGAACCAGCCGGTGGGGCAGCGGCGGGCGGCGGCGCCGGAGTCTTGGGTGGAATTACAACAACGGATGGCGGCCGGTAGGTCGCAGCCACCGAAGCCGGGGTCACCATTCTCGGTGCTGGCGGCGCAGGCGTTGCGGGCTTGGGCGGCATGGCCTTCGGCGCGCCGGATCCAGATGCGACCGGAGCTTCTGCTTTCGTCTCCGCCGCAGGCGCACTTACCGGTGGCTTGACTACGGCACGCGGCGCGGGAGTCTCGGCTGCTCCCTTTTGCTGGGTGATGGCGCGCAGCACATCGCCGGGGCGGGAAATATTCGACAGGTCAATCTTGGTCTTGATGCCTTCGTCGACGGACGCGGAGCGCGAGGCCTTCGCCGAACTCGACGTCGACTCAGAGCGGCCGCGGAGATGTTTTCGCACCAGGTCAGCTTCGTGATCTTCCAGAGAACTGGAGTGCGTTTTCTTCTCCGTGATGCCGACTACAGTCAGAGAGTCCAGAATTTCTCTGCTCTTGACCTCTAACTCACGGGCCAAATCGTTGATTCGAATCTTACTCATCCGCCGTCGTTTCCTCTTCTTGTCCCGCTGATCTCGCGTATCTAAGTTCGCATATCTAGGCTCGCATATCTAACCTCATGAAATCCCGCCCAACCTTCATTTTCTTCTGACGAGCCTCGCGCATTCGGTTCGGATGTTAGTCCGAACTCGCCAACGCTCCAGGTTCAGCTCTGCTTTTCTTCCGGGGCTTCTTCGGTCGCGACTTCTTCTGCCGCTGCTTCTTCAACCGGTGCTTCTTCTGACGATGCTTCTTCTGACGATCTTACGCCGTCTTCCGCCGACTCGGCTTCCCCGGATAAAACATCGGCTTCTACCGTACCCTCGGTCAGCGACTCTTCACTGAGAGCCACTTCGGTCGCGGCTTCTCCGACGTTTTCGGGCAATTCCGCGGTGGATATTGCTTCGCCACCATCCAGACTGGCGAAGTAATTATTGACCGCGATACTGATTTTTTCCACCGTTTTCGGGCCAATGCCTTCAATCGCTTCCAGTTGCTCTGGCGTCATATCGGCCAGCGACTCGACCGTGTTCACGCCCGCTGCCTTTAATTTCTCGACCAAGCCCTCGCCAAGACCAGTAACGAGCTCCAGCGGAGTTACAGTCTGCGTGACCAACGCGGACATCTGCTGTTCGACTTCCTGACGCTTTTCTTCCTCGCTCTTGATGTCGATCTTCCAGCCCAGCAGCTTCGCCGCCAGCCGCACGTTCTGGCCTTTTTTTCCGATGGCGAGCGAGAGTTGCGTATCATCGACCACAACTTCCAGATGCTTGTCGGTCGCATCAACAATTGTTACCCGGCTTACTTTCGCCGGCTGCAGGGCTTTCTCCGCAAACGTAACTGCATCTTCGTGATATTCGATGATGTCGATCTTTTCTCCGCGCAATTCTCGGATAATCGACTGCACCCGCATGCCCTTCATACCCACACAGGCTCCGACCGCGTCCACGTCTTTGTCTTTCGACATCACCGCGATCTTCGTACGCTCGCCAGCTTCCCGGGCAATTGCGCGGATCACGACCGTGCCGTCATAAATTTCGGGCACTTCCGTCTGAAACAGATGCTGGACTAATTCCGGAGCGGAGCGCGATGCGATTACACCCGGACCTTTTACCGCTTTTTCCACGCGTACGATAACAACGCGAATCCGTTCTCCAACTGCGAACGATTCCAACCGCGACTGCTCCTTGCGTCCCATGCGCGCTTCGGCCTTGCCGATATCGAGGATCACATCCGGACCCTCGAGCCGCTTCACGGTCGCATTCACGATCTCATTCACATGACCGATGTATTCGTTGTAAACGGTGTCGCGTTCCGCCTCGCGCACTTTCTGAAAGATGACTTGCTTCGCCAGTTGCGCCGCAATTCGTCCCAGAATTCCTTCTGTCGCTTTCGGAATCAGCAGTTCGCCACCCGCTTCCGCGCTCGGATCGAGCTTCCGCGCCTGCTCGACGGTCACTTGCAGATTAGGATCTTCCACTTGCTCCGGATTTTCGACGATCGACTTCACCGCGTAGGCATTGATCTTGCCGCTGTCTTTGTCAAGCACTGCGCGCAGGTTTTCCTGCGACTTGTAGTATTTGCGCGTCGCTACAACAATGGCGTCTTCAACCGCACTCACTACAATTTGCGGATCAATGCCCTTTTCACGGCTGACCCCTTCGATGATGTTATAGAGCTCACTTGCCATAAAAATTCCAGTTTCAATCTTTCAAGGTTGCAAGGTTTCAGAGTTTCTATCTCAAGGCTTGGCGCTCACTCCCGCTCTTGAAGGCCTTGTAATTTCGAAACCCTGAAACTTTGAAACCTTGAAAACTTCTAAATTTCCGGAACCAGATTCGCCTTCTCTACGTTCCTGAACTCAATCTCAATCTTCGAAGCATCGCCCTCTTTCGGACGCATCTTCTTTTTACGCGCTGCGCTCAAATCCAGCAGCAGCTTCCCATTCTCGAAGCTTTCCAGCTTCCCCTCAAAATGCCGGTTGTTGTTCACCGGCTCCCGCGTCATCAACTTCACGCGCTGTCCACGAAAGCGCTCAAAATCGGCGGCCTTCGTCAGCTTCCGATCTAATCCCGGCGAAGAAACTTCCAGCACATACGATCCGCCCGGCACCGCATCTTCGACATCGACGATCGTCCCAAACTCTCGACTGAAGTTCGCGCAGTCTTCGTGCGTCACGCCCTGATGTGCCAAATCATCGTGTGCTACACCATCAGAATTCGCCGAAGGCGCTGCTCCGGCTTCATCGTTTACAACTCGATCAATAAAAACCCGAAGCATGCGGTGCTTGCCCACTCCGGACACTTCCACGTCTACTACTTCCAGCCCGCTCGAGCTCGCCACCCGCTCGGCAATCTGCCGGACCTTATCTAGATCAAGAGCCATGTTTTCAGCAATTTGCGCCAGAGCCGCCGCGCTAATTCATGCCAGACAATCGGGCCAACTAAAAAGTGGGCTTTCGCCCACTGGTGTGCTTCGACAATCCTGACACTACGACACAACAGCTTCCATCAATGAATATACGCCGCCCATTTGGAAAACACAAACCAGCGGGACGTCTATATAAGCCCCACACAAAAAGGACAGCAACGGGGAAAGATCGCTCTTTAGCCCGCCCAAAATCTCGTCGCGCACGCCAGCTTCGTATCCATACTTAGGCGCGGGAACGGGCGACACGCCCGTCCCTCTGGAGTCCTCAGTTAACCGTCAGTACCGTCGTATTATTGACCGTCCCGAACGCCGCCTCGATCGTCGACGTTCCCGTTCCGGTCGTCGAAATCGCTCCCGAACTGTTGATAATCGCAACCCCTATATTCGATGAAGTCCACGTGACCTGCCCACTCAGTGGTTCCGTGCTTCCATCGCTGAACGTCCCTGTCGCCGTGAACTGCTGCGGAGAGCCCAAAGCGATCGTCGGATTTACAGGC
>Ga0209169_10000893_pt1 | contig 18424 bp, 20 predicted proteins | sample HubBroMetageWRM4_FD_188346 | JGI IMG/M metagenome (GOLD analysis project Ga0209169, IMG submission 188346) | Warmed soil microbial communities from the Hubbard Brook experimental Forest, New Hampshire - Hubbard Brook CCASE Soil Metagenome WRM 4... | ecosystem: Environmental > Terrestrial > Soil... | reverse complement strand
GACGCAGCACCGCGACGGGCTTGGCCTGGACTGGTTCGGGGCCGAGTTTGCGTGTTTCTTCTTCAGCGAACTGCAGCCAATCTGCAGGAGGCGCCGGGATCGGCCAGATGTTCTGCGGACTTTCGAATTCGACGGCGGTATAGAGGGGGCCGCCGGTTTCCGAGTCGCGTTGGATCCACTTGACGCGGCCGCGGGCGGAAATTTTCGCGGAGCCATTGGTTTCCGGATGTAGCTCGAGGGTAACGAGCGCGTCGGGGAGGACTTGATATTTGGACGGATATTTACAGCCGTGGCAGCTGATGGTGAGCGTCGAGACCTTTTCGCTGTAAGGTCCGCGGCGCGCGTCAACACCAGAGACGGTGACGAGCACAGCTTCATTGCGACGTGTGCTACGGCGAGCTGCGCGGTACGAATTTCCGGCAGCTGAAGGGTTCGCCATAAATTCCCCTTGGAGGCTGGAGTTATAGAGTAGAGGAGTCGGTGGTCGGTGGGGGTGGCAAAGGAGCGGCCGCGATTCAAATGGTTACTGTACTTTAGTACAAGTAGGCGGCTATGCGAACGGACATGTGGGGACCGCGCGGTTTGATTGCTGCTCCCTCTTTCTGTGGCGCGCGAAGCAAGACAGTTAGCCGTATGATGGCGCGGAGGAGTTGCGGCTGACTCGTGGCCGCTCGGAGAAACGGATGGCTGGGGAGATTTTATCGCGCGATGGCGGTGGTCGGCCCAAGGCCTGGCTGGCTTGGAGCAGCGGGAAGGATAGCGCTTGGGCTTTACACACGGTGCGCCAAGCTGGCTCCTTTGATGTAGTTGCGTTGTTGACTACTGTGAACCGCACGCATGGGCGCGTGGCCATGCATGCGGTGCGGGAGAGTTTGCTGGAGATGCAGGCTGCCGCGGCGGGATTGCCGTTGATCCAGGTTGCGATTCCTTCGCCTTGTTCGAATCAGATTTATGAAGCGGCGATGAGCGAGGCGATGGGGCGGGCGCGGGACGAACGAGTGCGGCATGTGATTTTCGGGGATCTTTTTTTGCAGGATATTCGGGCTTACCGGGAGAAGCAGCTCGCTCGGTGTGGGCTGGCTCCCGTGTTTCCCTTGTGGGGGATCGAAACGCGGCAGTTGGCGGAGGCTATGCTGTCGGGCGGCCTTTCGGCATATTTAACATGCGTTGATCCGCGGAAGCTGGAACGCGAGTTCGCTGGGCGGCGGTTTGATGCGGCGTTGCTCGCGGATTTGCCCGCGGGAGTGGATCCTTGCGGCGAGAATGGGGAGTTTCATACTTTCGCTTGCGCGGGGCCGATGTTCAGCGCGGATGTGGCGGTTACGGTGGGCGACCGTGTGGAGCGCGATGGGTTTGTGTTTGCGGACTTACTGCCGCGGAGCGCGGCCCGGCGAATTCCGCGCGCTACTGTGCGAACCACGACACCGGGCGAGGAAGTCTGAATGGGATCAGGCTTCTTCAACTGGACCCGCGTATCGCTCGACGCTCTGTTCCTTTTGTCGATGGGTGCAGCGACGTTCGCTCAAGAAGCACCGCTCGCTGATTTGGCGCAGCGAATGGCGGATTCGCTCGCGCAGACGAAGCAGAAGAGCGTTGCGGTTTTTTGCTCTTGTAGGACCGGATGACGGCGAAGCGCTGGGACAAAAGCTGGCGGGCGATTTTCAACTGGCGCTGGCGAAATCGGCGCACGGCCTTCGGGTGGAAGATCGTTCGCAGCTGCTCGAGATACTAGGGCGAACCAGCGCCTTGTCCGCGAGCCTTGACGACGCAGATACTGCGTCATGGTTTCTGCGGGACTCAGATGTGGACACGGCGATCTTAGGGACCGCGTCCAACCAGAGCGGCAGTTTGCGCGTGCGTGTGCAGGCTTTTCGCGTGCGAGACGCTCAGCCGATTTCGGAATTCGCGACGATCGTGCCGCTCGCGGACGACTTGAGACAGCTTGTCGGCAGAACCCCAGGGCGCGAATTTGCGAGCTGGCCGAGGGGCGGCAAGAATGGGTATTCTTCGCCCGCTTGCGTCTCTTGCCCGCAACCGCAATATACGGGGCGCCCGTTGGGCCGCGTGGTGGAAGGTACGGTGGTATTGGAAATTCGGTGGAGGAAGACGGGCGCGCAAGGCACATCAGAATCAAGAAAGCGATGCTTGGCGGATTGACCGAGACGGCGAGTGGCGCCGTGCAAAAGTGGCGATTCAAGCCGGCCAGGGGGCCCGATGGGAAAGCGGCGGCAGTGCGGGAAATGGTGACGGTGAGTTTTCACTTCTACTAGCTAATCGCAAAACAATGCGCGAGGTTTTTGTCGAGGCCAGAACCTCTCAGGAGTACCGCGGAAGCCGTCAAGGAAAGCGGGAGAGATCCCGATTGCGATAGGCGGGCGTGCGGCAAAGGAGCCGACCTCAGGACGGCAATCCTTCCCTGCCCGAGCCCGCGCGGGCGACAGCGCCGGAGTTTTACTGCGCGAGGATGGTTGGGACTGCGCCCGCCAGGAACAGGGTTAGGACCCGGTCGCTGTCGCTGTGACGAGCTACTTTGAATAGGACGTCTTGGCCGGGATGAAGCTTGGCCATTTCCGATTTGTAGTCGCTTAGGCCATTGATCGGCACGTGATTGATTTCGGTGATTACGTCGCCGCGGGCGAAGTCGACATCTTCGGCGAAGCTGGCTGGTTCGACTTCGGTGACTACTACGCCGGTTACTTTGGACATGCCGAGCTTGCGCGAAAGATCGGGAGTTAATTCTTCGACGTGCAAACCGAATTGGCCGGGCACGTCGGACTGATCCGGCTGATCTTCTGCGGCTTGCGCGACTTGCGGGAATATTTTCGAGCGGTCGGCAACGGTCAGCGCGACTTCTTTGGTTTGTTTGTTGCGGACGTAGCGCACTTGCACGGATTGGCCGATTACGGTTTCCGCGATGGGATTTACCAAGTCGGCGCCGGTATGCACCGGTTGGCCGTTGATATTGGTGATGACATCGCCGGGTTGCAGGCCGACTTTATCGGCGGGGCTGCCTGGCTCTACGGCTTCGACAACGATGCCGTAGGGGACGCCGAGTTCCTTCATGAGCACCGGATTATTGCTGCGATCCTCCTGGAAAGTGATGCCGATCGAACCACGAGTGACTTTGCCGTTGGTGATGAGCTGATTGTAGACGTTGATTACCGTGGTGGAAGGCAGCGCGAAGCCCACGCCTTCGAAACCGCGGCTGCCCGTGTAGATGGCGGTGTTGATGCCGATGACTTCGCCAGCCATGTTGACGAGCGGGCCGCCGGAATTTCCCGGGTTGATGGCTGCGTCCGTCTGGATGAAACGCTGAAACTGGTGGCCGACGTTGGAGCGGTCTTTCGCGCTGATGATTCCGGCAGTGACGGTCGAATTCAGGCCGAAAGGGCTACCGATGGCCAGGACCCAGTCGCCGACTTGCACGCCGTCGGAATTGCCGAGCTTGGCGACCGGTAGTTCGCGATCGGCGTCGATTTTTACGACGGCGAGGTCGGTGTCTTTATCGAAGCCGATGACCCGAGCGCTGTATTTGGTGGAGTCGCCATCAAGGGCCACTTGAATTTTGGTGGCTTGGTCGATTACGTGATCGTTGGTGAGAATGAAACCTTTCTTGTCGACGATTACGCCGGAGCCAAGGCTGCGTTCGGCGTCCGGGCTGTTATCGGGCGCGTCGAAGAAACGGTCGAAGAAATCCTGGAAGGGATCGCCGAATTTTTTGGGCGTCTTGCCACCCTTGGGTTTTTCGATGACTTGCGTGGTGGAGATGTTGACGACGGCGGGGCCGAGTTTTTTGGAGATGGTGGAGAAGGCATTCGAGAGCGTGATGGGATCGGGGACGGCGAGCAGCGTGGCGCCGGTAGCGGTCTGGTCGTGGGTGGCTTGCACGTGTCCGGAGATTATTGTGCCGATGATGATGCCGATGCCGAGGGTGAAGACGACGAGCAGCGTGGCGAAGATCTTGCGGCGGCGCATCCAGCTGAATAATTCTTGAAATTCAATGCCCATTCCGCTGCTCCTTATGCGCTGCGAATCTTTGCCTACCCGTATGGCGGAGATCAAAACCTGGTGGAGTGCGCCGAAAACACAGTATATACCACGCTATTCCACCGGGCAATGTCGCGGAGTTGCGGTTTGCTCTTGGAGGCAACGGCGAAGGCGGCGGCGCGGCTCGAACGGCAGATTGATTCCTCTGTCCGTCCCGCGAGGTTCCGTCCCCCCTAGCGGCACAGAACGGGTAAGAAAAAGTGCGGGACTCCGTTCGGGATGACACCCGATGACTTGCTTCAAGGAGCGTGAGATCTGCGGCGGTGCAGGGACACGTCGAGAGACATCCGTATGTTGAGACGGGAGCGTCAGAGCGCGCGGGGGCTCGGGGTCATGGGCTGAATCTAGTGTTGAGTTTCGGGCTCGGAGCCGTCTTCTGGGGTGTCCAGAAATTCCGGGACGCGCAGGCCGCCGGGGGTGCCGACGCCTTCATCCCAGGCAATGCCGTCGTCGGAGACGCCGCCGGGAACTCCATCGACCTTCTTTTCGAGGCGACGTTCCGCCTTGGCGCGCGCCTTATCCTGGCGCTTCATTTCCTTTTGCCGCTTCTTGAATGTTGTCGTCATTACGATCTCCTGAAGGGGTAGAAGTTATGGACGATTTCGCGTCCGGAGAAATGCGCAGACGCGGGTGTTACCAGCGAGGCTCGCGCGGCTGACGCGCGACTTCGCGATAATCCTCGTTCGAGAATCTTTCTTTTTTGCCACCGCCGGTGTTGCCGCCACGGGGACCGCCGCTATTGCCGCCGCGCTCACCGCCGCTGCCACCACGCTCTCCGCCGCCGCTCCCGCTGCCGCCACGGGGCCCGCGCGGACCGCCGCCGGATTCAGTTTTCGGGCGAGCTTCGTTTACCTTTAGATTGCGGCCGCCGACATCTTTGCCGTCAAGAGCCGCAATCGCTTTGGCTGCTTCGGCGTCATTGGGCATTTCGACGAAACCGAAACCGCGCGCGCGTCCGGTCTCGCGATCGGTAGCGACATGGACTCGGGCGAGTTGGCCGAAGGGCTCAAAGAGCGCGCGGAGATCGTCCGCGGTGGTCTGAAAGCTCATATTGCCAACAAAGAGATTCTTCATGTTGATTCTCCTGAGCAAGCCACAACCGTCGCTTCGGCAAACAACCAGCGCAAACCAGAACCCGAAGCTGCTTTCGTGCAACGAAAGGAAAATTGACTGCGCGGTGCCGGGACGCCGAACACGCTCCAGGAGGCGCGCAAGGACTGCAAAACTCGAAGAGCGGAAGACCTATTCTATCATGATTGTATAAAGTTGTCGCGGCGAAGGCGGGGTGGGCGATGAGTGGTGGTTGCGCGGCGCTTCAATCCTCCCGCATCAGAATCGCTGGGTCGATTGCCAGAGCGCGGCGGGCCGGGATCCATGTGGCCAGCAAGCCGAGTAGCAGCATCGCTAGAACGACGCCCGCCAGCACTACGGGATCGCGCGGAGTTGCTTGGTAAACGACGGAAGAAAGCACACGGCTGGCCAAAATTCCCAGTAACAGGCCTGCGCCGGAACCGACGGCGAGCAGCTTGAATGCGCGACCCAGGGCTGCTTGCAACACTTCTTTGCGCTGCGCGCCCAGGGCGATGCGAATGCTCAATTCTTTCAGGCGCTTGCTGACCGAGTAGGCGGCCATGCCGAAGATTCCGGTGACGGACAGGAGCGCGCCCATTACGCCGAGCACTCCAAGCGAGAGAGCGGCCATGCGGGAGGCGAACAGAGGACGATCCATCTCTTTGGTCCAGGATTGGATGTAGAGCGGCAGGGCTGGATCGAGGCCGCGCAGCGTATGGCGGATGGCTGGCGCGAGTTGTTGCGCCTCGTTGCTTGCGGCCAGGCCATTTGCACCGCTGCCGGTGGAACGGACCACCATCCAAGTTTCGCTCGAGGGCGATTGCAGGATGGGGAGAAACATGGCGGGCTGCGGCGCTTCGGTGAGGCTGTGATATTTTCCCTGTTCGGCGACGCCCACGACTTCGATGCGGGTGCCGTCGTCTGTCTTGAAATATTCGCCGACCGCGCCGGTTACCGAGCCGAACATTCTACGCGCGAATGCGGTGTTGACGACTGCTACGCGCGGTGCGAGGTTATCGTCGTGCCATGTGAAGCTGCGGCCTGAGAGCAGCGCGGTGCGGGCCGCGTGAAAATATTCCGGGGATATTTTGTACAAGTAGGACTGAGCGGTTGCATTTGCCGGGCGCAGGTCCGCGGTCTTGTCGCTGAAGACCAGAGCACTGACGGTACCTGCGTATAACGGCGCAGGGTTCACCAGACCGGCCGAATCGACGCCGGGAATGGCTTGGACGGCGTCGAGCATGCGTTTCTGCATCGCGGGCATTCGGTCTTGGCGGTAACCGGCCATGCTGAGATCTACGTCGGCCAAGGTAGCGTTCTGCGGTTCGAAACCGAAATTGCTGTGCACGGAGCGCAGCAATCCGCGGACGGCTACGAGCGAGGCCGTGACCAGTAGCGCGCAGATGGCGATTTGTGTGACGAGCAGGACCTCGCGGAGGCTGAGCCGGCGCCCGGGCTTGCCGCTCGAGCCAGCCTTAATCACTTCATACGCGTCGATGCGCATTACCTGACGCACTGGGACCGCGCCAAAAATGAATCCGCTCCCTACAGCTAGCAATAGCGCTAACCCATAAACGCTCGCGCCCGGGTTTACTTGGAGATGGATGGGATATTTTGCGAACGGTTGCCACAGGCTCAGAGCGCGCACCAGTAGCACGCTGCCCCACAGTCCAACCGCGCCGCCGACCAGCGAGATCAGCAGGGCTTCGGTAAAGAGCTGGCGCAGGATGCGCAGGCGGCCGGCTCCCAACGCGAGACGGAGTGCAACTTCGCGGGAACGGTCTGCGGCGCGCGCGGCGAACAAGCTGCCGAGATTGGTGCATGCGGCTACCAGGATTAATCCCGCAAGCAGCGTCAACGCGGTGAGGAATGCGCGCATCGGAGGGCCCAGATAATCGCCGTAAAGGCTGGGAGCTGCGAGGGTGAAGGTCATGTCGTTGTCCGCTGCGGGATAACTTTTTTGCAGATCGGCACCGATGGAATTTAGATCGGCGATGGCCTGCGCTGGAGTGACTCCGGACTTCAGATGTCCCATGACCGCAAAAACAGAGCGCTTGCCGCGGTCGTCGAGGTCGTATTTTTCTTCGACTTGTTGCTGATTGACCATGGGCAGGAAGAAATCGGGAAAGAAAAAGACCAAAGTGCCGTGAAATTCAGGGGGCGCGACGCCGATGATCGTGAATGGATTTTTATTCACCTGCACGATGCGGCCGATTACGCCAGGATCATCATGAAAACGGGCGTGCCAGTAGGCATAGCTGAGCACGATATAGGGGGCGCTGTTCGGGCCGTGCTCGTCGGAGGGATGGATGAGGCGCCCGAGATAAGGATGAAGTTCCAGGCCGTCGAAATAATTTCCAGTGACCAGTTCGACCCAGGCGCTCGATGGATCGCCGCCCGTATCGAAACCTGCGATAGCGCCGTCATACGCCAGCAACTGATCGAAGCTGCGGTTGCGATCGCGCAGGTCGCGATAGTCGGGAAAGGATTGATTGCCGGCTTTTTCTTTGCCGCGCATCAATTGGTAGAGGTTCTGGGAGTGCGGGACATCGAGCGGATGCAGGATCAACGCGTTCATTACGCTGAAGACGATGGCGTTTGCGCCGATTCCCAGAGCTAGCGTCGCGACAGCTACGAGTGTGAAGCTGGGGGATTTGCGCAAGACGCGCAGGCTAAACCGAATATCTTGCAGGAAATTGTCGATTCCTAGCAGGCCGCGTTCGGCGCGATAGTCTTCTTTTATGGCCTCCCTGCCGCCGAATTTCAGGATGGCTTGGCGGCGGGCTTCGGCGGGCACCAGGCCGGAGCGAATATTTTCGGCGGTTTGCAGGGCGATGTGCTCTTCCATCTCTTCTTTGAATCGCTCATCGTGGGCGCGGCTGCTGGCTGAGTTGAGCACGCGGACAAGGAAGCGCCTTACCGAGCTCGCCGATTTCACGACAAGTCCTCCGCTTTGGCCGCGAAAAAGCGACCGATGAGTGCAGCTGTTTTTTGCCAATCCTGGGTTTCGATCTGGAGCTGTTTGCGGCCTTCGCGCGTGAGGCGATAGAAGCGGGCGCGGCGATTATTTTCGGAGGCGCCCCATTCGGAAGCGATTACGCCTTCTTGTTCGAGCTTTAACAGGACCGGATACAGAGTTCCCTGATTCACCGCCAGTAGGTCGCCGCTGATTTGTTCGATGCGGCGGGCGATGCCGTAGCCGTGGAGCGAGCCGAGGACGTCGAGAGTTTTCAGGACCATCAGCGCTAAGGTGCCTTGCGGGACATCGGTTTTTTGTTTCATGGTGTCGCCATTTGGGTTTCCAACAGGAAGATGACATGCCTCCTCTGGGAAAGCAACAGGAAAATCGTGGCTGGGGCCTAGCGGCGGGCGGAAGCTGGTGCGGCGCCGGAGGCGGCGGGGCGGTCGCGCCAGAATTTGGGGGCTGGCATGATGAATTCGATGGCTACCTGGGTCTTGCCCATGAAACTGGAACCGAGGCAGGCGACACGGCAGAGCAATTCTTCGTTGGTGTTGACGTTCTCGACGCGAACGATCTGCTGAACGTTTACCTTGGTGGCTAGCAGGATCAGGGCGCCATGCGAGTTGACGATGATGGTGTGGGTCTTTTCTTCAACCGAGTTCTTCTTGGAGTCCTGGAGGCGCACCAAAACGGGAATACGCACGTGGATACGTTTGCTGCGGCGCCGATTCTGAGGCGGCAGGTCGTCTGGATGGATGGACACCCGATAACGGTAGCAAGTATGTGCTGAGTTCTCAACGCTTAGCGGTGCGGTGTGCCGTTAGAGATATTGCGGAAGGCGGTGCTGCCCAAGTGGCAGGCAACGGGAGGTTTGGTCGACGTCGGCAGCCGTGTGCGCGAGAGGATTGGCCCGGATTTCCCCGCCCGATTTAATCAAGACGCCGGATAATCGCGGCGCCGGTATGGTTGCAAGGTTCCGGGAGGCCGCTGTGCGAAGAGTTCGTTACCGGGTGGCGATGAGTTTGGACGGGTATATCGCTCGGCCGAAAGGAGAGTTCGACTGGATCGTCGCCGATCCGGAAATGAATTTCGGCGCTGTTTTCCAGCAGTTCGACACTTTGCTGGTGGGGCGGCGGACGTTTGAGTTCATGGTGAAACACGGAAAGGCGGCGGTGCCGGGTATGAAAATAATCGTGTTTTCGCGAACCCTGCGGCAGCGCGACTGTCCGGACGTGATGGTCGTGGCCGATAAGGAAAGGGAAACGGTAGCCGCGCTGCGAGCGCAGCCCGGCAAGGATCTTTGGCTGTTCGGCGGCGGGTTGCTGTTTCGCAGTTTTCTGGATGAGGGGCTGGTGGACACGGTAGAGGTCGCGGTGATTCCGGTGCTTCTGGGCGGAGGGATTGCGTTGCTTCCCGCACGGGCTGAAAAGGCCACCCTGAAACGGACGGGGCACAACGTCCATGGGAGCGGAATCGTGCTATTAGAATATTCTAAGGAGGAATATTCTCCGGAACATTCCAGAAAATGAGCCGCTGCGCGAAAATCGATGGCGCGAGCAATCTCGTCCTCGACAGGTTCTCGCGCGCGAGGTATTATCGCGGCATGAGAATTTCGGCACGCAACCGGCTGGTAGGCAAGATCGAGGAATTGCAAATCGGCGACCTGATGGCGCACGTGGTGGTGTCTGTCGGCGAGCATGTGGTGGAAAGCGTGATTTCGCGCCGCAGCGTGGAAGAAATGAATTTGCAAGTCGGCGATACGGTTGCGGTAGTGGTGCAGTCCACGGATGTGATGCTACAAAAGGCCTAGGGACGCCCCTACCCCGTTCAGGCGCCGTGGAGTTTTATTAATTGAGAGTTGCTTCGCTTTGCGCGGGTACGGGCGCGGGCCTGTAGCCGCAACGGGACCAGACAGCACGGGCCATCTTTCGTGAATATTTCCACACGCCAATCCGGAACCGCGACCATCGTGGACATCAACGGCGACGTGACGCTCTATAATTCGCCGGAGATTCGCAAAACGCTGATGGACGCATTGAATAAGAAGGGCACGCAGCGGGTGATTGTGAACATGTCCGGCGTGAATTACATCGACAGCGCGGGCGTAGCTTCTTTGGTGGAAGGATTGAAACTGGCACGCAGCTTGAAGAACGGGTTCGCGTTGTATGGATTGAACAAGCACCCGCGGGAAGTGCTGGAGCTGACGCGATTGAGCAAAGTATTCGAGATTTATGATAATGAGAGCGAAGCTGTGAGCGGAGTTGCGCCTCCGCCGGCGCCTACGCAGTAAACTACGCAAATCCCCTTTCCTACCTCCGCGCTTACATGCGCGATCTGTCTGCACAACCGGATCGATAGCGGTCCCGCCTTGCGGAACCGCCCTAACCAATCGAGCCGCGGGTTTGCTGCCAACGCGCGCAGTACCTCACAGATCCGCGCTTGGCTGTTCCACATATCGCTAGGCGAGTTTACAGCTACTGCGGATCGTTCTCCTCGATGATTGGCAGATTCGCCGCGATTTGCAGGTCGACGATCAGCTGCAGTTGATGTTCCACCTGGAAAAAGCGCACGGCTACGGTGGAGGAAAGGGCTTTCTTCATGGTCGCGTAATATTTTTCGCGCAGGGCCATGCGCTTTTCATCGATCTGCATGGCGCGCTGCGCGAGCTGGTCGGCTCTGTCTTCGGTCATGTTGGAGAAATTCTGTGAGTAGTCGGCGACGACGGCGAGCTTGTCGCTGGCGAGCTTGGTTTGCTCGGCCTGATATTCGCGATAGATGGGCCAAAAGATGGCGGATTGCGGGTCGTCGAGTTTCATTGTTTCGCGGACGATTTGTTCTTTTTGGGCGCTGAGGTCGGCGCGGAGAAGCTGGATGTAAGCTTGGGTGTTGAGTTCTTTGCTGCGCGCGGGATCCTGGACGTGGGTTTGCTGCGCACACAGGCTCATGGCAGCGGCCAGAGCCAGTGCTAGTGCGCCGAATCGAATACCCGTTCGCGCGCTCCTCAGTGCGTTCCTAGGCGTGCTGATCAGCATGGTCATAAGTGCCTCCGAAACATTATTTATATCGCGCGGACGCGGCGGCGCTGCATTTATGGCAGGGCCGGGAGCGTCACGGGTTGTTGCAGCGTGAATTGCAATTGTGTTTCGGCGGGGATTTGTATTTGCTTGCCTTTCTGCACGACCGAGCCCACGCCGCCCGCGACCGCACCGATGGCCGCGCCCATTCCCGCATTTCCGGCGATGGCGCCGATGGCCGCGCCTAATCCCGCGCCTCCGAATAAGCGGAACGCCGAGCGGTGGCTGGAACTCTTGCCTTCGGTGTCAAAAGTAGTGGTGACGATCGGATAGGGATTGCCGCCAATCACTAGTTGCGTCAATTGCAGAATCAATTTCGATCTGCCCGTAGCGCGGCCTGCTGAATTTGCCAGAAGCACCTGGCCGTAGACCGGCGAGCCGATGCGGGCGACGACGTATCCATTGACGGCCAGATTGGTGGACAGAGTCGCGGAAAATACCTGGCCGGTTTGGGTGTAGTCCGTGTCTAGCTCGTCGGTGGTTTGGATCAGGATGTCGGTGCCGGCCGGGAGCGTGACCATAGGCGCGGCTTGCGGCGGCGGAGTTGGCACGGGACCAAAGGTAAGCGAGGCTACCTGGTCGGGCGGATAGGCATTTGTGATTCCGTCTGCTCCGGTGAATTGAACTCCTTGTGGAGTGCGGGTGACGAATTGGCCGTAGATGACCTGGCCGTTGGTAAGGCGAAGCGTGTCGGCCGCGACGGCGAACGCCAGCGCGAGGCCGAGAGTGCTCAGGAGCAGGATTCGTAATTTCATGCGCCCTCTTTTTTCCCAGCGCTCTGTCGGAGCATGACGCGAGGGATTTTCCGGAGCAATATAATCGGATAATGGCTGGTTTCCAACTGTTGATTGCTGGCTGGTCAGGATTGTTTTTCTGGCGCAATCGGCGCTTGGGCGGCTGGCCTGCTCAAATCGGGCGAGCGCCACGAAAACAGGGGGCGCCGGTTCGTTGCTTCGCGCGGCGAAAGTGGACTAGAATGCGCGGCATGTCGCATGAAACGTTCCGCGTAGTTGCGCAGCCGGGTAATCGTGCCGGGCAGCAAATTTTGGTGTTGACGGGCGCGTTCACGTCCGCGGCGTCAGCGATTTTTGTGGATGCGGTGGCGGCGGCGGATGCGCCGCGTTTGATTTTGGATTTGACAGAAGTGCCCATGGTGGATTCGATGGCAGTGGGGGCGCTGGTGCGCGCCTTTGTCTCCTGTCACAAAACGGGGCGGAAGCTGGCGCTGGTGGGATTGAATCATCGCGTGCACAACGTGTTGCACTTGACGGGAATTGCACCGCTTTTTGACACCTATGCGACGATCACCGAAGCGGAAGCAGGATTGGCTTAGCGCGCGATTCTCCTGCGGCATTTTTCTGGCGCGCGATTCTCGGCTCACGAAATTATAACCGACTCGCCATTCCCGCAATCGTATATGCTGCTACGGAGCAGGCGCCGAAGCAAAGGACGATTTTATGAAGAAAATAATGCTCATCGGATCGAGCGGCATGGTTGGGCAGCGCGTTCTGCATGAGGCGCTGAATCGCGGGCACCACGTGACGGCGCTGGTGCGCGACACGTCGGGAACCGGGGAGCATCGCGCGGAACTGGACTATCACACGGGCGACATTTTCAAACCGGAGACGATCGCGACCGCGGCGGTGGACCACGATGTGGTGGTGAGCGCTTATGGCCCGGGCCAGGGCGACCCGAATTTGGTGGTGAAGGCGGCGCATGCGTTGATTGAGGCGCTGACGCGCGTCGAGCCGATTCGTTTGATCGCGGTGAGCGGCGCGGGAAGCCTGGAAGTGAAGCCGGGCGTGCAGCTGGTGGATGCGCCGGATTTTCCCCGGGAGTGGAGGGCGGTTGCGCTGGCGCATCGCGACGCGCTGGACGTTTATCGCAAGGCGGGAATGGCGGAATTCGACTGGACGGCGCTTAGCCCCGCGGCGTTGCTTGAGCCGGGCACGCGGACGGGAAAATATCGAACCGGGACGGATCAGTTGCTGGTGGACGACAAGGGTAAGAGCTACATTTCGGCAGAGGATTTTGCGGTGGCCGTGGTGGATGAAATCGAAAAGCCGCGATTTCAGGGACAGCGGTTTACTGCCGCGTACTGATGGCGGAGCAGCGGGTCTTTTTGTCGGCGGAGTGGCGCGATCTGGTGATGTTGAATTACGTAGTGGATCCAGAGATTCTGCGGCGGTACTTGCCTGTCGGGGTCGAGCTGGACACTTTCGCAGGGCGGGCGTTCGTAACTCTGGTCGGTTTTCGCTTTCTGCGCACCAAGCTGTACGGATTTCTTGCAGTTCCCTTCCACTGCAATTTCGACGAAGTGAATCTGCGTTTTTACGTGCGGCGTCGCGAGGGCGGCGAAGTGCGCCGCGGCGTTGTGTTTGTGCGCGAACTGGTGCCGCGGACGGCGATCGCTCGCTTCGCGCGGCTGATGTACGGCGAAAAATATGATTCTTGCCCGATGTGGCATCGCATCGCGCGCCATGCGGACGGGCTTGCGGCGGAATATGGGTGGACCTGGCGCGGCGGACAATTTCAGTTGCGCGCGCAGGCAGCGGGCGCGCCATCGCGAGTGGCTGATGGCACGCTTGCGAGTTTCATTACCGAGCACTACTGGGGATATTCGGCAAAGAGCGCCGATCAGAGTATCGAATATCGCGTTTCGCACGAGCCCTGGCGCGTTTGGGTGAGCACGGACGCTGGGTTTGAAGGCGACGGCGGCGCGCTTTATGGTTCCGGCTTCGGGGAAATTCTGCGCTGCGCCCCTGATTCCGCTTTTATTGCTGAAGGCTCGCCGGTGCTGGTACACAGGGGCCGACGAATCCAGTAAGCATCGCGCCGCACCGCTTGCCGATCTCGCGGAACGAATCCTTCCTGGCGTTGCGGCTGTTCGTTCACGCTAGGCGGCGTCCCACGCGCGGACATTTTGTGTCGGCGCAGTTCTGCACACTCAAAATAACCCATGTGTGATCAGCGAGGTAGGAGTGGGCCAATTTGGAAGCGAAGATGCTATGGACGGGACAGGCCATTTCCTGCGTTCACAATCGACACTGGGGAGGAACCATGGGGACGATTGTTCAGGACATTCGGGTCGCGGCGCGGATGCTGCTGAAGAATCCTGGGTTCAGCGTGGTGGTCATTTTGACGCTGGCCCTGGGAATTGGCGCGAATACAGCGGTGTTCAGCATCGTTAATTCGTTCCTGTTCAGTCCGCTGCCGGTGAAGGATCCGGGGCGGCTGATCGTGATGGCTTATGAAGACCCCAAGGCCGCCTTTCCGCACGAAGTCTCGAACGCAGACTTGCAGGATTTCGAGGCGCATAGCCAAGTGACATCTGATATGACTGCGTTTCTGGTGAACTTCGCCGGGCTGAGCACGGGAAATCGCAGCGAACGCGTCTTTGTGACCTTCGCGAAGGGCAATTATTTTTCGGCGCTGGGGATTCAGCCGGCTCTGGGCAGGCTGTTTCTGCCGAGCGAGGGTGAGACGGCGGGCGCTGATCCGGTGATCGTGCTGGGGTATTCGTATTGGATGCGGCGATTCAATCAAGACCCGTCGGTGGTGGGCAAGAGCGTGAATTTGAACGGGCAGGCGGTGACGATCATTGGAGTGGCGCCCAAACCATTTTTCGGGACTTTCTACATTGTGGATTCGGACGTGTACGCGCCGTTGGGATTGTTTGCGAGCAGCGCCGGGTCGGTGGACATTCTGACCGATCGCACGCAGAGGCAGTTGCGCGTGCTGGCACATTTAAAACCCGGCGTTTCCATGGCGCAGGCGAGCGCTTCTCTCCAGGTGATCGCGGACCATTTGGCGCACGAGTATCCGCAAACGGATGCCGGACTGAAGATGGATTTGATCCCAGAAAAGCTGGCGCGGCCGGAGGCGGCGTCGGCGAGTTTCTGGCCAGTGATCGCCTCGGTATTCATGGGCTTGGTGGGACTGGTGATGCTGGTCACCTGCGTGAATGTGACGAACCTGCTGCTGTCGCGCGCTTCGATTCGTGCCAAGGAAATGGCGGTGCGCGCTTCGTTAGGAGCCGGGCGCATGCGATTGTTTCGCCAATTGCTGACCGAAAGTTTTCTGCTGGCCGGGCTGGGCGCTCTGGGCGGCGCGCTAATGGGCGCCTGGCTGATGAAACTCGTGGAGAGCATTCGCCTACCCGGCGACATGGCGTTGCGCACGACGCAAACTTTTGATTGGCACATGTTCGCGTTCGTGGGCGCACTGGCCGCGGTCTCGGGGCTGCTCGCGGGAGCGGTTCCGGCATGGCGGGCGACGCGAATTGATCTGAACGACACGCTGCGTGAAGGCGGAAGGAGCAACACGGGCGGGGCCGGGCACAACCGGGTGCGCAGCATTCTGGTGGTGGCGCAGACGGCTGGGTCGCTGGTGGTTCTGATTATGGCGGGACTTTTTCTGCGCAGCTTGCAGCAGGCGCAGAAGGCCGATCTGGGATTCCAACCCGAGCATGTGTTGAACCTGACGATGGACGTGCATGAACTGGGCTACGACGAGCAGCGTGGCGTGAATTTCTATCGCGAGCTGGGCAGCCGCGTGCGTGCTCTGCCTGGAATCGATTCCGCGGCGTTCGCTTATTCTGTGCCGCTGGGATACTACACGGCGGGGCGCAACCCGCTGTGGAACGAATCGCAGCACGGCGTGCCGGCGAGCCAGGTGCCGACGGTGGGATTCAACAAAGTGGATGCGGATTATTTCCGGACGATGGGCATTGAAATGATCAGCGGGCGGGCGATTGACGAGCGCGATCAGAGCACGACGCCGCTGGTCGCCGTGGTGAACGAATATCTCGCCGCGAAACTTTGGCCGGGGCAGGACGCGATCGGGCATCACTTCCGGCGTGGCATGGACGACGCGGCGGACATTGAAGTGGTGGGAGTGGCGAAATATAGCAAGGGCGTGTTTATCGCAGAAGATCCAGGGCCTTATTACTATGTTCCGTTAACGCAGAATTATTCTTCGGTGCGCGTGCTGCACATTCATAGTTCTCTGCCAGCCGGAGCCGTCGCGCGCGAGGTACAGGCGCAGGTGCATGCGCTGGATCCGAATCTGGCGGTTTTTGACGTCATGCCGATGACCGAATCTTTGCAGGGCGGCAACGGATACTTCTTCATGCGCGTCGCGGCGACCTTTGCGGGGGCGCTGGGGGGATTGAGTTTGCTGCTGGCGGTCGTGGGAATGTACGGCGTGATTTCCTACGCTGTGAATCAGCGGATTCACGAGATCGCGGTGCGGATTGCGTTGGGCGCGCAAAAGCAGAATATTTTTGGCATGGTAATTGGCCACGGATTGAAATTGGTGCTGGCGGGGTTGGTAATGGGAGTGGCGCTGGCGGCGGGGCTGTCGCGATTTCTGTCGACACTGCTGGTGAATACGGGGGCGATGGACCCGCTGGCTTACCTGTCGGCTTCGTTGTTGCTGGTTGTGGTGGCGGCCCTGGGTTGTTACGTGCCGGCGCGGCGGGCGGTGCGCGTGGATCCGATGGTGGCGTTGCATTACGAGTAGCGTCGTTGAGTGTGAGGCGATTTTTCCTCCGAGCTGGGATTTACCATGGGCCGATCTGCGGGTGGGGCGTTGGGCAGCGGCTTATGAAAACTTCTGTGGGCGCGTGCGTGCTGGCGTTTCTGGGTTTGGGATTTGCTGCTCACGGGCAGGGCGCGACAACTGTCGCGACGGCTGGCACTGCTACTGTTATCGATGCGCCCGAGTTTCAAGCGCGGCGTCGTGCGGCCCTGGAAAAAGTTCCGGATGGAATTATTTTGCTGCGCTCGGCCTGGGGTCTGAAGCATTGGGACGAATCCGGATTCCATCAGGATCCTAGCTTCTACTACTTCACTGGTTTGGCAAACGCGCATGCGGCGATCTTGGCGCTGGACGGTACGAAGAAAGAATCCTGGTTGTTTGTGCCGCCGCGGATGCCGTTAGGCGCGGACTTGCATGGTTTCGATTCGGTTTTTTTCGATCCGGACGCTTCGAGTGAACAGGAATTGAGGATTGACCACGTTGTCGCCTGGGATCAGTTCTCTGCGTTCATCGAATCGCGGCGCAAGGATAATCCCAAGCTCATTTTGTACACCGACCGCGGCGGGCAAACGGGTTGGATGGCAGGCGATGATAGTCTGGGGACACCCCCGGGCCTCGGTCCGCTGCAAAACCCCAATGTGGTCTGGACGAATATGCTGCGCGCGCATTGGGCGGACCTGGAAGTGAAGAATGCATTTGGAATTCTGGACGAAGTGCGCTCCGTCAAAACGGCGGCGGAAATTGCGCGGATGCGGCAGGCGGCTGCGGTGACGGCGGAAGGATTCTGGGCTGGGGTGCGCGCGATCGGCCCGGGAAAAACGCAGAGACAAGTCGAAGGCGCGGTGTTGGATGCTTGTTTGGCGTCTGGATCGGACGGGCCTTCTTTGTGGCCGTGGGTGCGTTCGGGGCCGTACACGTTGGAAAATACCTTGTTCGAACCGTTTGTCGATTATCACAACCTGGATCGCAAGATGTTGGCCGGTGAAGTCGTGCGGCTGGATCTGGGTTGCGATTTCCAGATGTACAAGGGTGATTTCGGGCGGACGATTCCGGTGTCGGGACATTTTGACGAAGGACAGCGCGAGACGATGGAGCTTTTGAATGGCGCCTACCTGGCGGGCGTGGATGCGTTGCGGCCGGGCGGTTCGTCGATAGATGTTTTCAAGGCCACACTGGCATACATTTCACAGCATCAGGGTGAATTGAAGACGGCGATGGCAAAGGATGCGGCGGCCGACGCGCTAAAACGAAAGGGATATGCTTTGCATGGGTTGGGGATTGATATGGCGGAGGGGGCGCCGAAAGCCTTTCAGGCTGGAAATGTACTGTGTTACGAGCCGCAGCTGACTGCCGGCAATCAGGCATTTTTCGTTGAGGATACTTTTCTGATTACGACTGCGGGGCATGAGGTTTTGAACCCCGCGCTGCCTTATTCTCCTGGAGATATTGAGCGCACGATGATGTCGCACGCGCAGCATTAGGAATTAGACTTCGTCCAGGGTTGCAGGCGCTGCAGAAAGCAGAAGCCTCTCTGCATCCAGGCCCCGTCCCCCAAGTCGCGGAGCGAGAAAGTAAAAGCGCGGGACTCCGTTCGGGATGACACCCAACACTTTTTTCGGCGGGGTTAGCGAGAGCGTTCTGCTTCGTTCGATTCCCTTTCCAGCGGCAGATAGGTCGTCGGTACGATAGGTGCGTGCGGCTCGGGAGAACTTTCGGTCTTTGATTTGCG
>Ga0209169_10000892_pt1 | contig 18430 bp, 19 predicted proteins | sample HubBroMetageWRM4_FD_188346 | JGI IMG/M metagenome (GOLD analysis project Ga0209169, IMG submission 188346) | Warmed soil microbial communities from the Hubbard Brook experimental Forest, New Hampshire - Hubbard Brook CCASE Soil Metagenome WRM 4... | ecosystem: Environmental > Terrestrial > Soil... | reverse complement strand
CTTAGTAGGAGGGGAAAGATCAGGTGGAAAGGCCGGACCTATGCGGGGATCGCCAGGACAATGTCTTTGCCCGCAGTTGGAGAATGATGTCCAATCGGAACGTGTTTAATGGACTTGCGGTCTGCGCGCTCCTCGGTTCCGTCTTTTGTTATCTTCGACACGTCCCTTCCTGGGGCTATTTGTTGTCGACTTGCGCCATTGTTTTTTGGGCCCTCGGTTTAAGGAAGTGAGTGGTGGAATGGTTTATCTAACTCGCAAAGCTGAGTTTTCTGCTTCGCACTATTATGACAATCCGGAATTTAGCGCGGAAGAAAACCGGCGCATCTTTGGCAAATGCAACAACCCTAATGGCCACGGGCACAATTACACGCTGGAAGTCACGGTGAAAGGGGAGGTCGACCCGCGCTCTGGCTTCGTGGTGGATCTCAAGCAGTTGAAAGAGACGATGAGCCGGGAAGTTCTGGATGCCCTCGACCATCGCTTCTTAAATAAAGAAGTCCCCGAGTTCTTCAACCGGATTCCGACCACGGAGAACCTCGCCATTGCGATCTGGCAGCGCCTGTCGCCGAAGTTGAATGCCGCAAAACTGCATCGGGTGCGGGTGTACGAAACGCCTGATCTTTTCGTCGATTTCTATGGGGAAGCATGAAGGCGTACCTGACCCGGCGATACATGTTTTCAGCTTCGCATCGGCTGCACAGCGACGCCATGTCGGACGTGGAGAATTCTGCAATCTATGGCAAGTGCAACAATCCCTACGGACACGGCCACAACTACACGCTCGAAGTCATGGTGAGTGGAGCGGTCAACGAAAAAACGGGGATGGTTTGCAATCTGGTGGATCTGGATGAGTTTGTGCGCGGCCAAATTCTCGAACGCTTCGATCATCAAAATCTGAACACACTGCCGGAATTTGCGCGGGCTGTCCCGACTACCGAAAATTTGTGCGTGCTCATCTACGATATTTTGCAGCGCGGCTTCCGTGGCGCTCATCTGGAAAAGGTACGATTTGAAGAGACGATGATGAATTCGTTCGAATATTGGGGAGAGAACCGGGTGATTGAGTAATTGGGGAATTGCGTAATTTAGCAATTGGGGTTCATGCAGACCTCAATTTACGCAATTACCAAATCACACAATTACTCAATCTCGAAATCGGGAGACCATGACGCCATCGGTTGAAACATCTACGTTGACCAGTGCCAGCTTTGAAGATCTCGTACGCGAAATGATCGTTCGTCTGGGCGAAGATCCTACGCGGGAGGGATTGGCGCGCACGCCCAATCGCGTGCACCGCGCCTACGAGCACTTGACCAAGGGATACAAGGAAGACGCCGAGGCGATGCTTAAGAAGGCGTTGTTCACCGTGACCTACGACGAGATGGTCATCGTCAAAGATGTGGAGATGTTTAGTTTGTGCGAACATCACATGCTGCCATTTTTTGGCAAAGTGCATGTGGCGTACATCCCGAATGGCAAGGTGATTGGCCTGAGCAAGATTCCGCGGCTGATTGAAATTTTTTCCCGGCGCTTACAAATACAGGAGCGGCTGACAACTCAAATTGCAGAGACCATTCAGAAAGCCATCGAGCCGCAGGGAGTGGGGGTGGTAATCGAGGCGCGCCACCTCTGCATGATGATGCGTGGCGTCGAGAAACAGCACTCATCCGCGGTCACGTCGTCGATGCTAGGTTGCTTCCGCAATGAACAGGAAACCAGAACGGAATTTCTGTCTTTGATCCGCAACCGGGCCAACGGGGTCTAGCACCTCGAGAAATCTTTAGAACGCGTCAATCCCGGTCACACTCTGCCCAATGATTAACGTATGGATATCATGCGTGCCTTCATACGTCTTTACCGATTCCAAATTCATCATGTGACGCATTAGTGGATACTCGTCGGCGACGCCGTTCGCGCCTAGAATATCGCGGCCCATGCGGGCGCACTCCAGAGCCATCCAAACGTTGTTGCGTTTCGCCATCGAAATGTGTTGGGCCCCGGCCTTGTCCTGATCTTTGAGGCGTCCTACCTGCAACACGAGCAACTGGCCTTTTGTGATTTCGTTAATCATCCAGGCCAGCTTTTCCTGGACGAGTTGGTGCGAGGCGATTGGTTTATCGTGAAACTGCTTGCGCAACTGGGCATACTGCAGAGCGCAATCGTAACAGGCCATGGCCGCGCCAATGCCTCCCCAGGCGATTCCGTAACGGGCCTGATTGAGGCACATCAAAGGGGATTTAAGACCGCCGCTTTTTGGCAGCAGATTGGACTCCGGAATGTGAACGTCCTGCATGGATAATCCCGACGTCACGGAAGCGCGCAGGGACCACTTGCCGTGAATGTCTTCCGCCTTAAAGCCGGGGCGATCAGTCTCGACCAGAAATCCACGGATCTTATTGTCTTCATCTTCGACCTTGGCCCAGATAACGGCGACATCGGCGATCGAGCCGGAGGTGATCCACATCTTTTCGCCGTTGAGGACGTATTCTTTTCCAACTTTTCGGGCGCGGGTGCGCATTCCGCTGGGATTCGAACCGAAATCGGGCTCGGTGAGTCCGAAGCAGCCGAGTTTCTCCCCCTTTTGCATTGCCGGCAGCCAGGTTTGCTTTTGATCGTCGCTGCCAAACGCGTAAATGGGATACATAACCAGCGCGGATTGCACGCTGACAAACGAACGCACTCCAGAGTCTCCGCGTTCCAGTTCCTGCATCACCAAACCGTATTCGACGTTGGACATTCCTGCACAGCCGTAGCCTTTAAGGCTGGCACCATAGAAGCCGAGTTCGCCCATTGGCTTAACCAATTCACGAGGGAAGCGGCCGGCACGGTTGCATTCTTCGATGATGGGAACGAGGTTGTCTTCGATGAATTTGCGCGACGTGTCGCGGACCAGACGTTCATCGTCGCTGAGCAGCGCATCGAATCCGATAAAATCGACTCCGCGGAACTTTAGTGCCATGAGATACTCTTTCTGTTTCTCGCTCTCAACAGGCGCAGTAATTAAGGAAGAGGAAACTCTTTAACGTAACAAAGGGGCGGAAACGCGTCAAACGGGCGCTGCGCCACTAGCTTGCGCTCGGGCAGAATCGTCTTTTCGCCGCGAGGTCGTGCACCGAGACCCGCATCTGCTGACGGCAAACCGGCCGTAAGTCCAAGCGCTATTTGGGGATTCACTGGAAATTTACAATTCTGTAACCGTCTTGTAACAATCAACACAGAGCCTAAGGTTGAATTAAAACTTATCAAGGAGGAATCATCGCGTGATTCGTCGCATCGCGCTTTTGTGTCTTGCCCTGTCAGTCCCCGCTTTGGCGCAGACCACTCTGAATGGGGCTGGCGCAACTTTTCCGTATCCCATGTACTCGAAGTGGTTCAGCAAATACCACGACGCTCATCCCGATATTCAATTCAATTACCAATCGATTGGAAGCGGCGGCGGCATTCGACAGGTTCTGGCCGGAACGGTTGACTTTGGCGCTAGTGACGGCCCTATGACCGATCAGCAGTTGGCTGAATCCAAGGTGAAGATCCTGCATGTGCCCACAGTGTTGGGCGCAGTGGTTCCCGCCTACAATATTTCCGGCGTCAGCGGAGAAATCAAGTTTACTCCCGACGTGCTGGCGGGCATCTTCCTGGGCAAGATTACCAACTGGAACGATAAATCAATCGCCAGCGTCAATCCAGGAGTCAATTTCCCAAAAGATGAACCCATCGTTGTGATTCATCGTTCGGATGGTAGCGGCACGACATTCATTTTTACCGATTATCTCTCGAAGGTGAGTTCAGATTGGCAAAGTCAAGTTGGTAAAGCAACATCGGTCAAGTGGCCGGTGGGTCTTGGTGGCAAGGGCAATGAAGGTGTTGCCGGTCTGATCCGCCAGATGAAAGGTTCGATCGGTTACATCGAACTGATTTACGCCGTGCAGAACAACATCACCTACGGAAGTGTGAAAAATGCAGCGGGGGACTTTGTGAAAGCCAGCTTGGCCAGCGTCACTGCCGCGGCCGCCTCGGTCAAGTCGATGCCTGCGGATTTTCGGGTTTCGATTACCAACGCACCGGGAAAGGATGCATATCCAATTTCAAGCTTCACTTGGCTGCTGATTCCTGTGCAATCCAAAGATGCCGCCAAGGGCAAAATGATTGCAGACTTCCTGAGCTGGATGGTCAATGACGGACAGAAAATGACTGCCGATCTATCCTATGCCCCGCTGCCCGACAGCGTCGTAACGAAAGTCAAGGATGAGATCAAGCAGGTTCGTTAGCCGACCACGCAGCAACAAAGATGCGATCGAGGGCACCAGTTCGATACTGGAGCCCTTTTTTGCAGGCCGACATTGAGGTCAGCGAATGTCTTATACTGGCTTTGATGAAATTCTGTTTTGTATTACTTTTGGCGGTGGCCGCGCTGCCTGGCCTGCACGCGGCGGAGAAGCCGCTCTATCAAACCGGCAAGATCGTAGACATCCAGCAGAAATCAAGAACCCGAATTCTTTATTATCAGGTTGATACTCCCGTTACGACGGAAGATCCTTATTTCGAACTCTCGGTGCAGGTAAAAGATACGGTTTATGTCGGAGACTACAGTCCCCGCCATCCGGGAGATGCTTTGCCGGACGAGTGGAATGTGCCTCAAGCCGAGGTTCGGGTCAGGCTGGACAAGCATTACATGTATCTTATGCGTCCGGCGGGTACAGAATTACAATTTGTGATTATGAAGCGCATGGCGGTGGCGCCGGCGCCGACGATTGCAGAACCTCCTTCTCCCAAGAAGTGATACCGCAGATGTAGTTTGAGCATCCGATTGATTTCGTCATCACTTGGTTATGGTTCGCCCGTCGCTCGATAATTCGGCTTATTACATCAACCGCGAAGCCTCCTGGCTGGCTTTCAACCGGCGCGTGCTCGAAGAAGCGCAGGACGAAAGTAATCCGCTGCTGGAGCGACTTAAATTCCTTTCCATTAGCGCCAGCAATCTCGATGAATTTTTCGAGGTGCGCGTAGCCGGCCTGGTGCAACAGATCGAAGATGGATACACGGAAGCCGGACCCGACGGACTTACTCTTCTGCAAGAACGTGATGTGGTCTCGCGTGAGACGCACGAGTTCGTCGACGACCAATACTTTTGCTGGAATGAGAAGTTGCGACCACTACTGGCGCAGAATGGCATTCGCGTACTTGGCCTGCATGAACTGGATGCCAAAGCGCGAGCCTTCATCGCCGAATATTGCGAACGTGAACTCGATTTGTTGTTGACTCCAGTGACGGTCGATCCCGCGCATCCTTTTCCGCGGGTGATTAATAAGGCCCTGTGCGTGGCATTTCTGCTGCGCCGCCGCCGCCGGTCGTCGATGACTTATACCGGGGTGATTACGGTGCCGCGCGCTTTGCCGCGCCTGATTCGTTTGCCTTCGGAAGGCACCGACGATTTTATATTTCTCGCTGATCTCGTGGCCTACCATGCCTCGCGGATGTATCACGGCTACGACATTGTCTCCTCGGCGCCGTTTCGCGTTACCCGTAACAGCAATCTCTATCTGGCGGAAGAAGAGTCGCGCAACCTGCTTGAGTCGGTCCGGACCGAGCTGCATAATCGGCGCAAAGGTGACGCTGTCCGGCTGGAAATCGAATCCGAGGCTGATCCGGAAATTATCGAGCGTTTGCGCACCAATTTCGGTTTGGAATCGTGGCAGGTGTTTCCAGTTAACGGGCCGGTGAACCTTTCGCGGTTGTTCAATATTTATGAGCAGACGGAGCATCCCGAGCTAAAATTCAAACCTTTTCTTCCGCGCGAGCTTCGTCTAACGGCTAAGTCACAAGATCTTTTTGAGGAGCTTCGCCGCCACGATGTGCTGCTTCACCATCCGTTCGATTCTTTCGACGCCGTTGTTTCATTTATCGAAGCGGCAGCGGAAGATCCGCGCGTGCTCTCCATGAAGCAGACGTTGTATCGGACCAGCGAACACTCGCTGATCGTTCCCGCGCTGATGTCGGCTGCAGCTAAGAAGGAAGTCACGGCAGTTGTGGAATTGAAGGCGCGATTTGACGAAGCCTCTAACATCCGCTGGGCGCGCGATCTGGAAGACGCCGGAGTGCAGGTGTTCCATGGGTTGGTAGGGTTGAAAACGCATTGCAAATTGTCGCTGCTGGTGCGGCACGACCCGGACGGCGTAATGCGTCGTTATGCCCACCTGGGTACGGGCAATTACAACGCCGGTACGGCTCGGATTTATACCGATGTGAGTGTGTTGACGGCCGACCCCGAAATTACCGGGGCGGTTCATGACGTCTTCAGCTTTCTGACCGCGTACGCGGAGCATCCCAATTACGGGCCGCTCATGGTTGCGCCGCTTGATCTCGCGGAGCACAGCTTGGCTCTGATCGCCCGCGAGGCAGAGCACGCGCGTCACGGGCGCCCGGCGCATATTATCGCCAAGATGAACGCTCTGCTGGACAAAAACATCATCACGGCTCTGTATAGAGCTTCGCAGGATGGAGTGAAGATCGATCTGATCGTGCGCGGCATGTGCGCCCTGCGTCCGGGAGTGCGCGGCGTAAGCGATCATATCCGAGTGCGAAGCGTTGTTGGCCGTTTCCTCGAACACAGCCGAATTTACTTTTTTGCGAACGGTGGCGAGGAGGAAGTGTATCTATCTAGCGCCGACTGGATGCCGCGCAATCTTTATGAGCGTGTAGAAGTAATGTTCCCGGTGAAGGACGAGCTGTTGCGGGAACGTGTGCGCCAGGAGATTCTGGCGGCGTATTTAGCGGATAATTTGAAAGCCCGCTTTCTGCAGAAAGATGGTGGTTACGTTCGCGCCTGGCAGACCCAGGGCAAGAGAAAACCGCCGGCTGGAGCGGCGGCTTTCAGTGCTCAGGATTTCCTGATTGGCTTGGCGGAGGGCAGGCAAGCGCTGGATGCAATTCCGGCTGCGCCAAGTCCGAGCAGCCGAAGAACAACGGTTCGAAGGGAGCGATAACGCGGCATGATCGTCTACTTTCTGCGCCACGCGAACGCGGGCGAGCCGATGGCCAATCCCAAAAAGGATGAGAAACGTGCTCTCGACAAAGAGGGAATCGCGCAGTGCGGCCTCGTCGGGCGAGCGCTGGCTGCGTTGGATGTTCAGGTAGATCCGATAATTTCCAGTCCACTGAAGCGTGCCGCTCAAACCGCGTCGCTGGTTGGCAATGAACTTGGCTATGAGGGCAAGTTGCAATTTGAGGATGCGCTTCGACCAGGGGCTTCGTTCGCGGATTTTCGCAGATTGCTGGAGAAATATTCGAAGCAAGAAGCGATCATGGTCGTCGGCCACAACCCGAATCTCAGCGAGTTTCTGGGGCGCAGCATCAGTGAAACCGGATGCGAAGCCGGAACGGAGTTGAAAAAGGGCGCCGTGGCGAAAGCGGAAATGGGCCGCAACTCAGCGCTCCTGCATTGGTGCCTGACTCCGAAAATCCTGCGGACGCTTTACGCCGCCGCAGCGGAGAGTTCGCGACCGAAAACTTCGCGGAAATAACTTTGCTCCTTTTCTACCGCCCAGAGTTCCAGGTCAACGCTGCTTCTTTGCTTCGTGACTAGCGTCAACTTTACTTCACCCTCGTGCAGGCGAATGCGTGCGGTGCGGATTGCCGCGGTACGGCTAAGGTTCAGCGCACGAGCCAAGCGCAGAAGGAGTGAAGCCTTGAGCACGCACTCCTGGTCCTCAGGGGGAAGCGCTTTGATGGGAGCATCGCCGGTCGCCGGTCGCGATTTCCCCAGATAGCGCGCAATGGCTGCGATAATTCGCCTCTGCTCGGGGGTGTAACCCAGAATCTCGGAGTTGGAAATGATGTAGTAAGCATGCCGATGCCTGCCATTGCGGTTCACAAAATCTCCTACTTCATACAGCATGGCAGCCGCGGAAAGCCATTCCTCATATTCTGCCGGCAAACTGTGCACGGATTTTAGAGCGGCAAACAACTGCATGGCGGAGGCGCGGACGTGCAGGGCGTGATCCATGTCCACTCGATAGTGCGAAACTGCGGCCCGAAGCGAATCCCATCGTTCAGATTCAATCTGTTTTCCTGAGCGCGTAGTGTGATCGTACTCCGCAGCCATTTGCGCCAACAAACCATCGCGCAATCCGAGTGGTGAATAGCGGAATCCGGCGAGCTGACAGCGTTCCAGGAGTCCAAGATACGCCGCCGCTCCGGGCACAATGATTTCGGCGCGGCGCGGGCCGACACCGGATAGTTTCTTGCGTTCTTCCAGCGGCAGTCGTGCCAGCAGCTTGGCTATGCGTCGCAACTGCGTTTTCGACACCGAGGTTGCGCGCGAGCCTTTCGTTTTGTAGAGGCCGTGGCATACCGCGGCTAACGATTCCGCTGTTCCCGAAGTCGCAATCACGACCTTTGGGCGGGCGCGCTTTATGCGATCGGCGGTGCGCTCGATTTCGCGGGATATAAATCCGCGCAATTGGCGCATCTCGGATTTGCGCGGTGGATCGTGACGCAGAAACTCATTGGTCAGACGAACCGCGCCGAGCGGCAGGCTGACAGTATTTCGGATGTGGCCTTCGCTCGAAATGGTCAGTTCGCAACTGCCTCCGCCCAGGTCCGCCATCAGCACCGGGGAAGAGTTCACCCGCAAAGTTGAAACCAAACCCAGATGGATGAGCCGCGCCTCTTCCAATCCCGAAATGATTTCGACGTCCCATCCGGTGGTCGAATGTACCCATTCGAGAAACGCTCTGGCGTTGCGCGCATCGCGCAGCGCGCTGGTGGCAACGACTCTGACGGAGTCCGCACCAGCGTTTTGTACCGCGCGATGAAAGCGCCGCAGCACCTTGACCGTGGTGGCGATCGCCTCCGGTGACAGAAAACTACTCCGAAATACGGATTCGCCCAGGCGGGTTACTTCCCGATCTTCATGAATGTTGGTAAGACGGTGTCTGGCAAGGCGGGCAATTTTCAGACGAACAGAGTTCGATCCGATATCAATAGCGGCAAGAGTCGGCATGGCGGAAAGGCAACAGTGTACCGTCGAAGAGGGATGTGCGTGGAGAAAATATCAAACGCTGGGCTCGCGAAAGGGGCGCCTTGCTAGCGACTCGTCTTGAACGGATTGAATATTTGCAGACCGAGGGAGGCGAAATCCCTTTCATTCCGCGTTGCCAGGATCAGGTCGTGAATTCGCGCAGTTGCCGCAATCATTACGTCCTCGAGCAAATCGTCCGGCTTTCCGTGCATAAGGCGAGCCCATTCGCGGAAGCACAAAGCGTCCATTGGTAAAACTTGATAAGAAAGTTCCAAGAGGTCGATCCACGACTGGATCTGCGATGCTTTTTGTGGGTCCTGCCTGCGAGTCCGCTCCACGCCGGTCTGTAATTCTCCGATGGTCACGGCGGAGAGATATATCTGGCTCTCTTGCAGGCCCGACAGCCAGCCGAATACGGCCCGCTGAGGTTTCGGCTTCCGTAGTTCAGAGACCACGTTGGTGTCGAGCAAATAACGGTTCATCGGAATTCGACGGTTGGACGCCGGTGAAATCTGCGGCGGCCGGAAATCAGGTTCTCAAAACGCGGCCCAGGACCGATCAGCAACTCTTTGAGACTGGGACGGGCTGAGTCTTGCAAACGCCGCCATTCGTGGATCGGTACCAGAACGGCCGTCTCAATACCGCGGCGGGTCACGACCTGGGGGCCGTTTTTGATCGTGGCATCCAGCAACTCGCTGAAACGAGCCTTCGCATCCTGCACCTGCCAAGAAGCCACGAGTCACCTCCTTCAACGATTTTATAACTAGTCAGATGACTAGTCAATTGGCAGGACTCTGCCTGTTCCTTTCCCTGGCTGGTTTGGTTGGATATCACGCAACCGCGGCGCTGGCTGCGACGGATTCTGCGGAAGGTTTGCGGCTTGGGACTGCGGCGCGCATTGGTTCAGAGCGCTTGTTGGAAAACGCTGCTCGGGTTTCGGCGACGGCATCTAAGCTTTGACGAAACTTCGCCTGGGTCACATTGCGCAGCATTGCCACCAACGCAGAGTCCCGAACGCCGCCGAAGAGCGCTTCCGCTTTCTGCGTTAGCTTCAGCCAATCGTGCCAGTCGCCGATGACGTCCTGCATGTGCTTGAGTCGGTCAACAATGCGTTTGGCCTCCGCATCAGGGTTAGCCAGCTCGGCGATATAACGAGCCCGCTTTCCGATAATTCGGTACTGGTGAAGCGTCTTTTCCGTAAGCGTGACATGCTCTCGTCCGAGCTTGGCAAGTTTGTTCAGAGTCAAAGCCAACGGGTCCGTATCCTTGGGAATGTCAATCTCGCTGACCGCACGCTTCAGGCGTTTCTTTACTTCATCCGCAGTCTTGCGATTGAAAGCTTTGGCAAGCTTCTGTTCGTGTTTAGAGCGCTCTTGCGCAAGATTGCTCACAAACTCAGATTTATGGCCATTGCCTTCGGGAACTTTCAAGCTGCGCAAAGAGGCGATTTCAACATCCAAGTCACGCACTCGCCCGGCCTTCTTGCGCAATCGCGACAAAAGCTTGAGCAGCTTTTTGTCATTGCGGTTTAGCCGCGGGACTACTTCGCTGAGCACTGCCTCGACGCGTCGGCTGTTGGTGCGAAACTTGTGTACGCTCTCCGGTGCCGGATTCTTCGCAAGCCTTGTCAGCTCGCGAGACAATCTTTGAAAAACTAGCCGGCTGGTTTTCAAGTCAATAGGCATATCCAACTCACGGGCAGCGAGAGAACGAAAACTACAAGGGAATTCGACAAAATGCAATCGAGGAACTTCGAGGGATTCGTTCCCCTGGAAACGCGACCAACCTAAGCGCACCCCACGACAGCAATTGGGTATTTTAACACTGCTGTAACAAGATTCTGGTAGCCTGCCTGTAGATGGCCAACCGTGCTCTAGGAGCGCCACGTTTGACAGGACCGCAACCCGTTGCAAAGCCAGAGGTTGCAGCGAGTTCTGGCGTGCCAGCCAAGCCTCTCCTCGACGCCGGAAACAGCCGCATTGCCGACAGTATCTTTCACTTTGCGATGCTAGCCTGCGGCCTCTGTGTGCTTGCCCTGGTTGCAGTGATTCTCTACGAACTCCTCAAAGGGTCAAGGCTGTCGTGGCACGCATTCGGACTGAAGTTCTTTTTCCAAAGTGAATGGGATCCAGTGAACGAGCAGTTCGGCGCACTGCCGTTCGTCTATGGGACCTTAGTGTCTTCGCTGCTGGCGCTTCTCATCGCCGTCCCGCTCGCGATTGGCGTGGCCGTTTTCATCACCGAAATGTGTCCGCGTTGGCTCAAGGGGCCGCTGGCATTTACCACGGAACTTCTCGCGGCAATTCCCAGCGTGATCTATGGACTGTGGGCAATTTTTGTGTTGGTGCCGCTTCTGCGCCAATATGGAGAGCCCTTCTGCGCACGCTATTTCGGCTGGACGGGATTGTTCGAAGGGCCGCCCTACGGCATCGGAATGCTCGCGGCCGGAATTATTTTGGCCATCATGGTGGTGCCGATTGTTTCCTCGATCACGCGCGAGGTGATGACGGCCGTTCCTCAGCAGCAACGAGAAGCTGTGCTTGCTCTGGGAGCAACGCGTTGGGAGATGATTCGAACCGGCGTTCTGCGAAATGCGAGGGCCGGAATTCTGGGCGGTGTGATCCTCGGGTTGGGTCGTGCCCTTGGCGAAACCATGGCGGTCACTATGGTTATCGGGAATCGCCCGGAGATTGCAAAGTCGCTGTTGGCTCCCGGATACACCATGGCCAGCGTGATCGCCAACGAGTTCAGCGAAGCCACGGGCGACACCTATCTGAGCGCCCTGATTGAGATTGGATTGGCTCTTTTTATCGTCACGATTATCGTAAACATTGTCGCGCAATTTCTGGTTTGGACAGTGACGCGCGGCACTCCGGCCAGAAGCAATGCCTGAAACTGTCGCCACTTCCGACTTCGCGGCCGAACCCCTCAGTTTCTGGCGGCGTGGCATAAATGCGCTGGCGACCCTTGCTGCTGCTGCCTCCGTGGTCGTGGTCCTGCTGCCCCTCGGCGCTGTTTTCGGATACTTGGTTTACAAAGGCATCGGCTCCATCAATTGGGCATTTCTCACGCAAACGCCCAAGCCGGTGGGAGAAGCCGGCGGCGGGATGGCGAATGCGATCGCTGGTTCGGCGTTCATTTTGCTGATCGCCAGTGTTATCGGGGTTCCCGTTGGGATCGGCGCGGGAATCTACCTGGCGGAGTACGGACGCAACCAGCTGGGAAATATAATCCGCTTCACAGCGGATGTGTTGAACGGTGTTCCCTCCATTGTGATTGGCATCGTGGCCTACGGGATTGTGGTTCTGTCGCAGGGACATTTCTCCGCTTTGGCCGGTGGAGTTGCGCTGGCCATCATGATGATTCCGACCATAACTCGCACCACAGAAGAGATGCTTTTATTGGTGCCTAACGCGGTGCGGGAAGCGGCTTACGGTTTGGGCGTTTCGCGCTGGCGGACCACGCTATCGATTACTTTGCGGACGGCGACATCGGGTGTGATCACCGGTGTTATGCTGGCCTTTGCGCGCGTAGCGGGTGAGACAGCTCCGCTTTTGTTCACAGCCTTCGGCAACCAATATTGGAATTGGAAAATCAATCAGCCGACGGCCGCACTGTCGTTGCAGATTTTCACTTATGCAATTTCGCCGTTCGATGAATGGCATCGCCAGGCTTGGGCAGGGGCGTTGATCTTGATCGTGCTCATCGTATTCGCAGTCAGCGCGGTGCGCATCGTAGCCGGCCGTGGAATGCTCAAGGGAGCGAACTGAGGCATGGGAGTCGGGATCCAAGTAAACAAGCTGAACGCATGGTTCGGCAAGACACAAGCGCTCTATGACATCACCATGGAAGCGCCCGCCAACCACGCCACGGCCGTGATCGGACCTTCCGGCTGTGGCAAGTCTACGTTCGTGCGCTGTCTGAATCGAATGCACGAGACTGTACCCGAGGCTCGCGCGACCGGCAGAGTTCAAATCGGTGAATTGGACGTATACAACGGGACTTCGGCAGTACAAATTCGGCGTCGTATCGGAATGGTGTTTCAAAAGCCGAACCCGTTTCCGACGATGTCGATTTATGACAATGTGGCTGCCGGCCTCAAGCTCAACGGTTTTCACGACCACAAGCGTCTGGATGAGATTGTCGAGCGCTCGCTGAAACTTTCGGCTCTGTGGGACGAGGTGAAAGATTCTCTTCGCAAGAAGTCCGGCGCCAGTTTGTCTGGCGGACAACAGCAGCGGCTATGTATCGCCCGCGCTTTGGCGGTTGAACCGCAGGTCCTGCTCATGGACGAGCCCTGCTCAGCTTTGGATCCGATTTCTACCGGCAAAATTGAAGAGTTGATCTTTCAACTTAAGGAAAAGTTTACAATCGTAATTGTTACGCACAATATGCAGCAGGCATCGCGCGTGGCCGAGTTTACTGGGTTCTTCCTGTTGGGCAAGTTGATCGAACTCGACAAGACGGAAAAGATTTTCACGACTCCGTCCGATAAACGGACAGAAGATTACATTACAGGCAGGTTTGGATAATGCGCACTCGCTTTCAGCAAGGATTGGACGATCTTCGAAGCCGTTTGCTTCGCATGGGCGGCCTGGCCGAACAGGCCGTGGATCGCGCCTGCCAAGCTTATATTGACCGCGACCTGGCGCGTTGCCACATGGTGCTCGAAGGCGAATTCCAGATCAACGTAGCCGAGCGCGAAATCGACGAACTTGCATTCGATTTGCTCGCGCTGCAGCAACCGATCGCCGTCGACCTTCGTTTCATTCTTGCTGTCACCAAGATCAATTCCGACCTGGAGCGCGTCGGCGACCAGGCGGTCAACATCGCTGAGCGAGCAATGGATCTGGTTGAACTTCCCAAGGTTGATCTCCCAGTTGACATTCCGCGCATGGCTGCCGCAGTTTCTGCCATGGTGAGGCGTGCGCTGGAGTCGTTTATCGAAGGCAAAGCTGAGCTGGCTCAGGCTGTCCTCGAAATGGACAACGTTGTCGATCGTATGAAAGACGAAGCTTTCATTACGCTGGTCAAGACCATGAACGAGCGGCCCGAGGTAACCCGGCAGGCATTGGACGCGCTGCTGGTGGCGCGCAATCTGGAGCGCGTCGCGGATCACGCCACCAATATCGCCGAAGACGTGATTTTCTGGGTGCGGGGCGCGGACGTCCGTCACAACGTTGGACCAGAAACCACGGTGCATCAGGCCAGCACTGATACTCATTAGATTTTTGCTCGAGCATGATGTTTCGGTATCGGAGACCGGTCAGCTTATCTGACCGGTTTTGCTTTTCCGGTGATACGCTAAAACATCTTCCACAAGGAGGCAGGGCTTGCGCAGAATTTCCCGGTTTCTCGCTTTGCTTTTTCTAACTGCCGCACTCGTTTTGCTGGCCGCACAAAATCAAAAAGAGCCGCGGCAGATCCAGCTTCCCACCAGCAAGTCCTTGACGCTGCCCTCACCAGGCGCGCTGGGTTCGCTGAACGGGTTCGCCGCCGCAATGGCTGTGAGCCCAAACGGCCGTTACGCTGCGATTCTGAACGACGGCTACGGCACGCAGAAAAATCAGGCGCACCAGTCCATCGCGATACTCGATCTGAACACAAACCAGCTCACCGATTTCCCGGAAGATCGCCTGCCCGAAGATGCGCATCAGAGTTATTTCATTGGCTTAGGATTCAGTTCTGACGGCAATCATCTTTATGCATCCATTGGTTCCATTACTGATCCTACCGGCGAGAAGCCGGGCGACACGGGAAATGGGATCGCGGTTTACCACTTTCAAGACGGCAAGATCAGTTGGGATCGTTTTATAAAGATTCCGCCGCAGAGAATTGCTGCGGGTAAGAAAGTAGCGCAGGGCGTTCGAAAAACCGACAAAGGAACTGTTCTGCCTTATCCGGCTGGCCTTGCGATAATTTCCAGTGCGAAAGCGCCCGATAAGCTGCTCGTCGCGAACAATCTTTCCGATAACGCTGTTCTCATCGACTCAGCAAGCGGCCGCGTCGTCAGAGAATTTGACCTAAGCACGCATGCGCTGATTCCGTCTTCGTTTCCTTACGCAGTTGTGGCATCGCGGGACGGCCGCCGCGCGTGGTGCAGTTTGTGGAACGCGTCACGCGTGGCTGAACTTGACTTGGAAAAGGGAACGGTCGCTCGTTGGATCCCACTGCTTGAACCGAAAGATCCAATCGCGCCGGGCTCGCATCCGACGGCCATGGTGCTGAGCCCCGACGAGAAACTGCTCTACGTGGCGCTGTCGAACGCGGACCGGGTTGAGGTCGTTTCAACTCAGAGCGGCGCGCGAGTCGGTATTTTGGACACCGATTTTCCGGAGCAACAATTTGCAGGAACGTTTCCAGTGGCTTTGGCCGTATCCCATGATGGCGATCGTCTATTCGTGGCGGACGCCTCGCTCAACGCGGTCGCGGTCTTCGATGCGTCACAAATAGGTCGCAGGCCATTACTTACTTTGCCGTTGGACCGGGCCCTCGGTTTCATCCCCACTGAATGGTATCCGAGCGCCATGGCAACGGTCGGCGACGATCTGTTGATTGCGACGTCAAAAGGACAGGGAACTGGTCCCGACAGCGGTCCCGACAATCTACAAAGCGAGAGCAGACATCGCGAGCACCCTTACATCGCAACTCTGCTCTACGGCTCGATTGCCCGGCTCAAAATCCAAGACATCGAAAAGCAACTTCCGGAACTTACGCGGCAAGCGGAAGCAAGCAATCTTCTGCATTCGAGCCCAGGCCAAATCCAATTCGCGCAGAACGCCAACCCAATTCACCACGTGATCTACATCATCAAAGAGAACCGCACTTATGATCAGGTGCTCGGGGATTTGAAAGTGGGCGACGGCGATCCGTCGTTGACGATGTATGGAAGCGACGTGACACCTAACCTGCACAAGCTCGCGCTGCAATTCGGCGTTTTGGATAATTTCTACGACAGTGGCGAAGTTTCGGGCGACGGACACAATTGGTCGACTGCCGCCATCACTAGCGATTACAACGAGCAGACCTGGCAGATTGCCTACCGAAGCAGAGAACGCACTTATGATTTTCAAGGCAGTGTGGCTGATGAAATCCCGCTCGATGAAAATGAGCCAGACGTGAACGAGCCGGGCACAGGCTACATTTGGGACAACGTGGCCGCTCACGGCTTGACTTATCGCGACTACGGAGAGTTCATCTACGGTGAGTGGTGCAAAGCCACCGAAAGCAAGGCGACGGTTCACGAAGGTACGCCGGCACCGAATTCATCGTGTCCGAAGGACGCGGTAAATAAAGGCGACGCGCTGCCGCCGAATGTTGGTCAGCCGCATGCTTCTTCCAGTCCATGGCCGTGGGCCGTTCCACTGCTGAAAGGCGCGAAGGCCACCAAAGCCGTGCTGCGCGGGCACTTTGATCCTTTATTTCCCGACTTTAACACGGAGTATCCCGATCAGTTGCGGGCTGATGAATTCCTGAACGAGTTTGACGGATTCGTTCGCGCTCGCAAGGAAGGTAACGGAACCCAACTTCCTGCATTCGTTCTTCTTTATTTGCCCGACGATCACACTCACGGCACCACACCGGGAAAGCCGAGACCAGCCGCGAGCGTTGCCGATAACGATCTCGCAGTCGGTCGGGTGGTGGAAGCGGTCTCGCACAGCGCTTACTGGAACGACACGGCTGTCTTTATTCTCGAGGACGACGCGCAGAACGGCGCTGATCATGTGGATGCGCACCGGTCCATTGCCTTCGAGATCAGCAAATACTCGCCCGGTTCCGCAGAGCATCCTTTCGTCGACCACCATTTCTACACCACGGTGAACCTGATCCACACGATCGAGACATTGTTGGGCTTGCCGCCGATGAATCAGAATGACGGCTATGCGCCATTGATGGGCCCACTGTTTTCAGGCACGGGCAATCAGGCGGCATTCACGGCCGATTGGAGCAATCGCGATAACGGTTTGATCTATCAAACTAATCCGGAGAAGGGGCAGGGCGCGAAGGAATCTGCCAGGATGGATTTTTCTCATCCCGACGCGGCAAATCCGGATGTACTCAATGCAATCCTCTGGCGGGATCGCAAGGGAGATCAGCCGGTGCCGGCAGCACAGCACAAGGTGTTTCGCGATCAACCCAAGCCGGATGACGACTGAGTTAAACACCAAGGACCGAGGTCGTCCGCCTCACGCGTTCGATTCAGGGCTCAACGTTGGGCGGCTGCTCCGGCGTCGACGTCGGCAAATGAAAACGCCATCGAGACATTGGGATATTCTTTGCTCGCAACTTCCACATACGGATACACAAAATAGTTTAGCGGCTTCCCATCCTGCTTCGGGCTTAACTCCAAATCGCGTCCCATGGTAAATTCCACACGATTGTCGTCGTGCGCGCCGAAGAAGTAGTCTTTTTTCTCTGGATGCTTCCATGCCTCAGAAATGTCTACTGGAATCCATCCGTGCTGCGGTTCGAAGAACTCAGCCCAGCAGTGGTATCCCGCAATTTCGGCTGAGTGCTTGTCGGGAGGAAGTGGAAAGCCAATTTCAAATCGCGCCGGAATTCCCTGCGACCTTGCCATGGCAATAAACAGCGAATGAAAATCGGTACAGTTCCCCTTCTTCGCATCGCAGGCGTAGAGCACGTCACCGCGTCCCCAGCCGGTGCCCGTCTTATCGTAACGCATGGTCGTAAATACGTAATCGTAGATAGCGCGTGCCTTCTCGAGAGGCGTGGTCTTGTCCTCGGTAACCTTCACGGCCAGTTCCGCTGGCAATCCAGTGGTGGGTACCAGTGCATCCGGCGCAAGATATTCCTTTCTCTCCCGGTCGCTGAGTTTCACGGTTTCGAGATGCGGAGCATAAATTCCAAACGTCAGCCGCTCGTGACGGATAACATCGTAGACGATCTCGAAATGCAGTTCCTGCTGTTTAGCCTTTGAGGTCTCGGCGTAGTACATTTCGTTCCCGCGCCTCGACTCGCGGGTTTTCTTCAGAGGCAAGTCACCCGTCGCAGAGATGACCTTCACCGTCTGAAAGGCATCCGAGTGCGACTGCGGAATCCAGATTCGCACTTTCTCGCCGGAGGGAAAATCTTTGACGGTGAAGGCATAATGAAAGGTGAAGTGACGAGTATCCTGTGCCCAGGCCATCCCGGCAAACGCGAGCAGCAACACAGGCAACAAAGGCCACAGCTTCCTTAACATGAGCAGCTTCCTTTCATAAGGCTGAAACAATCAACCGAAGACGACACACGGGCGTTTAAGGTGGGACCGTCAAGAAGCCGCATCGTGGCACTGGCATCAGAGGAATTCCTCTAGTCAGTAGGTAGGAATATATTCTAAACGAGATCTGGACATTTTAGTTGGACGCTGCAACGCGGCGAACGAAGACGCGCCGTTGACAAAACTTCACAAAG
>Ga0209169_10000890_pt1 | contig 18436 bp, 15 predicted proteins | sample HubBroMetageWRM4_FD_188346 | JGI IMG/M metagenome (GOLD analysis project Ga0209169, IMG submission 188346) | Warmed soil microbial communities from the Hubbard Brook experimental Forest, New Hampshire - Hubbard Brook CCASE Soil Metagenome WRM 4... | ecosystem: Environmental > Terrestrial > Soil... | reverse complement strand
GCTATCTCGAGATCTTGCAGCAAGGCGTCGTCGGCGACCCCGACGGCGTCGCGCGCGCCTACGAAACGATGCTCGCCGAGAGCCGGCGGATGCGCGACACGATCGATAAGCTCATCATGCTCGCTCGTCTCGAACGTCCGGCAGCACCGCGCACCACGCGCGTCGATGCCGGCACGGTCGCCAAGCGCGCCGTCGATGCGCTCGAGCCGCTCGCCGGCTCCGGCCGCGTCCGCGTCGTGGCATCGCCCGCGATCGTCGAAGCCGATGAGAACGAACTCTACGAAGCGATCAAGAACATCGTCGAAAATGCGGTTCGCTATGCGCCGGCGTCGCCGGTGAATGTCTCCGTTACGTCCGGCAACGCGGGCGTTAGCATCGTCGTGACCGATCGTGGACCGGGCATCAGCGCGCAAGATCTCGAGCATGCCTTCGATCGCTTTTATCGCGGCGGAAACCGCACCGGCGAGGGTACCGGGCTGGGTCTCGCCATCGCCAAGCGCGCCGTCGAGCGAATCGGCGGGACGATCGCGATGCAGAGCCGGCTGGGCGCCGGAACGACGGTAACCATCGCGTTGCCGCGCGGGTCGGAGAACCTATGAGCGTCAAGGTGTACGGGATCAATCACATCGCAATCGAGGTCGACGACATCGAGCGCGCTATCGCGTTTTATCGCGACGTGTTCAATCTCGAAAGACTCGACGAGGGTGAGGGTGACGCGTTCTTCAAACTGGGCGAGCATCAGTTCCTCGCAATGTTCGAAGTCGAGAAGAGTCATCCGAGCCGCGTCCGCCACTTCGGGTTAATGGTTCGCGATGAAGAACAGATCGCCGAAGTGCGCGAGAAGCTCACGAAGAAATACGGCATCAAGCTGATCCCGCCGTTTCGATGCGATTTCATCGATCCGTTCGGCAACCGCGTCCAGGTCGTCGACCTGCACGACGAATCGCTGGTCTGGCTCTTACCGTATCGAGAGGTTCAAGACGTGTTCGGGCCGGAAGCCAAGGCCGACAAGACGTCCGGGAATGCGCGGCAGGAACGGCAGCATTCGCAGCAACGCGGGTAACCGCCGCAGAAACGGCGCACGTCCATCCGCGAGGACTCGCCCGATGATTTTGCTCTGAATGAAGAGCTGCAGTGTTTGCGTAATGCGCGCGGCCGATTCGCGACGCCGCTGAACCGCTCGCAAGTCGTCAACGCTGACGTCGCCTTGCAGCAGCTTTTCGGCGAGCATGTTCGCCGTTGCCACCGCATCTTGAATCGCCAAATTGATGCCGACGCCGCCGATCGGCGACATTGCGTGTGACGCGTCGCCGATGCAGAGCAGACCCGGCGCAAACCATTCGCGCAAGCGATTGACGCGCACCGTCAGCAGCTTGACGTCGTCCCAGCTCGCGATCTCGTCGGCGCGTTGCGCCAAGAAGGGCACGATCGCGCCGATGTCGTGCCGGAACGCTTCCAAACCGCGGGCCTGGAGCTCCGCGAGCGTTCCTTTCGGGATGACGTAGGCGCACTGCCAATAGACGCCGCGATCGATGAGCGCCATGATGCGGCCGCCCCGGATGTAGCCGAAGGTCTGGTGCGGGTCGTCGGCATGCTTCGTGAGTCTCAGCCAAAGCACGTCCATCGGCGCCCCGAGCTCGATGACCTCGAGGCCGGCGCGCCGTCGCAGCACCGATTCGCGTCCGTCGGCCGCGACCGTGAGGCGGGCGCGAATATCGAGGACGCCCTCGGGCGTTTGCGCGCGCACGCCAACCACGCGTCCGTTCTCCCAGAGTAAATCTTCGGCGCGAGCCTGCATCTCCAAGGTGAAGGCCGGGTAACGCTTCGCTTCTTCCGCTAAGAAATTCAGAAACTCCCATTGCGGCATGAAGGCAACGAACTTGCAGCGCGTCGGCAGATGCGTGAAATCGGCAACCGTGACGAGCGTGTCGCCCAAGTTGCCGGCCAACGTCGTGACCTCTTGGTGCGGACGTTCGAGGAACGATTGCAGCAAGCCGAGCTCGTCCATCACGTCGAGCGTCGACGGATGGATCGTGTCGCCGCGAAAATCGCGCAAAAAATCCGCGTGCTTCTCCAGCAGGACAGTTCGCACGCCGGCGCGAGCCATCAGCATTGCCGCCATCATGCCGGCGGGGCCGCCGCCGACGACGCAACAATCAGCTTGTCGTTGCGTCACTGAAGGTTATGCGCGTAAAAGCGGTAGCGCGCGTATTCGGCTTCGTTTTTATTCACACGCGCTTCGCATGCCTCACCAATTTCATCGACGAAGTTTTCAAGCGATCGATCGGCCACCCGCGGCGTCAAAGCCGCGTCGAGCAGTTTTCCGAAGAAGTGCATCGGCAGCTCGTACGTGCCGCGCAGGTAGAGTGTGCTCTCGCCCAGACCAGCGGCCTCCGCGCCCATTTCTCCTTGAAAGCCGGGGAATGCGGCCGGAAGGCTCGACGCATTAAACGTAACGTCGTACGCATTGGGCGTCTCGGGATGCTTGGCAACCGTGAGGCGGATTGGCACGGCGACGTAACCGACGTCGGGCAGCCGAATGTCGCCTAAGCTGACGTGGAGCCCAAATCCCCGCCACATTCCGGTCTGATCGGCAATGGCTTGAAGCAGCTCACCCAGCGCCGGACCTGCGGAGTCAGCCGGAACCATCATTTTACGTGTGAGCCGTACCTCAGCCATCGCCCCACCGCGTTCTTCCTCGGCCGTTCAAAACCCGGCTGGTTGCCTGCGTAGGGTCTCGGGAAGAATATTCGACTATGGCTCAGTTGATTGCGCGCTATCCGGTTGCCGCGACGGTCCTTTTGCTGACCGGGTCGAACCTCTTCATGACGATCGCCTGGTATGGGCACCTCAAGAACACGAAAAGCCCGCTGATCTTTGCGATTCTCGCGAGCTGGGCAATCGCGCTGCTCGAGTACTGCTTACAAGTACCGGCGAACCGGATCGGCTACGGTGTGCTGAATCTGATGCAGCTCAAGGTACTACAAGAGGTCATCACGCTGGCCGTCTTCACGGTCTTTGCGATTCTCGTTTTCGGCGTGACTCCGAAGTGGAACTACGGCGTAAGCTATATCCTGCTGATCGGCGCCGTCTACTTCGCTTTCAGAGCCTAGCTAACTGCAGCCTCCGGCCGGAGGCACCGGTAAGGCTTTGGCCTTTTAATCGCTGCTGCCCATAAAATCGGGCGTTTGCCTATAAAAGGCGGCGAGCAGTTTTCAGCTACAGCCCTTTTGTGCCGCCGTCAGCGTAAACGTCCCGCCGCCGGAGACCGCTGCGTTTTGGCCGCTTGAAGTATATTTGCCGGAGCCTTTCTTCGCGTTGACGATACCTTGGAAGCTTAAAAAGACTGCCGGTGATGGGAGCCAAATGGCGGCTGCGAACAAATCTTTGCCCGAAGTGAGGTACGTCCCGGTAAAGCTTGCGCTGCCGGTACTAGACCAACTTCCGTTAGGCTTGAACCGAAAACAGAGTGAAGACCCGGGAAGGCCATTCCCGACTACGGTAGTGATTTTAGCGAGATAGTACCCGTTAAGCGATTGCTGCTGAAAACGCGTTGCGGGTTGAACCCCCCTACTTGGCGCCCCCGACACTGGCTGCTGCGATCCACCGCAGCCGGCTAGAATAGCGATGCCCGCGCAAAAGCTAAAAGCCTGACGGCATAAACGGAAATCAAACATTTGGAGTTCCTTTCGACCCGGTAGCGGTTCGACGGGGGCTAGGCGTTCCTCGGCTTAAGCTGGCACTTATCTTTCAAAGGGGGGCCAAATTGCTTTGAGGCAGACCCGGGGTCTGAGGCAAAGCCCAGGGTCCAGGGTCCAGCCAGGAAAAGGCGTGCCTATCGGCAATCTTAGGCATACCTAAAAATGACGTCCCTCTCGATCCGGCCGCTTTACGCTGCCGTTGCCGTTACGCTCTTGGCGTTTGTCGCGTTGCGGGCCGTTGCGTTGGCCGACGCGGATGACGTCGCGTCGCCAAACTCCACGAGCCTCGGATTGCAGCCGATTCGCGGCGTCGCTGCTCAAGCGACGCCGGCGCCGGGCGAATCGAGTGTCTTTAAGCGTAACGATGGAGCGTATCAGGCGATCCCGACAGCGCGTGGGCGCACGAAGGTCTTTCACATCGTCGAGCGTCAGGCGCCGTGGACACTCAAGCCCGGCTTGACCGTGATGGCGAACACCTACAACGGCGTCGTGCCCGGTCCGGCGATCATCGTGCGGCAGGGCGACACCGTCGTCATGGATTACACGAACGACGGCCCGATGCCGGATTCAATTCATTTGCACGGCGTCCACGACATTCCCGACACGATGGACGGTGTCGGCGGCATCTCGCAACCGCTGGTCGTTCCGGGCGGCCATTTTGTCTATCACTTCGTGGCCAATGTGCCGGGCACGTTCATCTATCACACACACGACGACGAAGCGATGCTCGACTCCGGCCTCTACGGTGCGATCGTCGTTGAGCCGACGAACCCGCGGCCGATCGAGCGCGGCTTGGCACACGACTTTCTGGGCGTCCTTTCGTCGTGGCAGATCCAAAGCGGTGCCGAGAATCACTTCACGATCAACGGTAAAGAGTATCCCGCCACGCGCGTCCTCGACGTCCGCGCGGGCGAGCGTTTTCGGATCCGCTGGATCAACATCTCGGGCGAAGAGTTTCACACCATGCACACGCATGGTCATTACCAGCAGATCATCGCCCGCGACGCAGCTCCCGTTGACTACCGCGACGTCGAGGATACCGTCTTGGTGGCGCCGGGGCAGCGCGTGGACGTCGTCATCGACGCCAATGCCAAGCCCGGAACGTGGTTGATTCACTGTCACGTCATGGATCACATCGAAGATGCTAGCGGCATGCCGGCCGGGCTGATTACTGCCATCCACTACGTCGGCACGCCGAACATGCTCACGGCGATGTACCGCGCGATGGCGCCGGTATCGACGCCGCCGTCGAGCGCGCTGGGCTTCTGGCCAACCGTTCTGCTGGGCGCAATAGCCGGGTTCACCATCTTTCTGGGCCTCCCGATCGCCCGCGCGCGGCGGCTCTCGCCGCAGACGGTTGCGCTGCTCAACGCGCTCGCGATCGGGATTCTCCTGTATTTAGTCGTCGAGATCGCGCAGAATGCGATCGCGCCGATCTCGCGCGGTTTGAGCGCGTGGCACACCGGTGCGGCCGCGTTTCCGATTGCGCCGATTCTCGTTTTCATTGCCGGACTCTTGATCGGCTTAGTCGGACTCGGCAGCGCCGCGACGCATTTCACCCGGCAAGCCGCGCAACACGCCGATAATCCGATCGTGCTTGCGGCGATTATTGCCGTCGGCATCGGCGCGCACAACTTCGGCGAGGGTTTAGCGATCGGCGCATCGGCCGCCGCGGGAGCCACGGCGGTGGCGTTGGCGCTGATCGTCGGCTTCGGACTGCACAACGCGACGGAGGGCTTCGGCGTCGCCGCACCATTGGTCGGACGCGTCGTGCCGAGCTGGGCGCAGATCGGGCTCGCGGGGCTGATCGCCGGCGGACCGACCTTCATCGGCACGATTATCGGCTACAGTTTTTACTCGCCGACGCTTTCGGTTTTCTTTCTAGCGATTGCCGTCGGTGCGCTGGTTTTCGTGATCGGCGAGCTTTGGAGCGTCTTGCGGCGAACGGGTCTCAACGTTTCAGTTACCGCAACGATGTGCGCCGGGTTTTTGATCGCGCTCGCCACCGAGCTCTTTCTCGATATGAACGGAGGCTAGACCGGCGCCGTTTCACTACGGCCGAAGACTGAACGCGGTTCCCCAGCCCGTCGTGCCGCCGCCCTGCGTCGTGCCGTAAAGGCGCCCGTTGTAATCGAGCAGGCGCGCGAAGGGATTCGCGCCGTCCTTTCCTGCCTTAAATGCGTAGAGCACGTGCTCTTTACCGCCGGGCGTCACGCTAAAGACCGTTCCCCAACTCTTCTTCCCGCCAAAGACGGTCGTCCCGTACAGTACGCCGTTCACTGCGATCACATCGGCATAAGGATATGCGCCGTCCGCTCCGCCTTTGAACGAATGCACGATGTACTCCGTGCCGGACGTGCTCGAGGCAAAGACCGTGCCAAATCCCGCGGCACCGCCGAACTTGGTCGTTCCGTAGAGCTCTCCATTGAGCACGGCAACGCCATCAAAGGGATAGCCGCCGTCTGCACCGGCTTGGAAACTGTAGACCACACTCTCTTGACCGCTCAGGTTCACCTTGAAGATCGTACCCCAGCCGGCGCTCCCGCCTTTCATCGTCGTTCCGAAGAGCTCGTCGTCCGCCTCCGTAAGCTTCGAGTAGGGATAGCCGCCGTCTTCACCGGCATGGAAGCTATAGAGGACCTGCTCCTTGCCGGCGACCGAGCATTTAAACACCGTCCCATAACCGGCCGCTCCGCCCTCGACGGTCGTGCCGTACAGCGCACCGTTCACGACCAGGAGTTTCGCATAGGGCGCGGCGCCATCGCTGCCCGCCGCGAACGCATAGATGACATGCTCAGTACCGGTTAAGCTCACTGAATAGACCGTGCCCCAATCGTTCGCACCACCGGATTGCGTGGTGCCGTAGAGCTTGCCGTTGACGTTCACCAAGCCGGCGCACGGATACGCACCGTCGTTGCCGCCCTGAAAACTGTACAGGACGGTTTCGCCGCCCGACGGGGTCAGTTGGAAGACGGTTCCGAATCCGAACGCACCGCCTTCAGTCGTCGTACCGTACAATTTGCCGCCCGCGGCGAGAAGGTCGCCGTAGGGCCATCCGCCGTCGGTTCCCGCGAGAAAGTCGTAGAGCGACTTGTAACCGCTGGTCCCCGCGAGCGGTGCGCCGGCGTCGCCTCGCACTTTGGCTGAAGGCGGCTGCCCGCACGACCATATCTGCGATGGACCATTTCGCGTTATTGCGGCCGCGTTCGATCCATTGGCAGTCGGGAGCGACGCGTTCGATCCAGCGCAGCCGGCCAGAAGTAACGCGGTAGTAAGGCAGATAATAATGCGCATGCCGTAAATGGTTGGCGGCGCAACAAGAGAAAGCCTGGGTCTCCGGCGCGCCGCTCGCTTCGAGGCCAAGCGTTCCTGCCGCTGCTCGCCGCGGCCGCAACGCGGTCTACTAGCGGGGCTGAGTGTAGGCGTGTTGTACGACGAACTCCGCGGGCAGCGCACATGGGAAGCGCATCATTGAAGGATCCGCAGCCGCGCTAGACGGTTGGTGGCCTTTTCGATGAACCACATGTTGTGGTCGGGGCCTTGGATGATCGCCGTGGGCTCCGAGTCGGAGTTGAAGTTCGAGTACTCGGTGATCCGACCGCTCATCGTAATACGGCCGATCTTGGAATTGGCTCCGGCAATACTTTCCGTAAACCACATTGCGCCATCCGGTCCGGCGGCGATTCCCTTCAACCCTTCGCCCCGGGTGATGCCGCGCTTGTAGCTAGTGATTACGCCTTGCGTGCTGATGCGCCCGACGCTTTCATCGGCTCCATCGGTAAACCACAATGCGCCGTCCGGGCCGGCCGCGATCGCCCCCGGCTGCGCGCCTTTCTTGAGCCCCTGTGTAAACTGCGTGATCGTTCCATTGGCAGTGATGCGCGCGATGGCGGTCATCCCGTTTTCGTTTTCAAGCGGGGTCTCGGTAAACCAGAGCGCACCGCCGGGTCCCATAGCGATCCCGTTGATGATGGTATAGTACGGCATACCCGCTGCGTAATCGGTCATGGCGCCTTGAGGTGTAACCCGACTCACGAAGGCAAAGATGTGGCAGCATCCCCCCGACTGAAGGAACCAGAGCCCGTTCCCTGGGCTCACACGGGTGTCGTTTGTTATCGCTGAAGGGCCTGAACTTGCGCCATAAGTCGTGAATGAGCCGGTGGTTGTCATGCGTACGATCGAGCCGCAGCAACCAGTGCCGAACGGATTGGTCATCCAGAGCGCGCCGTCGGATCCCGTTGCAATTCCCGACAACGTGCTTGAATAGCCGCCGTAATAATAGACACGGCTCCGTTTACCCGAAAGTTTCACGCGTACGATGGGATTCGAAGAGTTGCTGCGATTCGCTTCGGTAACCCAGATCGCTTCGTCCGGACCGACGGTCAACGCTGTCGGCGTGTAACTCGGGCGATGCGAGGGCAGGTCGGCAAACTCTTTGATCTCGACGCGGGGCGCGAATCTCCCGCGCTGCGCGGGTCCAAGCGAGGCTCCGCCCGCGGGAACAGCGGATCCACTGCCGGCACTCGAGCAGGCGCCGGTCCCAACGGCGAAGGCCGCGCACAGTAAGGCGCGCGCGATTCGAACGGCGGTCATTTCGCTCGTTTTGCTTCATCCGCCGCGCTTACCTCGATCGCGGCGAGATTATTACTTAAATTGATGCATACGGCTCAGCGACTCGGGACGTTTGCCCCGACGAATCACTCAAATCATCGTAACCGAGCCGCTTATAAAGTGCCACGGAAACGGCCCAGCTTGCCAAAAAGAACGCGACGATGATGAAGCCGAGCAGGCCGAAGTTGTCGTTGAGGAGCCGCACCACGTCCCAAATGCCGCCGTTGAGCCGAAACTGATCGGCGACGACGCCGGTCGCCTCGATTCCGCCGACGCAAATCGCGACGAACACCGAGATCGATGTGATCACCGCGTTGTAGTACAGCTTGCGCACGGGCTTGACGAAAGCCCAACCGTACGCCCCCAGCATCAGGATGCCATCAGTCGTATCGATCAACGACATACCTGCGGTGAAGAGTAGTGGGAAGAGCAAGATATCGGCGACCGGAAGGCCCTTGCCGGCCTCCACGGCGGCGATTCCGAGCAGTGCGACTTCGGTGGCGGTGTCGAAGCCGAGTCCGAAGAGCACTCCGATCGGGTACATCTTCCAGCTCTTGTCGACAATCCGCAGCAGTGGCGCGAAGAGCCGGCCCATCAGGCCGCGGCGATTCAATTTTGCGTCCAGGTTGAAATCCTCGTACGTCTCGCCGCGACGCGCGCGTGCGAACGCCCCGAAAATATCGAACAGGATCGTGAGGTTGATCGCCGCTATCAACAACAAAAAGCCGGCCGAGACCGAAGTGCCAATCAGCTCGCCGGCGTGTTGCAACGCCGGAAGCCGGTCCTTCATGACTGCGGCCCCCGCTGCCACCGCGATCGTGAGCGCGACGACGACGGTCGAGTGTCCCAGCGAGAAGAACAAACCCACGCCCAAGGGAGTTTTGTGTGCCTGCATCAGCTTGCGCGTTGCGTTGTCTATGGCAGAGATGTGGTCGGCATCGACCGCGTGGCGCAAACCAAACGTGTAGGCAAGTAATGCCGTACCGAGAAGGATCGGGTGCGACCAAAACGCCCACAATGCGAGCGCCCACGCCCCGAGGTTCAGCGCGATCAAAAAGGCGTAGAGCCGAACGAGATTCGTGCGCACCGTCATCCACCGATCGCTGCGAGAATTCGCCGGGCATCGTCGGCATAGAAAGGATGGAACTGCGGATCACTAGCGAGCGCCGCATGCAGGCGCCGGCGGGTTTCGGCGGCGTGCCCGGTATGCCAAGCGATTACGGCGGCATGATACTGAAGCTCGGGGTCCGCCGTATCGTATCGTGTCGCGCGGGTCGCGTACGTACGCGCCGCCTTCCATCGGCCTAACGCGGCGAGCACCCAGGCCATGGTATCGTCCGCGTAAATCTCGTCGCCGCGTTTGGCCTGGTCGGACCGCGCCGCGGCGAGCGCGTCGCCCAAATGCTCGCGGTGCTCGGCATAATACATCGCGAGCAGCCGATCGTTCACGCCCTGAGCGTTGAAAAGATGCTGTTCTGCGCGGATTAGCGCGTCGGTGCGGCGCGCGCCGGTCGAATCGCCGAGCGCGCGTTGCGCGTCGGCTTCGTAACCGAGCGTTTGCGGCAACGGATAGAGCTCGGCGCTACGCGTCGCCGATGCCAGGGCTCGAGGCCAATCGCGATGCGCTCGGTAAAGCTTTGCCTCGAAGAGCATCGCCATGGCGTTGTCGGGAAAAATGCGCAGGGCTTCATCAAACTGCGCGAGGGCACTTGCGGTGTCCCCGGCTTCGAAGGCCAGCTGCCCTTCCCGTGCGTGATACCACGAACGTGTGTAGGCCGGGATCACGATGATGCGGTCAACGATCGCCGCAGCCTGCGCCATTTGGACGCGCGCCCCGGCCAGATCGCCCACAACCTCGTCGTAGCGCGCGCGGATCGACATCCAGGTCGGGTTTGGATCGGTTTGCTGTGGACGAGCGAGAATGTGACCGGCGCGCTCGTACCGGCCCGTCTCCATGAGAATGGAGGCGACCTGTGCCCGTGAGTTGTCATCGAACGGTTCGGCTTCGACGGCAGATTCTTGCGCGCCAAGGGCGGCTGCGAAACGATGCAGCGCGATGTCGGAAGAAGCGATAACCCCGAGCGCCTGGACGTTGCCCTGCGGTTGAAGCCTTAACGAATCGCTCGCGACGGCAAGCGCGCGAGTAACGTCGTTGAGGTCGCCGGTTTCGCGAAAGCGCTGCAGGTATTCGCCGCCGAGCACCCGGCGCGTGATCTGGTCGCTGGAATCGCGGCGAGTGCGCGCTTCATAGAAGGCGATCAGCGCGTTGCGCTGCAGATAATCGGTCTGAAGAGGCGCAGGCGGCGCCGAGTCCGCCCGCGCGTTGCGCCCGGCGAAGCACGGCCAGAGTGCCCCGAGGGCGATTGCCACCGCAAGGACGACAATCGCCTGTGGTACTTTCATGCTTAGAGCGGGGCCTGGATGTATGGGAACGTGCCCGTGTTCGACTTATCGTATGCGATGTTGTCGGTCGTCAGACACGGCACTTCTTTGTGGTCGTCGGGAATGAGTCCCAGTGCCGAGAGCGTGTTGCCGAAGATGGCACCGAGCGAAATGTCGATGATGTCGTCGTCCAGCGCGCGGCCCCCGTATTTACTTCCGGTGGCTCCTCCCGTCTCGTAACCGAGATAGGCGGCCTTGGTGGTGTCTTGTGACAGGTCGGCCTTCATCACGTTCGGATAGAGCACGGCCTGCAACGTTTCCGCGTTTTCCTTGCTTCGAAATGCCAGCGTGAACGACTTGATTTGGCCGCGCAACACTGGATCATTGTAGGGCTCCGAACGGTTTGTCCGGTTATGATCTTCGAAGAGCTCAAACGCCTCCTTGACGGCGGGACGAGAAAGCAACTCGATCTGTTTGTAGACGGTCTGCGAAGAAGCCGGCGGACTGGCCGCACCGCGCAGAGCGGGCGTCATTGCTGCATTCGAGCTGCAGCCGCCGATGAGCGCGCCGGCGACGGCGAGGCCCAGCAGCGAGAGTTTATAGCGTGTCGTCATGATGTATACTCCTTTTACTCCGCGTGGCCGTCGGGCGTGGCGGTGGTCGCCCAAAGCGCGATCACCCCGGGCTGTCCGCTCGCCGGCGCAAGCAGTTTCTTGGGCATCTCCACGACGATCGAGAGAACGTCGTAGTCAGCGAGATAATCTTGCGGCATGGCGATCTTGCACTTGTTGGAACCCGCCGTACCGTAATCGACGCCGTTGAGAATGATCTTTTGCTTACGCGATGCAAAGCGGAACGAATCAGCCGTCGCGGGAGGGACGTGCGGGTGATTCATGTAGTTGCGGTCGGGAATGATTTTAAAGAACTGGGCGAGATCGAAGAAAAACGGGTCGCGTCGCGGCCCGACAAAAACTTTGATTCCGCCCTTGAGCGAAGTGACCTTACCGAAGGCAAAGGTGCCGGTCTTGCCAACGAGGGTGTTGGCGGTCCCGACCTCATTCGGAGCGGCCGGCCCGTAGAGCGATAGGGTTTGCGACGAGCCGGTCGTGTCGGCGGTGAACTGCAGGACGGTATTCTCTTGGATCGAGTTTGAGCTAACGCCGGTATTGGCGATCTTGAACTGATAGAGGACGTTTGGATCTAGACCTATTCCGCTGAACATCCCGGCAGGGATCAGCGGCCGCACGTCCATCACCAGCGCGACGCGTGAGGCGTCGTGCGGGTTAGGGAAGGCGAAAACGTCGGTGATGTCTGCGAGCGGGTTAGCGACAACGGTCGGCGAGTCTTGGTGATCGGATCCGCGGGCCACTCTAAACGAATAGAGCGAGATCGAGAAGGCGAGCACGAAGACCGCGGCCATCGTCCCAAGCGAACGAATGGTTTTCATGTGGTCTCCTTTATCGTGAGAGAGGGGCTGTGTGTCGAACGGGTAGAGATCAGGACGGGAAGAACGGCGACGATTGCGACGCCCGCCAGCGTTAGCGCAACGAGCGTGGAAGCATAAAGGCGCAGACCTTCGCCAATCAATCCCTGCGCGAGCATGCTCGCGCCGATGATCGAAATGACGGTCGCAGTTACGAGGGGAGCGTTTCGAGAGACAACCTCGAAGTGCGAGCGCCGCGATAACCAGGCGGCCCCGCGCACAACCGCTATTCCTAACGCGGTAAGAATGGTTGCCAAACCGAGACTGAAGATGACGATCAGCGCCAATCCGTAGCCGACGCGGTGCAAATGCAGCGCCGTGAGCAGCACGACGATCGCCGCCGGGCACGGCGCGATGCCGCCGCTCATCGCGGCGACGACGGCGCTGGGGAAGTGTAGCGGTGCAGAACCCGGGAGTGCGTGCGAATGCTGATGGGCGTGGGTGTCGTCGTGAGCGTGCGCGTGGCCGTGGGCGTGCGCGTGCTGGTAGCGATGCAAGATCGTCAGCGCAAGGCTACGCGCGCCGATCGCGGTCACCGCAGCACCGGAAATGAGCGTGATCCACGTAAAGAGGCTTTCGGTCGCAAAACCGGCGGCGATGAAGAGCAGCAGGCCGAGAAGTAACACCGCGATCGTGTGCGCGAACGTCAGCGCCCCCGCTAAAATTGCCGCCTGTTTGAAGGTCGCCCGCGAGCCGACAAGCGTGAAGGCGAGCAACGCCTTTCCATGCCCAGGTTCGAGGCCGTGGAGCGCACCGAGCCCAAAGGCGGCGAGCACCGTGAAGAGTATCCACAACGGCGTCTGACCGTTGCGCGAAAAGAGATCGGACAGCAACGAAGATCGCACGATGGATGTCGGACCCCATGCCTGGGATGTATCGCCGCTGACGCGCACGTGAGCGATATGTCCGCCGGTGACGTCGAAGCTTGCTTCGTCGTTTTGGCGCGGCGAGCCGATCAGCGCGCTGGGGTACGAGCGCAATTCGTTGGTAGGATCCGCTATGCCCGGAAGGACGATGTCCTTCCACCCGATGCGCCGGTCGGCGTAAACGCGATCGCTAACCGAGATCGCGGCGCGGGATGGTAGCGCTGTCGAGTAGTCGGCGGTCCAGTAAAGGATCGGCAAGCCCCCGGCGCCGGGTCGCGTTCGCAGCGACGTATTTTGTAGATGCAGCGGCAGGGCTTCGCCATCTGCCCGCACGACGAAGCTCTGCGCGACGAGCTCCGCCTCGTCATTTCCCCACCCGCGCGCTCGCGCCGCTGTCCAATCGGCGGCGTGCATGATTTGAAAGGTCGGAATCTCGGCGATGTCTAGGACGTAGTGGACGTGAAGGCGATTGCCGCGCGCGTCAATCCGCGCCAGATGATTGATCGTGAAGTTTCCAAGCGGATGTGCGGCAGCACCGCCGATCGCGGCAAGCCACAAACACGTTGCCCAAAACGCAAAAGCGCCGGCACGGGACATCGCTTCAGCCTCCTTCCAATGCCGGCTAAACGTAGCAGCAAGGCATTTGGATTTAGGCCACGCCAGTTTTTTTTAGGGGCTACCCGCTTATCGCTTCGTCATCGGCTATCCGCCGAGGGGTAATCGACGGTCGTCGCGCCGACGGTCAACAGGAGAGGGAGGGATTCGAACCCTCGAAACCCGCAAAGGTTCAGCGGTTTTCAAGACCGCCGCATTCAACCGCTCTGCCACCTCTCCAAGTCCTCGCAAGCACTCAATCCGATTTCTCAGAAAGTCCCGCTGATACGGCTATTTTCTCACCTTTTCTCTGTAACGCCGCTTGCCTGTGATTCTTGGGCCACATTCTTATTCTAATCAAAAACGGAGAGTCCACCTGGACGGTCGGCTCATCATCTCACACCTCGCTTTCGGTGACCAGCCCAAGAGCGCCCGCCTCGTATGGCGATATCAATGCCTTCCGAAACGCAGTTTCAATGGGCATTTCGCGTGCTCTGGTGCTGATATCGCTGAATGCTTCTGCGCCAATGACGCCGCGCGCCTTTCGAAGGAGTTCCCGGTTTAAGCGGGCTGCCGCCGCGCTTGCAGGGCGTGTACGCGTATGCCGCGTCGCCGTAACGGTTAGTAAGATAACGGCTTGTTCGGTCTTCGCGTCGTCAAGCAACAATTCCGCGATGACGTCGAGTTGCTCGTGTAACTCAGAGCGGCAAGAATCCGTGAGAAGCGCGTCAAGCGCCGTCTTGACTTCCGGAAGCGCACTCTCGATGCCCACGGCACGAATGCGCCAGATTGCGGCCTTCAAGGCCTGCCTGCAGTACCATGGGTCGTTTCCCAGATCGGAAAAAGCCTCCATGCTACGCTTAGTGAAGTCCGACGCGCGAAAGAGATTGCCTAGCGAAGCATACGTGTCTCCCAGCTCCGCTAACGACAGCGCGACGACGATTTCGCGGCCCAGATCTCGAGCAATCCTTAGACTCTTTTCGAATCGCGCTATCGCGCCTCGGTGATTGCGGTCCACGTCGCGCTCGATACGGCCCAAATTCAGCAGGGCCGCAACGGCTACGCGTGGATTTAGCCGCTGGCCTCGCTTGAGATTATCCACAAAGCGGTTACGCGCGCTTTCCATATTATCTGCATCGTAGTCAATGTTTCCGAGGACGTTCTGAACGCGGCATACACCAAGATCGTCGAGCTGTTCGTGATATATGCTCACGCTGCGTGCAGCCGCCTCAGCCGCTTCTTCGAGCCGCACCTGTCGATGAAGCATGAGGGCTAAGCCTTCGTATAGGAGTGCTTTGGTGGTTTGCGTCATCAATTCGGGATCTATGGCGAGCGCGCGCCGAATCCAACGTTCGCCAGCGGAATACTCACCGCGTGTTTCCCAATACTCGGTCAGCTCCGACACAAGAGCCGCGCCGATGTGCTCGTTGCTGTTTGCAAATGACCACTCTAAAGCGGATCGAACGTCTGCAAAGTTCCGCGCGAGAGTCGTAATATTCTCCGTTCGCCCTTCTTCGCGAACGGGACGCATTAAATCGGCCGTTTTTTGCAGAAAGTGCAGTGCGTGATACCAATCGCTTAAGAAAGGGAAAGGCGACTCTTGAAGCCTCGCCCGCGCGTACTCGCGTACGGTCCTCATCAACGAAAAGAGTGTGGGCGTCTCCTGAACGTTGATTTCAAGGATCGACTTTCTCGAGAGTTGGAACGCGATGAGGAGGACTGCTTCTGGCGCAAGTACGTCGCAGCAAACCGCGCAAAGCGCAGCTGCGTCGAATGAGCCACGAAAAACAGCGGCCCGCGAGTATACGATTCGTTCGTGGTCGCTTAGCCGCTCAAAGCTCCAGTCCATGAGCGCGCGCATCGAACGGTGCCTGGGATCGATCGGAGAACCTTGGAACTCTAAATCGTTGAGGTGTTGCTGCAGATATGAAAAGAGATCTGCCGGCGACATTTCTGCTGCACGAGCGGCCGCCAACTCTATTGCGAGGGGAAGGCCGTCGAGGTTTCGTACGATCTGTACGATGAGCTGCGCCATACCATCCGTGAGGTTGAAAGCGGGGTTTCGGGCGAGTGCTCTTTCGGTAAAAAGCGCGACAGCTGGATAGCGCATCGCCTCAGTCGCGGAAGTGCCCATCGTGTTGTCCGGGGTCGGGAGTACGGGGACGCGATAGACGCATTCGCCGTCAATTCCGAACGTCTCTCGGCTGGTGACAACAATACGCAGCGAAGGTGACGCTCTCAGGAGTCTTGAGATAGAGGCACCGAGTTCAATGGTGACGCCATCGCAGTTATCGAGCACGAGAAGGCCAGCATCGCCATTTAGCGGGTCTGCGATGGTTGCGTGCGGGTCCAGGTCGTCTGCCGACACCTCCAGCGCGGTGGCTACACTGACGATGCACTCTCGGAAGTCCATTCCGGTAGTGAACTCAAGAAACCAGACATGTTCGTTGCTAGCGGCCTGTCGCCGTCTGGCCAACTCGACGGCAAGCCGCGTCTTTCCGATTCCCCCCATACCGGTAAGAGTAAGAAGCCGAGACGCGCGCAGCAGGTTGTCGAGAACATCGAGCACGCCATCCCGCCCAACCAGGCGCGTCATCTGTTCGGGTACCGCTCTAAGTAGCGACTTGCCCGCAGAATAACTCGCGTAGTAGTAATCCGCCTCGGTCGGCACCAACCGCAGCGCAATAAACAGGGCCTCCAGCGTTCGAAAGTCTACCGCTGAGGCGCGGTTGAGTGCGCGAGACAACGAGCGCGTTGAAACGCCGATTCCCGCGCTTAAAGCTTCAAGTGAGACTCTGGCCCCGTCTCGGTCGACCGCCATGAGGCGCACGGCGTCATGCACGCGACGGAGGCCGCCGTCACTAAGAAAGACGCCGCGACGCCTTCGCACTCTGCCCTGTCTCACGGTCGTAACTCGTTCGGGTGATTTTTCTCCAAGCGAGGCATCCACCTCTTGCGGCTCGCGCGTAGGTGCCGACCTTCGGGGATGCTTAAGTGTCCGATCTGGCCTTATCGTGCGACGAGCCCGGTAATGAATGGCCGATTTTACCTTGGCGGACGGCAAACCCTCAAGTACACTAAGACATCAGAATTCAGCACAAAAAGGGAGGAACATAGTGCTCCGGACGTTTGCATATGCTCTGACGGTCGGTATCGTTCTGACCGGTTGTGGTGCTGGGGTCGGGACATTACCAAGCGGCGGCTTCTCCGGAGCCGCAAGGCACTCGTACGGAGCGGACGTTTTGTCGGGCCCGGCAGCAGCGCACATCATCTACGACTTTCATGGCGGGACCGACGGATCATTACCTGTGGCCGGGCTTATATCGGACGGAGCGGGGGCACTCTACGGCACGACGTACGACGGAGGCTCGACGGGATGTGGAGGATCGGGATGCGGGTCGGTCTATAAGCTGAACCCGTCGGGCAAGGGCTATAAAGAAAGCATTCTCTACGCCTTCGCCGGAGCGCCCGATGGTCAAGGGCCTTCAGCGGGACTTACGATTGATTCCACCGGCGCACTCTACGGCACCACGTATGTCGGCGGCAACGGCTGTCTTCCCTATGGCGGATGTGGAACCGTATTCAAGTTGACCCCGTCCGGATCCGCCTACAGCGAAACGGTTCTCTATAGCTTTCAGCACGCAAACGACGGCGCTTATCCGTCGGCCAAAGTTATCGTAGGCTCAGATGGAGCGCTTTATGGAACCGCTGAGGAGCAGGGTGCGTACGGCGGAGGGACCGTCTTTAAGCTGAAAACGTCAGGCTCCGGATTTAAGGTAATCTACAGCTTCCGCGGAGGTACTGATGGAAGCAACCCTGTTTCCGGACTTCTCGCTCAGGGCAAAGGCGCGCTTTATGGAACGACGGCGAGCGGCGGCCCCTACGACTGCGGCACCAGCCTGCCGTTGCGATGCGGAACAGTCTTCGAGCTGACGCCAACGAGGCACGGTTACTCCGAGCAAGTCCTCTATAGTTTTCGTGGCGGCACGACCGATGGACAGTTCCCCCAGTCGGACCTTATCGCCGATAAACAAGGCGCGTTGTACGGCACAACACATTCCGGCGGAACTGGGTCCTGCACCCTGTCGAATCCGCCGGGCTGTGGGACCATTTTTAAGCTAACGCCATCGGGCTCCGGTTATCGCGAGAGCCTGCTGTACAGTTTTCTCGGCGGTACCGACGGCGAGTACCCTGGGCCCGGATTCCTGGTTGACGATGGAAAGAGCGCCGGGCACTTATACGGCGGCACGTTCCTCGGTGGTAACAGCGCACTCTGTTCCAACGGTTGCGGCACAATCTTCGCACTAAATGTGTCGGGCAGCGGTTACACTGAGAGCGTTTTGTACAGATTCAAAGGCGCCAAGGACGGAGCGAACCCGTACGGCGCCTTGCTCCTCGGCCCTGATCACAGATTGTTTGGCATAACCGGCGCAGGCGGTTCAGCCAATCGTGGAACGGTTTTTCGCCTTAAGACTTAAGCGCAGCATGGCTCTTCTTTCTATAGGAGGTTGATATTATGAGAACTCTTCCCTTATCGCGGCTCACAATGCCATATGCGGCGCTCTTCGTCATGATGGCCGGGTGTAATAACTCCGGTTTGCAACCCGCTGCATCGGGGGTGCCCGAGTCAAACGCCAGTTACCGACGTCTCCCAACTGAGCGCGTGACTCATTCGAATAGCCAGCGTTCGTGGATGTCGCCGGCTGCAAGAGCACGCGACCTGCTTTACGTCGCTAACTTGGGGAACGGGACGGTCAGCATTTTCTCCTGGCCAAAGCTGAAACTGGTTGGAATGCTGA
>Ga0209169_10000889_pt1 | contig 18437 bp, 16 predicted proteins | sample HubBroMetageWRM4_FD_188346 | JGI IMG/M metagenome (GOLD analysis project Ga0209169, IMG submission 188346) | Warmed soil microbial communities from the Hubbard Brook experimental Forest, New Hampshire - Hubbard Brook CCASE Soil Metagenome WRM 4... | ecosystem: Environmental > Terrestrial > Soil... | reverse complement strand
AGACTTCTATTAACGACTTCTATTGACGACTTGAGAACTCGCATTCAAAGCCGGGCCCTTTGCGAATGCTATCGTCCACACGGCAATTCGATCCGAAATGTTGTGCCTTTTTCTTTCGTGCTCTCAACGGAAATCTTTCCGCCGTGATCGCTCACCACCGATTGCACAATCGCCAGCCCTAGCCCAGTGCCATGCTGCTTGGTCGTGTAATAAGGAGTGAACAAACGTCCACATTCTTCTTGAGTCAGACCAGCACCAGTATCGGAAACTGAAATTTCAACATGATCACCGAAAGCCCGAGTATGAATCGTCAACTCTCCTCCTTGCGGCATGGCATCGATCGCGTTGAGCACCAAATTCTGCAGAGCGCGATGCAGCAAATCGGGATCCACGGAGATTTCGGGCAATGCCTCCGCCAACTCGGTGTGCACTGAAATCTCGGTTTTCTCCTGCAACTGTGCGTGAAAAACGCGGAGCACGGAGCGCACCACTTCGTTCACCTGCGTCGGCCGGCGCTGTGGTTGCGGCATCCTGGAGAATTCGCTAAAGCGGCCGATAATGGTTTTCAGATTGTTGATTTCCGCCAGCAGAGTCGTGGTTCCCTCGTTAAAAACTTCTTCAAACATCTCCGGTGATTTCTGCTTCGCGCGCATCAGATTTTCAACCGTGACCTGCAATGGGAAAAGCGGATTCTTCAATTCGTGCGCCAATCGCCGTGCCAGCTCACGCCATGCAGCGACCCGTTCGGCCTGCAGCGTGCGATCTTTTTGCTGCACCAGATCTTCTGTCATGCGGTTGAATGCAGCGGCCAGTTCACCGAGCTCGTCGCTCGACTCAACGTCGACTTTTGTGCCGAGATCTCCGGCGGCGACGCGGCGTGCAGCCTCCGCTAGTGACACGACCGGGCGCGTAACGCGAGCTGCAAACCACAGGCTGGCCAGCACTGCCACCATAACTCCTATGCCGCCGACGAGCAGCGCGGTGGAAATAATTTGCCGCTGTAACTCGATCAACGGCCGCCGCGAACTGCCGACGAGCAGCACGCCCATCAATTGCTCATGCGTGCCGCCTTGATTTCCCGTATTTTGATTTCCCGTATTCGGGTCACCCCTACTGAAGATCGGTCCAGTGAGTGGAATCGCGTGAAAAACTTCGGCGTCCGCCGGATCGGATGTCCATCGAATCGTGCCCTGAGATTCCTGCAATGTGTCGCGAACCTTTGCGATCAAGAGAGCAATCTTGTCAGCTCCCGCAGCAGGGCCGTTCAAGTCGAGCAAGAATTTCGGATCCCATTTTGCGGCAAGGTTCTGATAGAGCAGCACTCTAGTTCCGGTGGGGATGTCGAGCGAAGAGAGAAATCCTTGGTCCAGTCGTTCGCCGCCAATCACATACAAAGTTTGTTCTCCGACGTGGACCGCGCGAACAGCAAACAGCCCGAGGGTCGGGCCATTGGGCAACTCTTCACGCTTCAGAAACGCTCCGGCTGGAATGGTGGGCGCAGGAGCCGCCGCTTCGGGTGGCATTGTTGGCGCATTTACGGCTGGCGGAATCACCGCCTCCGGATATCCAAATTTTGCCTGCCACTGCGCGGAGGACAGGATGGTGCCGTGATTATCGACGAGCTCCAGAAAGTCGAGCTGTTGTTGGGCTGCCAACGACCGTGCTTCAATCACATAATCGCTGGACTCAGTGGCGCCGCGATTCATATCAAGCGCGATATGTTGCACCGTTTCGCCGGCGGCAACGGACTCGACCTTGCGCACTACATCGGATCCTCCGCGTTGAAACTCCGATCGAAACTGAGCGGCGACTGCATTCGCGCGATCCTGATATGCCTGCTCAAATGAATGCCGGAGCGTGTTATAGACCGACGCCGAAATTACCGCCACGCAGAGCAGCACCGTCGCCGCAAAAAGCACAAGAAGTCTTTTGCGGAAACTCATCGCGCTGCACCGCGCAACGAGTCTGTCAGCCAAACGTTGGCCAGAACGTCTGTCCCGCGATTCGCCTGACCATCTGACGCCGAGAATCCTGGCACGTTCCATCCACCGAGCGGATCGGATGACCAGTTGTTCACGCGCGTGCTTGCAGCAGTCGCCACGGGCAAATGGAACAACGGGATGACGGCATATCCATCGAGCAAACCGCGTTCTGCTTGATACAAATTGTCCAGAGAATTACCGCTCACTGCCATCGGTAATGAGGGCTGCGGCAATCCCACTTGTCGCGCCGCTTCGTTCAACGAGGTCGCAGGGTCGGGACTCGGCAGCACTATGCAGACCAGGCGGATATCCGCGACTCCCGACAACGATACCTGCACCGTAATGCCGAAGTCGCGCGCGTTGAGCGCGATGCGCTCGGCAATCAACTGAGCTTGCGGGTCTCTTGGATCGTAGCTCAGATTGAGCGCCGGTCGCCGCGACTCGGCGATTAGCGCCCGAGCGCGTTGCGGATTCGCCTGTGCGGAAAACACTGCGCTGTAGCCCGTCATCCAGTTGGGAAGGATGCTGGCCGCCGGTTCTCCCGCACCTTTCAACAGCACGGACTGGATTGGCTTGCGATCGATGGCGAGCGCCAAAGCCTCTCGAAGGTGAGGGTCTTGTGCATTTGAGTTTGCAGAAAAAACTAACACAAGTAATTCCACAGGCAGCGACAAAGATGATGACCAGGCGTCGCGTCGCTCTGATCCGGCTGCTCCTTGCGGTGCCGCGTCGATCACGTCAGTCTTGCCCAATTCGAGCGCGATGGCTTGGTCCCGCAGCGATTTGCCAAATTCAATTTCAACGGCGTCGACAAACGGACGTCCCTCCCAGCTCTCTTCGCTGGCGGCAAGTTTGAGCAGCTTTCCCGGCTGCCATTCGGCGACAAGGAATGCGCCGGTGCCAATAGGAAGACCATTCGCGCCGCGTTTGAGCAGGAGATTGCGCGGCAGTGCGAGTTCAGCAAGCAGCGAGGGCATAGCTGTATCGCTATCGATAGAAATCGAATCCGCGGACGCGCGCACGATCCAGCCTGGATGTAGCGCGCTGAGAATCTGCGCAACGGCCGCAGGCGATGCCGCACTGCCGTCGTGAAATTTCACTCCACGGCGCAATGTGAATTGCCAATGATGGCCGCCTGGATCGCTCTCCCAAGACACTGCGAGTCCAGGCTGGGGACGATCTTGGGCATCGAGTCTTACCAGCGTGTCGCCGATCAGTGAAAGCGTGCGTGCAATATCCCAATAGTCGGCCGGCGTAGCGTTCGCGGGAAGTTCGAGCGCGCTCGGCGCGGACTGCAACATAACGCGCAAGGTCCCGCCATAGTGCGGACGCGTCTCTGCTGCCGAGATGCTACTCGCCGCGACCAGCAGGCTAATTGCCGCAAGAAACAGATACGCGATACGCCTCATACCATCCCGTGTCTTTCCGTTTTACGATTGCCGTTGCGCTATTGCCGTCGCTCTGCGGCCACAGCGCAACGATCGATCCATCGAACTCCACCGTTGAACTGACAAGTACCGGGTCGCGATCAGGAATCTCGAACGCGCGCAGGCCATCGCGCTCCGCCTCCCCACTTCCAGAGACCAGTAATTGCTTTCCCATACCGCAGCCGGAGCGAACCGCAGCCAGATCGCTTCCCCATCCCACATCGCGGACGGCCTGATCCGTCATTCCATCCACAAAGTGCAGGGAGCCATCCACTCCTGCAAAAGCCCAGAGGGTATAACTTGATCGCGGAAACGCAGCCGCAGAATAGAAAGAAGGAACGTTCGACACTTTTCCGATTCCCGGCGAAAGCGCTCCAGTGAAGAAATTTCGTGACGCCGCAAAGAAGGCGCGCACTGCGCCGTCGTCCGGCGTCAGCGGCCAGGGATCATCCGTATCGCTGCAGGTGAGCGTAAGCGCCGCCGTCGCGCTGGAGGTCGATCGGCAAAATGCTCCGGGCAGATAAACGTCGAAGAGATGATCGCGCCGCAGCATCAAGCGTCCGCGCAAGTCGCGGGGAAATGTCCGCGAATGAGCGATCGGTAGCGAAGCTTCGAGGTCCCAATGTCCGGCTCCGCTCACTCCCGATTGACGATAGATCGCGACCGCGCTGTCATCGAGCACAAGCAGGCGGGAGCCTCCTGGCATTTCGACGAGCGCGGCGTCGAGCATGCTTCGTTCTTGCGCAAACAGAAGAGTTGCCTTCAAAACGATCGGCAACGCAGGAGCGAACGGCGTTCCCGTTGATGCCCGAAGCAGCGAGACGAATGCCACTTTCTTCTCGTCCGATCCAATCGCAATCTCCGCCGTCCAAACATATTCGCGCAGACTCTCGGAGAGAACGACCTCAATAGTTCCAATCGCCTGTTCGGTTTTCGCGGTATGCACGCCTTCGACCTGCAATCCCGCTTCGAGCGCGCCGCGCACTTCACGCACCGCCTTGTCGCCGAGCGATGAGCGGTTAGTGACCTCGAGGGCGAACGCGCCTGGACCTGCGTCTGCGGCGATCTTGTGCGCCAGTTCACGTGCGCTATCCCCCAGATTCGAAGCAGATAATTCCGATGCGGATAATGAAGCGGGAAGAATAGCCATCGCGAGCAAGAACGAAGTCAGATAACCAAGCCGCAGACCGCTGAGCTTTCTTGTGAACTCTCGCGCTCGCATTTGTGGAATGCGCTGATTATAGCGCGTGATAGACAGCGGCCTGTTCATAACGAGATCCTCAGTTCTCGGTCCCAGTTAATTGTTCTTGGTTCTCAGCGAACGGCCCTCCCAGGGAATTTTTCTGAGAACCGGAAACTGAGAACCGAGAACTACCTGCCAGCTATTGTTGGGATTTCCCTTCGCCTTCCATGTCCTCGGCCTGGCTCACGTGGCTCGGAGAACTCATTCCGTGCATGATGTCGTTGAAGAAAAATTTGCCGTCCGCCGGGACCATCATTACCTGCAACTTATCAGAGAGACGCTCGGCGACAATTTTGTTGATCAGCAGCGGATTCTGCTTCAGAACGGCTGCCTCGCTCGCCATACGCTCGGCGTCAGCGGCCGCGGTCAAGCGAATTCGTTCGGCTTCGGCCTGCGCCAGAAGTTTGCGGCGTTCACCCTCTGCCTTGCTGTCGATGAGTTTCGCCTCACCGGCAGCCTCAGCATTCTTTACAGTCGCCTCCTTGCGCGCCTCGGCCTCGAGCTTCGATTGCTCAATCTGTTTCTGCTTCAGCGGTAGCGTGTATTGCATAGCATCGGACTCACTCTTCGCTTGCAGAACCCGCACCTCTGCCTGACCCTCAGCCTGTTTCACTTCCTGGACCTTAGTCGCATCGGCATCGGCTTCGGCAATTTTCACCTGCTTCTGATGGATCTCGGTCTCCACTCCCATGCGGTCATTCTCTTGTTCCTTCAGCAGCAGCGACTCCAGCCCCTTGGCATATTCTTCCGGGAGATCGATGTCGCGCAGCATCACTTCCTTCACCACAATGCCGTCGGCAGCCAGCCGCGTGCGAATGATTTCGGCGGAACGCTGACGGACTTCTTCACGCTTGGCCGAGAAAACTTCTCGGACCGTGTAGCTCGGCACCAGTTCGCGCCAGGCAGTGGCAACGACAGGCGGCACGATTTCTTTTTCCAGAGGCTGTGGCAAGTTGGCTTCAATGTAGTCAAGGCGCTTGGGATCGATCTGGTAACGGACGGTGATGGCGAGACCAAGGGTGAGTCCTTCCTTTGCTTGCACGCGCAGCGCTTCACCTTTCGCCTCGCCCTTGGCCAACCCGTCTTCATTCATGCCTGTAGTAAATAATTGGTCGCGCGTGTTGAAGAGGTCGACGCGCTCAATCAGCGGCGTAACAAAGTGCACGCCCGGATACAAAGTTCCGGCCAGTGTGCCCTTCGTCTGGCTCACTCGCACGCCAGCCATTCCGCTGGGGATGATTACAATGCCAGCCGAGATCAGGATCGGAGCCCAGGCCAGCATCACCAAAGCAACCGATGTGCGCCACCGGATGCTCGGCTGAGCGCCAAGCGCGCCGGCCTCGGGGTCCGGATGCAAACGCTTGCGCTGCCACGCAATCAGCAGGTAAGCATCGTAGGAGAGAATTCCAGCGGCGATCACGAACATCGTGATTCCCGCACTCAACAGCAAATACTTCAGCGATAGCATGGCGATGCTCCTTATTTAATTGTTTTGCTTGTGTTCAGAAAAACGTTGAGGAACTTCCGCGCGCCGGGCGAACGCCACGCGAACAATTTGTCCAAAAATAAGTTCTTCAATCAACAGCGACGTGGCTACCGAAAATGTCAGACCGCCGATGATGACCAGACCTTGCAGCATTGTTTCCATGATTCGCCTCCGCGCTCCGGCAAGAAGAAAAGCACGCGGAGAACCAGCGCCAACTGATTGAAAATGCTGAAGTTAAAATTGCGGCTGAATGGGATTCCGTGTGCTCAAATGCGTAAGCGTGTCTTGGATGACACGGAGGCTGTACGCAGCTCAGATTGTCCGAATCGTAGCCTTTCTTCGAGCGGAAGGCCCAACGACCAACCGCCAGTGACAGGCTTGTAACTTCGACTCGACCTCCGCATCACATTCTGTGCTAGTGTCTGCACATTATTGAAGGACGAACATGATCTCTCGACTCGAAGACAAAGAACTCAAACGGAAGAGTCGCCGTCAACTGCTCAAACTGGCTCCTGTCGCTGCGCTGGGCGTGTTTGCATTCCCTAAGGTGAGCGACCGTCTGGTCGCGGCGGGAGTTCGTTTCAGCGACTGGGCGTCCGGTGAAGTGTTCCGCTCGCGGCATCCGGCTCCTACATTTTCGGATTCCGAAGTCGCGCCGTTTGCCAAATTTCCCTACAACGGCTACGACGTGCTCGACCCGCAAGTCGATCTTGAAAAGTGGACACTAACCGTCGAGGGCGACGTGCAGCATCCAGGGGAATACACGCTGGCGCAGATCAAGGCGTTGCCAAAGATCAACCAGAATACTCGCCATATCTGCGTTGAAGGCTGGGATGTTATCGGATCGTTTGGCGGCGCGCGCATCTCCGATTTCCTCAAGCTGGTGGGCGCGAACACCAGCGCGCGCTTTCTCGAAGTAGAGTGCGTCGACGATTACTACGAGTCGATTGATATGGCCTCGGTGCTGCATCCGCAGTCATTGCTCTGTTACGAGATGTATGGACAGCCGCTCGATCGCAAACACGGCGCACCGTTGCGTCTGCAAATGCCGACCAAGCTGGGATACAAGCAAGCGAAGTATCTGGACACTTTCCGAGTGACTAACATTTTGAAGCCAGGTAAAACTGGCTATTGGGAAGATCAGGGTTATAGCTGGTTCGGAGGATTGTGATGCCGAACGACGAACAGCACGAGGAAAAAAATAGAAACGAAGAAGAAAAGAATACTGCTCCGCTGGCGGAATCAGAACCAACCGTCCCGGCGGACGCAATTGAGGGCATGGAGGCGAAGCCGGAGATCGCGGCCGCGAAGCCCGAAGTTGCAACGAATGAGCCAGCGGTCGAAGCAGAGGAGCCTGAGTTAGTCCGCGCTGCCTATGAGCATCCTCTACCGATTCGGATTACGCACTGGGTTAATGCCATCAGTTTATTTGTGATGGTAACCAGCGGGCTACGGATCTTCCGCGCTTTTCCCAGCTTTGGCCCGAAGATTCCAGAAAAAGTTTTGCTCGATGTTCCCAAGTCGCTCACGCTTGGCGGATGGCTCGGTGGGGCATTGCAATGGCATTTCACGTTCATGTGGTTCTTCGCCGCCAGTGGACTCTTTTATGTGGCGTATCAAGTTGTCAGCGGCCACTACCGCACCATGCTTTTCACGCCGCGCGATATTCCGGGAGTGTGGCCAATGACGCGGTACTATTTTTTCTTTGGTCCCAAGCCCCCAGCGACGGGCCAGTACAATCCGCTGCAAAAGCTTGCCTATACGTCGGCCATCGGGTTCGGCGCGTTGTCTCTACTCACTGGGATCGTCCTCTACAAACCAGCGCAGTTTTCATGGCTGGCGTTTTTATTCGGTGGATTTCATCTGACCCGCGTCTGGCATTTCGCGGCGATGTGCGGATTTCTCGCATTCATTCCCGGGCACCTGATCATGGTTCTGCTGCACGGTTGGTCAAATTTCTACTCCATGCTTTCAGGATGGAAGCGCGAGCCGGAATATCAGGAGTAAGAAGTCGACCACAGAAGTGGAAGCGATTGTGCACCGGCCAGTGAAACGCGAAGTTTGTCTTCAGACTTAGTCGGATGGGCGCCGAAGCGCCCGCCCCGAATTCTCCAAGGTGAGTCCGATACCGAAATTTAGTGCTTCATGCTGTCGTCTTGCTTCGTCTCGTCCTTCTTCGTAGTGTCATCGCTTTTCTTGGTCTTCTTGGATTTCTTCTGTTTCTTGGACGAGTCTTTTGCCATGTCGTCTTTCTTCATGGTGTCGCCTTTCATGCTGTCGCTGGTTTTTGCCTGATCGTTCTGCATCTGATCATTCTTCATGTTGTCCTGCTTCATGGCATCGCCAGACTGCGCATATGCCAGGGTGCCGAATAACATAACGGTGCACATCAGTTTTACAAACGTAGACTTCATGGGTATCTCCTGTTATTGAATTTTTTCTTGGGTGCCCTATTTTGCAGGGCCAGTCATGGGATGCCGCGGGCAGATAGAAGTGACAGGAAACAAAAAAGCCGCCATCAGATTTTCACCGATGGCGGCAATCAAAGGAGTACGAGGAAAACTTGAAGTTGCTACGAGGACGCTACCTATCAATGCAACCGCGATGCCAAGGCGTGAAGCGCATTATCCCAGTGGCTCCAATCACTTACTGAATCCAAAAATCAGGAAGTGAAAAACATTGCGGAGTCTCCCCCGCTGAAGGGAAGCTTATTGGAAGCTAGTAACAGTTATTAGTAACTTTGAGTAATCGGGAAAAGTAACATTACCGGCACAAAGCAGCATTTGATTTCCACCGCATTTGGAATACTCAGGCCTTCAGCAGCTCCCATCCTAGCGAAATTCCATTCGAGATGTGTTCGCGCGCTGAGCCTTCGCCGACGTGCAACGCCAACATGCCAGAGAAAGACCGTGGATTCGAATGGAATATCTGCATAGCTCGGCGCCTCAGATAGCTGCGCTCAGCCATGAACAGCATCAAGCGTGCCATGAACCTGGGTCGCCGCATGAGCATGCGATGACCTTTTTGATAACGACCGAGATCTCCGCTGGCCAGGCATTCTCCTAGCAACCCCGCTTGCCGAAACGCGAGGCAGAGACCTTCTCCAGTGATGGCGTCCACTCCGCCTGACGCGTCGCCAACTAAAACAGTGCTCCCCCGATAGACGCGCCGCAACGTTCGCATAACAGTCACTGCGCCCCGTTCGCCGGAGGTGTATGCCCTCTTTTCAAGACGCGCGGATAGTTCAGGAAATTCCCCGAGCTCATCTTCGAGTCGCAATTTGTGGCTGGAAGAGATCAGCGTTACACAAACTTCCTCAGGAGCGACGGGCGTGACGTAAATCTGGCAGTGACGCCCCCAATGCAGTTCCGTGAAGCTGCTCCAGGGAGCGATATGGTAATGGCGCCGGAATCCAAAGCGGCAATTCTTTTTCCCGGACGCGCCGAATTTTTCTCGCTCCGAAGATTTCTGATCCAGCTCCGCCCAGCCGCGGACGCGAGAATTACTTCCATCGGCACCCACCACCCAGCGCGCGCGGACCAATTCTCCAGCAACCAGCGCGCCCTCCGGATGCAGCCCCGTAACCGCAGCTTGCCACAACATCTCGACGCCGATTGCCGCAGCATGATCGAGCATCATGCGATGCAAATGTGTGCGCCGGATTCCGTAAGCAGTTCCGCGAGGAAACGCAGCCTCGGCCGTTACGCCGTCGCTTACGAAACGAATCCCGCTGAAGGGAAATACTTCGCCCGAAGGGATTTTGACGCCGAGTTGCCGTAGCCCCTCAACGCCGTCCGGCATCAGCCCTTCGCCGCAAGGCTTATCGATCGGCGGAATTGCTCCATCCGCCACCACCACACTCAGTCCGTGTCGCCGCGCCGCGATCGCCGTTGCCAGACCAGCCGGTCCTCCGCCGATCACGAATACATCCACCGGCTTCGGAAAACGGTTCACCATGGCGACAGACGCAATTACCAAACGTAATTAGTTTGATGCGCCGTCGTCGCCTTCTGACACAAGTCTCCTACCATTGCAGCAAAACGAATTCTGAGCAGAACCCCGGACCCATCGCTGCCAGCAACCCGATCGTTCCTGGCGCTGGTCGCCTATTCTTCATCACTTCTTCGAGCACCACCAGCACCGAAGCAGACGACAAGTTGCCCGTCCGTCGCAGGCACTGCCATGAGACCTCGAGTTCGCCATTCTTCAATCCCAGAGCATCGGCGGTCGCTTCCAGAATCTTCGGGCCTCCAGTGTGCAATACCCAACTGCCGATGTCGGCGCGAGTCAGACCTCGCTCAGCGAGAAAATCGTCGAGATCGCGCGCCAGATTTTTTCGAACCAGATCCGGAATTTCGCGCGAGAGAACAATGCGAAACCCTCTTTCCGATATGTCCCAGCCCATCATCTCTTCAGTGTTGGGATAAAAAACGGAACGGGTCGCAAGAATACTGACACCGGGAAGTCCACACTCTGCGCCCGCCACAATCACCGCGGCAGCGCCGTCTCCGAACAATCCCGCCGAAATCAGGTTAGCCATCGAAACGTCTTCGCGCTGTAAGGTAAGCGAGCAGAGTTCCACCGACAGCACCACCGCGACCTGATCGGGGTAAGCGCGAACGTAATCCGCTGCCCGCGAAATCGCCGCAGCGCCCGCTACGCAGCCCAATCCAAAAATCGGGGTGCGCCGAATATTTCTGCACAGTCCCATCTGATTGATCAGCAACGCGTCAATCGATGGACTGCAAATGCCGGTCACGGAGGCAAAAAAGATCGCACCGAGATTTTGGCCATGCAAGCCAGCGTCGGCCAGTGCGTCTGAAACCACCTTCTCGCCCAGTTCCTTGGCCGTGCGAATCCAGTGGTTATTAGCCTCCCCCCAGGTTCGCATCTTTGTATATTCTTCCTTGGGAAGGGACAGAAATCGCCCGTCGACACCGACGTGACGATGCAAACGCCGCAGCACATGCGGGTTCTCGACCTGGTCACCCCAGTATTCCTGTAGGGCCGCCAGCAACATCTCCTGGGAGTAGTAATGTTTTGGAAAAGCGCTTGCCGCGCTGACAATTCGCATCGTTTATTCCGTCTCGGAGTCCTCGGGTAATCTCGCTGCCATTCTATCCGAAATTAATTCTATTCGGTTTTTGACTAGCTTAGTTGCGGATTCGTAGTGTAAGAATATGGGGTTCAGAAAGGCAGGTTTAAACCGTGAAATTCATACTCGGACTGCTTCTTGGTCTCGTCCTCGTACCGCTAGGAATTTATCTGTACCTCGCTGGCGGCAGTGCTCCTGTCGCCACGACTGATTCCGACATGCCATTTGAAAGATTCCTGGCGCACAAAGTTTTGGACGCGCGCATCGCAAAAGAAATGCCCAAGGCGGTTCCGGTTCCGGCCAATGAAGCCAATTATCTGGCTGGCGCTGAACTTTACAAGCAGCATTGCGCCGTTTGCCATGGCTTGCCGCTGGCGCAAAAGACGGCGATAGCCACAGGGATGTATCCACGGCCGCCACAGCTCTTCCAGGGAAAAGGCGTGACCGACGACGAGGCCGGCGAAACTTACTGGAAGATCTTTAATGGCATTCGCCTGTCGGGCATGCCCGGCTTCAGCAAATCGCTTTCAGAAACGCAGATGTGGCAGACGGCTCTCTTGCTCGCCAATGCCGACAAGTTGCCGGAGTCTGCTAAGGAAGCGCTGGTCACCACCACAGTCACACCAACCAGTCCTCCAGGAATCGTGTCGCCCGTGCCGCCCCCGCCGGCCTATCCGAGTTCCATGCCGCCGCCAAAGTGAGCCCGGGCAGTCAAGCGCAAAAATTCATCGTTCTTTACTTCCAGGTTCTTCACTTCAAGCGCAGGCCGTAGTGCGATAACGCGTCGTGCGATACGAATGAGCGCTAACCACTAAGCCCTGTCTCGCGCTATTGTCTAAGAACGGCGATTTAGTTATAGCCCAGCAGCATGGCGGTGTGGTCATGGCATTCGCTCGTCCTAGAAAACTTTTCACCGAAGCCGAGCTTTACGACTACGCCGTTGGAGCATTGGCGCGCCGCATGCGCTCGGTCGCGGAACTGAAGCGTCTTCTGCGGAATCGCGTGGAAGCCGATACGGAAATCGGCAAAACGCTCGTGGAACTGATCGTCGTTCGCCTTAAGGATCAGGGATATCTGAACGACGCGAAGTATGCGACGTCCTTTTCGTCCTATCGCCGCGACAACGAGAAATTCGGCCGCATGCGTGTCATCAACGACCTTAAGGCCAAGGGAGTGCACGGCGAGGTCATCGAGAAAGCGGTCTCCTCAGTCTACGACGACGTCAAAGAAGAAACTCTAGCTCGCGATTATCTTCGCCGCAAGCGCCTGCAGAAGCCGAAAGACCAAAAAAATGCCGCCCGCATCTTCCGCAACCTGATGCGCGCCGGCTTCGGATCGAAAACCATCTTCACCATCCTCAAGAAATGGGATGTGGACGAAGAAACGCTGACCGAACTTGAGAACGAGTCTACCGAGGCATCGCACTAAAGAAGCGTCCCAATGAAGACGGGTCCCACTAAGGGTTCGGTCGCGTAGGATGCTTGCGCCCGTTCCGATACTTCTGATACAACTTTTGCACCTAAACATCTCTGCATACCATTTCTGCAATTTCTTTTGGAGGAACTATGAAAACGAAGCTCTGTTTGATGAAGTTCTACGCACTGATCGCCGCCGCGCTGCTCGCTTTGGCCGCGTTCTCTTATGCCCAGGCCGGGGACGACATGAAGAAAGCCGCCGACGATACCGGTAATGCCACTAAGACTGCCGCAACCAAGACGGCACACGCCACCAAGACCGCAGCCGTGAAGACCGGAGACGCCACAAAAACCGCCGCAAAAGATACCGGCAAAGCCACTGAAAAAGCCGCCGACAAAACCGCTGACGCCACCAAGACCGGAGCCAAAGATACTGGCAAAGGCGTGAAAAAAGGTACCAAGGCAGTCGGCCACGGAGTAAAAAAGGGCGCCGAAAAAACTGATGACGCTGTGAAATAGTTGCAATTGTCAGTGGAGAGACGGGCGTCCCCGCCCGTCATTCTTCATAGTGTTGAGGCAGCGCCGCGAGCGGTTTTCTGCGCAAGCTTCGATGCTTTATCCCGCGGATACTAGTCGGTTCATTTCGTTTTTAGGTTCCCTGTGTTTCTCCGTGTCCCCTGTGGTCAAGGTTTGCCTTTGATTTAGAATTAGATCTTCCATGCTCACAGGCTCCGAAATTCGCCGTAAGTTCCTAGACTTCTTCGTCCAAAAAGGACACCGCGAAGTCCACTCCTCGTCGCTAGTCCCGCAGAATGATCCGACGCTGCTATTCACGAACGCCGGCATGAACCAGTTCAAGGACGTCTTCCTCGGTCTCGAAAAGCGCGATTACAACAAAGCAACCAGCTCGCAAAAATGCGTCCGCGCCGGAGGCAAACACAACGATTTAGAAAACGTAGGCTTCACCAACCGTCATCACACATTTTTCGAAATGCTGGGAAATTTTTCTTTTGGCGACTACTTCAAGAAAGACGCCATCGCCTACGCCTGGGAGTTGATGACTTCGCCCGAGTGGTTCGGGATCGATAAAGAAAAACTCTACGTCACCATCTTCAAAGGCGAAAACGGAGTTCCGCGTGATGCCGAAGCCTACGACCTGTGGCTTGGACAAAATGTCCCCAAAGACCGCATCTACGAATTCGGCGCGAAAGATAATTTCTGGCAGATGGGAGACACCGGCCCCTGCGGCCCCTGCAGCGAGATTCACTACGACATGGGCCTGGCCGCCAGCGATCAAAGCCACGCCGATTGCGCCTTCGGCTGCGATTGCGGACGCTACGTAGAACTCTGGAACCTGGTCTTCATGCAGTTCGACCGCGACGTCAGCGGCAAACTAAATCCGCTGCCGAAGCCATCGATTGATACGGGGATGGGCCTGGAGCGAATTACTGCCGTACTGCAGGGTGTGATTTCGAACTACGAAACAGATCTGTTTACCCCGCTGATCAAGCGAGCAGCCGAACTGACGGGAAGTTCCACAGTTCGTGTGGGGACGGGCGTCTCGCCCGTCCAAGCCGAGCAAAGCTCGGCAGGTTCTAAGTCGGCAGCGTCTCTACGCGTGATAGCCGATCACTCGCGCGCTGCCACATTCCTGATCTCCGACGGCGTTACCCCATCGAACGAAGGACGCGGCTATGTGCTGCGCAAAATTATTCGCCGTGCGATTACGCATGGACGCTTGCTCGGGCAAGAAAAGCCGTTTCTTCACGAGATGGTCTTCGCTGTTCGCGATCTGATGCAGGACGCGTATCCGGAATTGAATGAAACTGTGGGTCGAGTAACGAAGGCAGTGCTGGCTGAGGAAACGCGCTTTGCCAACACCCTTGGGCCGGGACTACTGAAGCTCGAAGAATACATTCACAAAGCCATTGAGCGACACGAAAATGCGAAGCACATTGTCGACAGAGCTGACTCAGGCGATACTTCGCTTGGCCCAGCGGCGGTTAGCGATGCGAGAGAAGAGGACAGCAGGCCTCATGCAACGCTTCTTGGTAAATTGGCCTTTACACTTTATGACACTTTTGGAGTTCCACTAGACTTCATTGAGGATGCGGCTCGCGATCAGGGTATTGCTTTCGATCAAGCGGGCTTCGACCGCGCCATGGCCGAGCAGCGCGAACGTGCCCGCGCCTCCTGGAAAGGCGCAGCCAAGCAAACAGCCAATCCGGCCTACCAGCAACTCCCGAAATCCATCTTCGAAGGCTACCGCCAGACCCGCTCCGATAACTGCGAAGTGCTAGCCATCATCAAAGCCGGACAAGGCGCACAAGAACTAAAGCCCGGTGACAAAGGCGAAATCATTCTCGACCACACGCCCTTCTACGCCGAATCCGGAGGCCAGGTCGGCGATCGCGGATGGTTCTATTCGGACGATCACAACACTGTTGTCGCCGAAGTCACCGGCTGCTATTACCCCGTGCAAGGCGTCCGTGCACATCAGGTAGTTGCCAAGCAGGCAATTCGCATTGGACAGAAAGTCGACGCCGTAGTCGATACCGCGATTCGCGAATCCACCATGCGCAATCACACCGCCACGCATCTTTTGCAAGCCGGACTGCGCGAAGTTCTGGGCAAGCACGTGAAGCAGGCAGGATCGCTGGTCGCTCCCAATCATCTGCGCTTCGATTTCTCGCACTTCACCGGAGTCGCCGAGGAAGAGCTGCAGGATATCGAAGACCTCATCAATAAAGAGGTGCTGCGCAACCAGAAGGTCGAGGTCATCGAGAACGTTCCCATCGATGTCGCCATCAACGAGTATCACGCCATGGCGTTGTTCGGCGAAAAATACGGTGACAAGGTGCGCGTGATCAAGATCGGAGATTTTTCCACCGAACTATGCGGCGGCACGCACACCGGCGCAACCGGCGAGATCGGACTGATAAAGATTTTGAAAGAAGGCAGCGTGTCCTCCGGTGTGCGTCGCATCGAGGCCGTCACTGGAGAAGGCTCGCTGCACCACTTCCGAAAAGATCACGAACTGGAAGGCGTGGTCGCCGGACTGACCACGCACTCGGAGACGGCTTCTCCAGCCGAAGCGTTGAAGCAGGAGCTCGAAAAGAAAGACGCTGAAATCAAGCGCCTGTCGCGCGAACTCGATCAGGCGCGGATGAAGTCCGCCTCATCAAGCACGGCCAACATCAGCGATAAAGTAAAAGAAATCCACGGCGTCAAAGTGCTGTCCCATCGCGTAGATAATCTTGAGCGCGCACAATTGCGCACTCTCGTCGACCAACTCCGAGACAAACTCGGCTCGGGAGTAGTAGTGGTTGGCTCGGCAGCGAATGGCAGCGTCTCGCTAATCGTCGGCGTGACCAAAGATCTCACCGGCCGCATTCAGGCCGGAAAAGTCATCGCCCCTGTGGCGCAGAAAGTTGGCGGCAAAGGCGGCGGCCGTCCCGATCTTGCGGAAGCCGGCGGCAAAGATGCAGCCGCACTGGACGCAGCGCTAAGCGAGGTTTACAACGTGGTGGAGACGCTGCTAACGTAGCTCCTCTCGTACTTCGTCGTGAAGAAACTTATCGACCGAGGAACGCAGGGTAAACGGTTGAGGATTTGCCATGGATGAGCCCATACGATTCATCGATCACCGAGGCAAACAGATTCTGATCGTCGATGCCGTGAACGCTACCGCGCACGAGATGATGCTCATGCTCAAAGAGCTTCAGTTCGTAGTGGCCGGGCATCCGCGGGCTTCGCTTCTGACGTTCGCTGACTTTACCGGCGCCGAAGTGGACCATACGGTCGCGATGAAGATGAAAGAAGTACTCACACTCGACCGGCCGTTTGTGAAGAAGACGGCATGGATCGGCACGGAAGGTATCCCGCACGCCTTCATGGAAAATTTCAGCAATTTTTCCCAGCGCGCAATCGCCACTTTCAAAACGCGAGAAGAAGCCATGGATTGGCTGGTCGCGGAGTAGCAAAAGTCATCTTTAGTCGTTAGTCCTTCGAAACCTGAGCCTGCGAACGTCGCAATTCTTTCTGCGGAGGTGCTGTATGGGCCGACCCCTGGTGAATAGCGAAGCGATTCTTTATGGCAAGCTGGTACAGGCTGCGTACACGCTTTTTAAACGTGAACCCCTCAACCTGAGGCCGGAACCTCAGCCCGGCGATATTCCAGATCCGTTTGAATTCGTGGCCTGGATTCATATGTCCGATTTCATCTTCGGCCGCATCGAGCCGAAATTCTACGGCTACATCGCGCGCAACAAAAGTACGGAACAGGATTTTATCCTCGCCATTCGCGGCACCGAAGGTTTCACCGAATGGTGGGACGACGCCAAGGCCTTGCTCGTCCCTTTCGCTCAAGTCTCGCACGCCGGCCGCGTCGCGCAAGGGTTCGACAAGATCTACAACACACTGAAGATCGAGCAACATCCCCGTACCGCTCCCGGCTTGATGGAAGCCGGCCCGTTGGCGGAGTTGCGGGGATCGTTTGGCGATCAACTAGAGCAGTTGCACTTGCGGCTGGAGAGAGTCAGCCAAAGAAGATCGATCGTCGACGAAAAGAAAGGCCGCCCGGAACGTCCTTACGTCGTAACTGGACACAGCTTGGGCGCTGCGCTGACTACTCTATTCGTGATGGAGAACAAGGAAAAACAAAAGTTCGATATCACAACCTCATGTAAATTCGCATCGCCCCGCGTCGGCAATAAGCTCTTCGTGCAATTGTTCAATACACTGTCCATCGATTCGTGGCGCATTGTAAATTCCTGGGACTTGGTGCCAAAGCTCCCGCTCGATATCCCGATCATATTCGACTACGAGCACGTGAATACGGCATATGAGTTTTCAGCGGAGGGCATGGTGAAGTCGAACCCCGGATGCTGGCATTCTATGGAAACGTATCTGCACTGGCTCGATCCAAGCTTACCTGTGGACGATAATTGCAAGCCGTAAAGTGCAGGTCTTAGGTATCAGGTCTCAGCGTGCAAATCGGTATGAAGATGAAGTTACGCTTTTCCTGAGACCTAACGACTAAAACCTGAGACCTGCTTCCTTCAGCTCCTCCACCTGAGCGTAACCGGCGCCGTCATCGGATGCCGAAACTCGCCGCCATTCTTCTTGACATCCATCATGGCGTTCTTCAAGCCGAAATACCATTTCGCTGGGCGGTCGGCATCGTCGATCAGCATCAGATGCGGATTGTGTTTCAGGCCTTCGGATTGCAACTCCATGGTGCGGCGATCCTGCTCGACAAATTTTGCGAAGACAAATTTCAGCAACTGCGGCCCGAAGGGAATCCAGCGGAATAAATTCCACGCTGCCACGACGTCGATGCGGCACCGATTGCGCGTGATCGGAGTAACCGTGGTCAGGCTCGAAAACCAGTATTTCCCAGCACGAATAATTTCCGTGCGCAAGTTCGGAAGAACAAAATCAATAGTTGTTGTGATCGAATCGGCGTCAGCATAGAGCCGCAGCAATTTGTAAGGAGCGCTATTAGAACTGGGTGTGTGCGCGCTCATGCGAAATCCATAAGGTATCGGTTCGAAGTTCTTCCGCTTCTCGTGGATAGAATGTTGCGAGCGCCACCACCAAGCCTGATGAACAAAAGGACCATGTGCAGGATCCATCAATCCAATAATGCCGTGATCGACGGAGCAAGGCAGATCGGCAGTGAGGTAAGCGAGTTTGTAGTGCTCGCTGAATTTCGGAATCTCAGGCGCGGGAGCCGGCGCTGGTGCGGCCTTCGAGAAACCCGCGCCGGCCGGCCCGGGGTCGGGAAT
>Ga0209169_10000887_pt1 | contig 18468 bp, 10 predicted proteins | sample HubBroMetageWRM4_FD_188346 | JGI IMG/M metagenome (GOLD analysis project Ga0209169, IMG submission 188346) | Warmed soil microbial communities from the Hubbard Brook experimental Forest, New Hampshire - Hubbard Brook CCASE Soil Metagenome WRM 4... | ecosystem: Environmental > Terrestrial > Soil... | reverse complement strand
GGATGCGTTTGGCTCATATCAAGATCAACCGTGGCAAGCACCTTGCTGTCGTCAGCTCGCACTAACGATAACGTATATGTGCCATGGTTATTTCCAGGGTCAAATTGACCTAACTGGGTAACGACCATAGGCTTGTCCAATTGCAGCGCCATTCCAAAGAAGCGATCTGCCACTCGCCGTTCCGCGCCAACTTTTACAATTTTGGTAACCAGTGACTCTTCGCCGACGCCCGCTTGATATTTCACATTCAGCGGTCCAAACTCCTCCGCCGGTACGCCGTAATAACGGAATGCGCCATCCACCGGATCCTCGTAGACGCCGGTTTCAATGCTGGCGGCGGAGGTTGTAGTGACAACGTTCATTACTCCCGCATCTCCACGGTATTGATCTCCATGGTATTGATCGGTAGAAACCGGCGAATGGTTGGATGGTCGACTTACCAAAAAGTAAGTCGAACCATGCTTTGTATGTTTGGTAAGAATGACTCCTTTTGTACTATCTCGATTCATCCGCTGGAAATACCAGACAGCATCATCGTTATCTACCTTGGGCCGAAATACATGACTCCAGCGCCCGACCACTCCCTGGGCTACCAGATAGTGATAAATCTCCCAGTCTTTACGGATCGCTTCCACATCGGGCCCGTCGCCAGGGTCTCTGTACCAGGTGGGATCCATTGCCAAATGTGTGCGGTCGGTCGCGGGGTTGTAATAAGTGTGATCGAAGTCAACCACGTTGTGGAGTTTGTCAGGCGGAACGAGCAGGGAAGTGTAATAGGCGCTATATGGTCCAACGCCGCCATCCGTATATTCCCCCGAGTCTGCCAGTCGCGCGATGTCGTAACTTATCCAACGCCCTCCTCCGTCACAGGCGTCGATCCCGCTTTGGGGATGTTCACTCTTGAAATGCTCAAGCACTTTACGAAAATTCTGATCGGCGGCGAGAGCATCGGTATCATTGGCGCTGGCCGCAGGTGCTATGTCATAACGCCACTGATAATTTCCCCACGTTGTAACACTGTTGTCCAGTAGTCGATTCTGCCAATCCACAGTTGCTGGAATCGATTGTTCGAGAGTTTCCTGGCCTGGAATCATCCAGTCCGGGTGTTGCTGCGCGACCTTGGACTCTGGAGTGGCAAGAAAAGTGGGATACCACAGTACCCACCGCATGTCGTGCTTTTTCAAATAATCATTCGTTCTTCGCCATTCAGGCCCATTCCACGTTCCCCACTTGTCATACCATCCCGCGTCGTCCCATAAGATATCGGTGCCGGTCTCTCGGAGCAGATCGATGTAGCGAAGATCGAGGGCCAGCCTACGTCCCCAGTTATCCGCGCTGGGAGTGCCTCCATCTCCAACCCATGGATCGGGCCAATCAACTGCCCAGCGAGTCTTGGCAAAATATTCTGGATTGGTGTAATCCCACAGATAAGCGTATTGCCAATCGAGCAGTTGATTTCCCAGTTCGTCAATTCCGCCGGAGAACGTTGCTAGAAATGCTTTTGGCGTTTCAATCTGTGCGCCGGGAGCCAAGTTCTTTTCAAAGCCCGCCAATGTCAGGCTCATGCCCAGCGGTGAACCGTCATGAGCGCCGAGCTCGAAGCGCCAGTGGCCGAGATAGTCCCAGCCAACAGCAACGCCTTCATTGGCACGAGGATTACGAAGAAAAACCAAAGGCAGGAAACTACTGTAGTTACCAGGCTGAATTCCACCATTTGAATCGAGAGTTCGCTGGTAGGCCGGGCTCATGGGCTCAGTTTTCAAGAGTTGGCTGCCGTTGTAGTTGCCGCCACCGGTCAGGTAATTAAATTCGAGACCCTGCCCCATGGAACTGAGTACCCGGGTATGTAGGAAGTCGACCTGGCTGATGCGGACAGGTTGATCGGATGAATTATTTATTGTCAGCCATTCCCGAATTACCGAAGTTCCCGGATAAATTACGTAGTGTTTGGTGACTTGGATCGCCGACGATTCAAGTTCAATGTCGAGTTGAAGTTCGCCCTGCGTACCTCGGACAACCTTGTCGTCACGCAGTTTCCAATGCCAGGTTGAGGCACTGACATCCTCACTGTTTGCAAAAAATCTGATCTCGGCAGAAGGATTGTTAGCGTCCTGATACTCCCGCCCCGAAATCTTGTTACGAAGCGAGACTAGAGAGAATTCCCCGTCAGCAAAACGTATCCTTCTTTCAACCTTGGACGTTCCAACGATCCACTCGTCCCTTTCGCGCCGCACATAGCCGTCTCCGCTCTGAACACTTGTCTGTGCCCACAATAGCGAAGCAGTTGTGCCCAGAATGGATAGTAGGATCACAATTCGCCTGCGAATTGAACTTCGGTTGGCCTTGAGGCGCGAGATCCACGAGATCAAAGATTGACTCCATTCCGCAATCGCATTTTGTCTAAGTGGCTAAGTGCGGCTAGGCCAAGCAGCCAAGGGTAAGTGCGTTGCTTCCTCGATCTCGAGCAGGCGGTTGTATTTTGCCAGGCGTTCGGATTGCCGAATCGATCCATTTTTGAATTGATCGGCGCGCCATCCGACCGCCAAATCAGCCGCCCAGTTGTCTTCTGTCTCTCCGCTGCGAACGCTGAGCGTGACCGCCCATCCCGCCGCTCGTGCTTGCTGGTAGGCTTCAATCGCCTCGGTAAGCGTCCCAATCTGATTGACCTTCAGCAGCAAAGCGTCACACGCATTACTTTCAATTGCCCGCTGTATACGATCGGGATGAGTGCATAGGAGGTCGTCTCCCAGCGTGAGTGCCCGGCCAGAGATTGCTCGCCGAAGCCTCGGCCAATTCTCCCAGTCGTTTTCCGCCAGTCCATCTTCTATGCTTAAAATCGGATACTGATCGAGCCACTTCGCAACCGTTTGAATCATTCCAGCACTGTCCAGAATCTTGCCATCTTTCCGGTAGTGGCTGTCCTCGTAAAAATGCGTTGAGGCCACATCAATCCCGAGAAAAATATCTTTACCTGGAAAATAGCCTGCTTGTTCTATCGCTTCCACGGCCAAACCCAACATCTCTTCAGCAGATTTGCAGGGTGGCGCCAAGCCACCTTCGTCAGCCGTGAGAAGGCGCATCCCATATTTCTTTAGGATGAGGTCTGCCGCTGCCTGATAAACATTGAAGGCACAAACCAGAGTCTCATCCATGGTTCGCGCGGACATCGGAATGATCAGCACATCCTGTACAGAGACTTGCTGGCCCGCATGCTTTCCTCCGCTGAAGAGATTGATGGTAAGACGGGGTAGTGTATTCGCCGGAGCGCCCATCATATCGGCGAAATGCTGGTAGAGAGGAACACCACGGTGCAGCGCGTTGGCTCGCGCAAACGCAACGGACACAGCCAAAATCGCATTGGCTCCAATACGCGATTTGGTTGAGGTTCCATCGAGCGCGATCATCGCTCGGTCCAATTCAGCCTGATCCGAAAAAACGCGTCCGGCCAATGCTCCGTGAAGTTCTCCACTAATGTTCGCTGCCGCGCGACGACATCCTAAACCGCGATAGCGTTTCGGATCTCCATCCCGCAACTCGACAGCTTCAGCGCTTCCCGTTGATGCTCCCGAAGGTACGGAAGCGGAGGCACTGATTCCGCCTTCGAGGGTGCACGTTGCCAACACCGTGGGTCTTCCGCGGCTGTCGAGGATTTCCCGGCCTAAGAGGCGCTCAATTTTGGGCATAGGTTTCGATTCTGTAAACAAACTCAGTAATCAAATCTGGGACGTTAGTCGGGGGCTTCACAATAAGCGTGAGGACTATATCCCGCTGCCGCGCCTTTTCCACAGGCGTCAGATACTCCAACGGCGATTTTCCGGCGACCCGCGCCAGCAAGCATCCGAGTGTGTGGCGTACGATCCGCGGCTCTAGCGTTCCCGCCCAGTCGAGTCGCACAACCTCCTCACGGTAAGCCTGCCAGAACAACTCAGTAGCGCTGGCCAGACGCGCGCGTTCTTTGGTCAAGTGGTGCGCCTTGCTGAGAAAGTGAGTTAAAGCAAATCCTACGTCAAAAGCCGGATCTCCGAAGTGAACTACCTCGTAATCAAGCAGAATCAATTTGCTCCGGAAAATGAGCGTGTTTTTCGGGCTAAAATCGCCATGAACCAGACAATTTTTGTGACGCAATGTTTCCTGCGCCAGCGTGGCGAGGAACATGGCACTCTCAGATACTTTCTGCGCGGTGTAAAGGTAGTACGGCTCCAGCCGAAGATTTTCGAAGTACGTGGTGTCGGCAAATTCACGGCGAAATTCCCGTCCGGCTTCCGATGACCGGCCGTGAATAGCACCGAGAAGCAGCCCAAACTGCTCGAAGTGGTTCATCACGATCCGTCCCGAAAGCAGAATCGATTTCCAGTTTTCATGTTCTTCCGGGATTGCTTCCATCGCCATCAAATGGTGTTGCATATCTTCAAAGATGAAAGCGGGAGTCGTTCCCGGTGGGGCCATCCGATTAAGCCATCGAAGGGCCTTTGATTCCACCGCAATCCTCTCCGGACTGCTGAACCAGTCTACGTTGACCCGCAATTTTGCTAACGCCTGTTTCAGAACCCAGCCGTGTCCATCCGGCCATGCTATCTTCACCGTCCGATTCGAGACACCGCCGTGTAGCTTTTGCAGCGACATCGCATCGCCTGACTGCAGGTATCCCTTTGCCGTCAGGTAATCGCGTAGTGCGTCAAAATTTTCGATGTCTAATTCCACAATCAGGACGGGCCCATGTCTGGACCGGAGCCAGTCTATAATGTCAACAGTAGTGTTGACAATGCGGGAATGCATGCTCTAGTCTTCCCCGGGAGCGCCAAATTCCACTTTCGTTTTTCTGCTGGACCCGAAATATTTTCCAAAGAGAAATAGCGATTCAGAATTAATGACTTAAGAATTAGAATTCGGTGACTAAATAATTGGGGATTACATAATAAAGATGAGTGGAAGACTGGCGGGGAAAATTGCAGTCGTTACAGCGGCGGCGCAGGGCATAGGGCGCGCCACCGCCATCGCATTTGCCAATGAGGGAGCGGTCGTCTGGGCCACTGACATCAACGAACAATTGCTTGCGGCTCTTAGTGGTTCCCGGCCCGGAATTCGAACCCGGCGTTTGGACGTTCGAGAATCAAAAGAAGTCGCTGATTTTGCCGGCGAAGTGGGAACCATCGATGTCTTGTTCAACTGCGCGGGCTATGTTCATCACGGCAGCATTCTCGATTGTGAAGAAAAAGATTGGGATTTCTCTTTCGATTTGAATGTCAAGTCCATGTATCGAACCTGCCGTGCTTTTCTGCCAGCCATGCTGGACGCTGGAAAGGGGAGCATCATTAATATGTCGTCGGCCGCATCCAGTATCAAAGCAGCGCCTAGCCGTTTTGTCTATGGAACTACAAAAGCCGCTGTGATCGGACTGACGAAGGCAATCGCGGCCGACTTCATTCGCCGCGGCATTCGTTGCAATGCGATCTGCCCAGGCACAGTACATTCGCCGTCACTGGAACAGCGCATTGCAGCGCAAGGGGATGCCGAAAAAGCTCGTGCGGAGTTTGTGGCGCGGCAACCCATGGGCCGTATAGGAACTCCGGAGGAGATTGCGGCGTTAGCTGTCTATCTGGCCTCTGACGAATCAGGCTACGTGACAGGACAGACTCAAATTATCGATGGCGGCTTCAGCCTTTAGACGCCAAGTGTAATTCGGAGAAAAAAATGAAATTGCTGCGCTACGGTTCACCTGGCCAGGAGAAGCCAGGCATTTTGGCGGCTGATGGCGAAATCCGTGATCTGTCAGGAATTATTTCCGATGTTGCCGGAGAGTCATTGCTCCCGCAGGCGATCACGAAACTTCGAAACACTGACATCTCGCTTTTGCCCAAGGTTGCAGGCCAGCCTCGAATCGGTCCGTGCGTCGGAAGTGTGGGAAAGTTCGTTTGCATTGGCTTGAATTATTCCGATCATGCGGCGGAGGCCGGGATGGCCATGCCTGTCGAGCCGGTTGTCTTCATGAAGGCAACGTCTTCCATCTGCGGCCCGAACGACAAAGTTGTGATTCCGCGAGGATCAGAGAAGACAGATTGGGAGGTCGAACTGGGCGTCGTCATTGGCAAGCCAGCAAAGTACGTGGACGAGGCCGACGCCCTTTCTCACGTTGCTGGGTATTGCGTGATTAACGATCTCTCCGAGCGCGCCTTTCAGTTGGAGGGCACTGGACAATGGGTGAAAGGTAAAAGCGCCGATACCTTCGGTCCAATCGGCCCGTGGCTGGTCACATCTGATGAAGTTCCTGACCCGCAAGCTCTCGATATGTGGCTGGAAGTAGATGGTCACCGTTACCAGAGTGGATCTACCAAAACCATGGTGTTCGGAGTCGCTTATCTCATCAGCTATCTAAGCAAGTTTATGAGCTTGCGAACAGGCGACGTTATTTCTACCGGCACTCCTCCAGGAGTGGGACACGGCCAGAAGCCGCCGGTCTACTTGCGATCCGGCAATCGTATTCAATTGGGCATAAGTCGTCTCGGGGAACAGACGCAGCAAGTCGTTGCCGATTAACCCACTTTGGTTTGAACCTAGCGGACTTTCTTATAAACAATAATCACCGCTCCGCGCTTCTCGTTGATTTCCACGTGCAGTCCTTGTTGCATTAATTCTTTTCCTGAAACTGTAGTCGGTGTTTTCGTGTCGAGATTTGTGATCTCGTAGGTTGCGGCTGTATCGAGTCCTCGTAAACGCAAATCCTTGGTGGTTTCGTCATCTTCATCTCGGCGGAAGGCCTGGACCATTCCATCTCCTTGTTCGGGACGATTGAATTGCCATGCCGCCCATTCGAACGCAGCGCTGCGCTCCTTGCTGGGGTCGGTGGTGCAATCGGAGTTCGCACTGCAAGGCAATAAAGGATAGTAGTCGGCATAGTAATAAGGTCGCACGAGCTTAAGCTGCGCGACCATGTTGCGCATCCAGTCATAGGGAAAATCCGCTGGTATAAAATTACCGACTTGATTCGGATACCCAGCTACGTTGAAAAGCGCGAAAGCCAAACCAGGTGCCATTCCGCTGCGAAAATGATACGTATCGTTTGGCCGTACCTGGAGCAAGGTCCCAAAATGTGGTCTCCAATATGCAAGTCCTTCGGTGCTGATCTGGGCTCCGATTGGATCCGCATCCGGCGATACCGGATAATCCGCACGGCTCAGGTCCACGGCGCGTGAGATCGTTTCCAGATCGCCGCGCTGAACAATGTCGAGGATCAATTGCGGATGACGACGGCGCAATCCATCCCAAAACTCCAGCAGACCTTGCGCATATCGGATCTGGGTGATGCCCTGACGATCGGTCGTGTCGTTCTTCTCCCAGAACGGAGCGAGAGCAAAGTTGCAGTCTTGCCGATAGACGTCGATGCCTTGCTTGTCGATAAGATCCGAGATGGAATCGATCATGTATTGGCGGGCTACAGGATTGCCGAAGTCAAACATCCGAAACTTGACCAATGGCCGTTCAGTATTTCCCTCAAAATGAGTTGTGACTTCTCCAATGAACCAGTCGGGGTGCTGAATCGTCAGCGGCGTTCCGACAACCGCGCGTTCAGGCTCAAACCACAGCAGGAACTTCATGCCATGCGCATGGGCAGCATCGCTGATCGGTCTTAACCCTTTCCCGTCAGGGTGAGGAACCTCATTGACCCGCCAGTTTCCCGCATGTAAGAACCAGTCCTCTTTGCCAAAAACTTGAAACTCATCCACCGGTCGATCCGTGCCATACCATCCTGCGTCCATCCAGAAATTCTCAAAGCCGATATTTTCTTTCGAGATCTGGTCGATAAGCCTCAGGCTTGTAGATGTCTTCATGCCCCCCCAGCCCAGATGAGAAACAGGCAGAACGACTGGCTTCCCGTCATATTGTGGCGTGTGATATTTCAGAATGTGACGCCGCAACGCATTGTGGGCGTCAATATCATCGCCTTCCCACGGAAGTAGCAGTACTTCCGGAGTGCGAATCTCTTCGCCAGGATGCAGCGAGAGATGGGTCGTCCCCATGCCGGCGCTAACCGCGATTGCAGCTTCGGTGGCGCGCGAGAAGTTAATGGTCCACGTGCCCGGCCATCCTAACGCGCCGATCAGGCCGTGCCCCGCCGTTTGAATATCGAAGAACGGTATGAACTCAACCGTTTTGCCGCCGCTTTCACTTGAAATCTGAAATGACTCAAGTTGATTCAGAGACTTTTTCTGCAACGCATAGGTATCCATCACGCCACATCCCTTGGAATAAAGAATCGTCGGGATACCCTTGCCTGTGACCGTGAATGACGTGTCAAGCGCCTGTACGTACTCGAGTATCGGCGTGTCGACCTTGCCGTCATTCTTGAAATGCGCGGTCCACTCGACGACAGGAGAGCCCGCAAACTCCAATGCGCTCAAACGAACCTGCAAGCCGGTTTTCGGATCAGTCCAACTCACAATGTGTTCCGTACGGTCACCGTCCAGCTGCTTGGTCTCGATCTTCTTCGGCCAAGCTTTCAGCAGCGCGCTGGATCCCTGCCGGTCATAAGCGAACGAAAATGGTAGTTCGGCATTGTCATTCAGTAGATGTTCTTTTAACCATTGGTTGTCTTGGTGCTTGTCGGCGGGCTGGTTGAGGTTCGTCGCCATCACGTAATTCGGCCTAACGCCGAATGCGAGGATTGCCAAGGCAAGGAAGCGCGTTACTGACCCTCGACTGGTTATACCGGGGGTCTGTCTTGCGTGTTCTGGGTAATTTGACTTCAGTCTGTCCGTTGTTTGTTTCCGAAATCCCCACCTCGACTTCATAAAGTACTCACCCCGATTTGCAGTATGTCAACACTATTGTTAACATCGCCGCTCGTCGCACGCAAGCCGAATAGCAATCCTCTTTCTTGTGCATCATCGTCGGCGTGTGTTTTCCAGATGAGGTAATCTTTTCCAGGCAAGACATCGAAGACCAAGCTCCCAGCTCGCAGAAGGATTATTGAATTCATGCCCAGTGATAGCGACAAAGAGAAGCGCACCTATCGCTCAGCCGCTTGGTTCGCCAAAACGGACAAAGACGGCTTTGTCCACCGAAGTTGGATGCGTAATCAGGGACTGCCCGACCACGTGTTTGACGGACGGCCCGTCATCGGCATCTGCAATACCTGGTCGGAACTCACGCCTTGCAACGCGCATTTTCGCCAGATTGCCGAACGCGTCAAACGAGGCGTCTGGGAAGCCGGAGGTTTGCCTCTCGAATTCCCAGTGATGTCTCTGGGCGAAACCAACATTCGGCCTACTGCGATGCTATTCCGCAATCTGGTCAGCATGGATGTCGAAGAGTCGATCCGCGCGAACCCGATTGACGGAGTCGTGCTGTTGTGTGGCTGCGACAAAACTACACCATCGCTCGTCATGGGGGCTGCCAGCTGCAACGTCCCCGCGCTAGTAGTTTCCGGCGGACCAATGCTCAACGGCAAATATCGCGGACAGGACATCGGTTCCGGAACGGCTGTCTGGCGTTTCGACGAAGAATTGAAAACTGGCGTGCTCACCTCGCAAGATTTCAGGGAAGCCGAAGCGTGCATGTCGCGTTCTGCAGGCCACTGCATGACGATGGGAACGGCGTCCACGATGGCCTGCATGGTGGAGGCTCTCGGTCTAGCGCTTCCGCACAACGCAGCAATTCCAGCCGTCGATTCGCGCCGATATGTTCTCGCCCACAATGCAGGCCGCCGGATTGTCGAGATGGTGCGCGATGACCTGCGTATCAGTCAGATTCTGACGCGAGAAGCATTTGAGAACGCAATTGTCGTAAATGGTGCCGTCGGGGGCTCAACCAACGCGGTTATTCATCTCCTGGCTATCGCCGGACGCGTCGGTCTGAGAGTTACTCTCGACGATTGGGATCGCTTAGGCCGAAACGTACCCACCCTCGTGGATCTAATGCCCTCCGGCCGCTTCCTGATGGAGGATTTTTATTATGCTGGTGGACTGCCCGCAGTCATTCGCGCGCTCGATCAGCGGAATCTTATCCAACGCGAAGCGCTGACCGTCAACGGCAAGACTCTCTGGGAAAATTGCCAAACCGCCCCCAACTGGAACACGGAGGTGATTCGGCCGCTGGAAAATCCTCTCGTGGAACATGGCGGCATCGCAGTACTACGCGGCAATTTGGCGCCCGACGGGGCAGTCCTCAAGCCTTCGGCCGCTTCACCGCTTCTTATGCACCATCGCGGCCGCGCTGTGGTATTCGAAAACATCGAACACTACAAAGAGCGCATCGATAGTCCCGACCTGGAAGTGGATGAGGATTGCATCCTGGTGTTGAAGAACTGTGGCCCGAAAGGCTATCCCGGAATGGCCGAGGTGGGCAATATGAGTCTGCCTGCAAAACTGCTGAAACGTGGGATCACCGACATGGTGCGCATTTCAGATGCCCGCATGAGCGGTACAGCCTATGGGACGGTTGTCCTGCACGTTTGTCCCGAAGCCGCAATCGGGGGGAATCTTGCCCTGGTACAGGACGGCGATTTCATAGAATTAGACGTGGAATCCCGTCGCCTCCATCTTGATGTTTCGTCCGAAGAGTTAGAGCAGCGGCGTAAGCAGTGGCAGCCTCCGGCGAACCCAATGAAAGGTGGCTACCAACAGCTCTATGTTGAGCGGGTGATGCAGGCGAACACGGGCGCGGATCTGGATTTCTTGACGGGTTGCCGCGGCGACGGAATCCCGCGGGAGTCACATTGAAGTGTGTCCCAAACCGCGTTCACTTAGGCTGGCCCGTTGTGCGAGGCGATGGCTGCCCGAATAATAAAATTAAATTGAAAAAGGGTCCACCCTTACGGCGGACCCTCATTGCTCAGAGTGCACGCCCCAGATCCCCTTCCCTGTGGGATGCTTTGGTGTGCAACCTTAAATTGCCCAGAATGCGTACCTTAGATCCCCTTCCCCGTGGGATTGCTTCGGTGTGCAACCTCGCATTCTGACAACAATTCTCATCCTGGAACCGCAATCGGTGCCAAGGTCATGCAACATGGAAGTATCGGAAAGCTTCCGTTTATCTCACCCCCGCGCAAATATTTTTGTTATCATGACGCGAAACTGAAGACCAGCGGTCGGTCGAGATCTTCAATCCGCCGGATGGTACGCCCAGGATGGCCGCATGCGGGTTTCTTACCCCTATCTCCATTTAGCACTTTTCGGACTAATCATCTGCTTCCCACCGTGCCCATCCCTTCACGGGCAATCCGTCGCCGCTGCTCCCACCGCCATGGAGCAATCGCAGCCTGAGCCCCTAAAGTTGGACGAACGGGTCCGCCACGCGATCGCCCCGGGTGAAACTCACGCCTACACCATCAACCTGGTGGCCGGGCAATATCTTCATGTGGAGATCGAGCAAGAGCGGCTGCCCCTCGCCATCCGCGTGCTCTCACCAGACGGGAAAGAATGTGAGCACCGGGCCCCTGTAGAGGACACGTCCATCCCTCTGTCCTTGGTCGCTTCTGCCGACGGCAATTATCGAATCGAGATTCGATTCGATGACAAAGACGGAGGCGCGAAGGATTACAGCATCAAGGTAGAGCAGCTCCGCGCCTCTGAGCCGGATGACCAGAAAAGAGTTAAAGCTGAGCGCGCCGACAACGAAGGCGATAAGCTGCGCTTGCAGGGCACAGGATCTTCGCGCCATAACGCGATTGCCCAGTATGAAATCTCCCTCGCGCTGTGGGGCGAGATCAAAGAGCAGAAACGCCAGGCCAACACCCTCTCAAGTGTCGGTCGCACTTATTACGATTTGGGAGAAACCAACAAGGCGTTGGATTACTGGAACCAGGAACTAACTCTGCGCAATGCCTTGGGGGATCTGAACGAAGAAGGAAACGTATTAGGTAGTATCGCCACGGCCTACACCAAATTAGGCGACCGCCAGAAGTCCTTGGAATATTTCAGTCAAGCTCTGGAGAAGGTTCGCGCCGTCGGTGACAAAACTAATGAAGGCCTTATTCTCGCCAATCTCGGAAATGCTTATTTCGGATTGGGACAGATCCAGACGGCGCTCGATTATTTTCAGCAGGCCCTGCCCCTCGAACACGGTGTAGGCAGCCCAGCCGCTGAGGCTGCGACACTAGGCAACATGGGGACGGTTTATTCCGTGCTCGGCGAACCGCAGACGGCGCTGGACTTCTATCGTCGCGGGTTGAAGTTGGAGATCGATGCCTCCGACTTGAATGGACAGGCGGCAGCACTCAGCACAATCGCCTCCTTGTATTGGCAGCTGGGAGAGTGGAATCACGCTCTCGAAAGTCAGAAGAGCGCCCTCGAAGCCATCAAGAAGGCGGGGGATCACAATACCGAGGCAATCATCCTCAATAATATGGGGACGACCTATCGCAACCTGGGGCAACTCGACGTCGCGTTGAAGTACCACCAGGACGCCCTTCCGATTCTCCACGAGGCGGGACTTCCTCACGAAGCCACAGCCCTGCAAAACATCGGGCTCGTGTATCGCGATAAAGGAGACTTTACAAAAGCTCTCGACTACTATCAACAGGCTCTTAAGATATTTGAGGCGAGGCATAACAGCCGAGCGGCCGCCCAAGTCCTCAATTACACCGGTGACGCCTATCTGAAGCTGGGCAAAATCCAGCAAGCTTTGGATTGCTGGAATCAGGCTTTGCCGTCGGCACGCTCATCCGGTGACCGTGTGCTCGAGGCCAGCGTCCTCACCGGAGTAGCGAAAGCCCAGATCCAGCAAAGCCACCTGGACGAAGCTCAAACCGCGCTGGATTCCGCACTAGCATTAACCGAGACACTCCGCACCGCCTGGGTCGGAGCAGATCTCCGTGCCTATTACTCTTCCACGGTGCGCGACCGTTACCAACTACAAATCGAATTGCTGATGCGCCAGCACCTCGATGCAAAAGCATTTGAAGCGAGCGAGAGAGCTCGGGCACGCAGCTTGCTTGAATTATTGAGTGAGAGCCAAGCCGACATACGCGAAGGAGTCGATCCCTCTCTGCTGGCGCAGGAACGATCGCTGCAAGCAAACCTACGCGCCAAATCGGAGCAGCGTATTCGAACCCAGAATGCATCTCTGGAGAAGGATATTGACTCACTCACCGCCCAATACCACGAGGTCGAAGCAAAGATTCGGTCCGTGAGCCCACGCTACGCCGCCCTAACCCAACCACAACCTCTGAGCCTGGCTGAGATACAAAAACAGTTGCTCGATCCAGACACATTGCTGTTAGAGTACGCGCTTGGCGAAGAGCGCAGCTTTCTGTGGGCAGTCACGCCCGATTCATTTAAGACTTACGAACTGCCGAGCCGCTCTAAATTAGAGGCAGTAGCGCGTCAGTCCTACGAAGATTTGAGCTCGCGTCAGCGGACGCCGCATGCGGGAACCGTTGACCCGACACTGACACTCAGTCACATGCTGTTGACACCGGTGGCAGCTGAGTTGGGCAAGAAGCGACTGGTTATCGTTTGTGACGGAGCGTTGCAATACATTCCGTTTGCCGCATTGCCAAACCCGTCGTTGCCCGATCGGCCTTTGATTGCCGATCACGAAGTCGTAAACCTGCCATCAGCATCGACCGCAGCATTGTTACGTCACCAGATAGAAGAACGGAAGACGGCGCCGAAGCTCGTGGCAGTATTAGCCGACCCTGTCTTCAATCCGAACGATCCCCGAGTGACTCATTCCGCAGCCACTCACACCGAGCATGTTGCTGTCGCCCAGGCCACAGAGCCGGAGAATCTGGAGCGATCAGGCCAGGACGCTGGAGTTCCAGTTTTCGAGAGATTGCTGGCAAGTCGCCGGGAGGCCGACACAATCGTAGCGCTCGCAGGGAAAGATCGTAGCCTGGAGGCCGTCGATTTTGACGCCAGCCGGGAGCTCGTCGCGAGCGATGCGCTTGGAGAGTACCGATTCCTCCATTTTGCGACGCACGGCCTGTTGAACAGCCGCAGCCCGGAACTATCAGGCCTCGTTTTCTCTTTAGTCGATCGACAGGGAAAACCCCAGAACGGATTTCTGGAGGCACAGGAGATCTACAATCTCAAGCTCGGAGCCGATCTTGTCGTATTAAGCGCCTGCCAAACCGCTCTCGGGAAGGAGATTCGCGGCGAAGGATTAGTTGGCCTCAGCCGCGGATTCATGTATGCGGGCGTCCCGCGCGTAATCGCAAGCTTGTGGAAGGTACCTGATCAAGCGACCACAGAGTTGATGCAGAACTTTTATCGTGGAATTTTGAAGCAAGGCTTGCAACCTGCCGCCGCACTGCGGGCAGCGCAATATTCCATGTGGAAAGAATCGCGCCGAAGCTCTCCTTATTACTGGGCTGGATTCACGCTTCAGGGAGAATGGCAGTAAAGGATGCAACGGAGGCAAGGTGGAAGCAACGCAAGCTGGCCAATTGGTAGCAAGGATACTGGCCGGAGAAAAATCCGCGGAAGAGGAATTGGTCCAACAGTATAGCCGTGGCGTGTCCATCATTCTCAATCGATCGACCGGGGATCGCTCCATCTCCGAAGACCTTTCCCAGGAAACCTTCCAAATTGCTTTGGAAAAAATACGGCAAGGGGAAATCCGCGAGCCCGACAGGCTCTCGGGATTTATCGTCAGTCTAGCGAGAAACTTGGCCAGTGACCATTTCCGGAGGTCACGTCGCTTGGAGGGGTTCGCGGATCCGGACGAGGCTGAACTCATTCCCGAATCCTCTCCCAGCCAGTTGGATCGCCTCCTGATGAAAGAGAAATCCAAGATGGTTAGGAAGCTTCTCGATGAAATGTCGGAGCGCGATCGCCAGATTCTCTATCGCTTTTACATCGCGGAAGACGATAAAGACCGGATTTGTGCCGATCTGCAGTTAAGTAGCTTGCATTTCAATCGTGTCCTTCACCGGGCACGTGAACGATATCGTGATTTATACGAAAATCAAAAGTTGTGATCGCTTCGGGTGGGATAATCGGACCCGAGCTGGCACTTCTAATCATAGGCATTAGATATGGCGCGTGACATGGACCACCAACATATTCGCGAGAATAACGTCATCTCGCTTTATTTGATGGGAAAACTTCCCGAGGAAGGCCGTGCTCAATTTGAGGAGCATTTTGTCGATTGCCAGCAGTGTCTCGATGAAATGGAATTGACGAACGATCTTCGCGCAGGACTAAAGCAAGTGACAAAAGAAGACGGCCTCTCAAAAGAGAACAACTGGGTTTCCCAACGCGGGAGGGCCGCTTGGCTAAAAGCGCCTACTCTGTGGCAGCCGAGACTGCTAGCCTATGCGGGTCTCCTTTTCGCGGTCAGTCTGACCGCCGTTTTCTTTGCCGGCGCCAGATACCATCGTTCGGAACTAGCTGAAACCAAGAGGCTCTTAGACGACTCGCAACGCCGCTATGCTGAAGAACGCCAAACCAGCGAAAACTTGGAGAAGCAGCTGCAAGCTTCGGCCGACAAAGCAGGTGACCAGAAGGCAGGTGATCAGCAGCCACAGTCATTGCTGGCAAGTCTCCAACCAGCTCCCCTATTCTTCCTGTCTGCCACTCGTGGTGCCGACGATAGTAAATCAACCCCTGCGAATCACATCGAGGTTTCCACAACCTCGCCCTGGATCGTTCTTTCTCTCGAGTTCGAAAGAGATCCTGAGTTCCAGAGCTATCGAGCGCGACTCATCAATACAGAAGGTAATGTTCTTTGGTCAGCGGAAAAGATCATGCCACCACCTTCGGACGCAATTGCCATTAGCTTGCCTTCCGGCCTATTGAGCAAGGGTGATTACGCTCTGGTTCTCGATGGCCTAACCTCTGCTGGCCGCTATGTTCCCGCTGCACACTTCAGTTTTCGAGCAATCGTGCAGAAGTAATCCGCTCTCCTGATTTGGCTTCCGAGTGCCTTGCTGAAAAACGCGAGTTTCGTATCAGGATATCGTTTCAGCGATACTGTAAGTCCTCGACTCAGACGCCCCTTTTAGGGGCTGGACATTCGGATTCGACTTTTCAGCTAGTCCACGGTTCAGTCTTAGTTGGTCAACTGGCCTTCGCCTGAGGCGCAACAGTTATCTGTCGAATCGTAGGAATATCCGATCCCACAATCTTTAACTTAGGCTCGCGTTCGAGTTCCTTCAAGATCTCTTGAGTGATACGGTCGTCTACCTCCGTTGCGTCGTGTAGCTGGACGGGGAAGCTGACTCGAACCTCGAGTCCTGACGGCGTGAGCTTTAAGCCGGTCCGCGCTTGCAATGGGCCGACACTCACTGAACCGAGATTTCTCTCCATCAGGAATCTTTGTTGCTCAAGAGCTTCATGGTACGGAGCAAACGCGGTGTCGACAGCCTTGATGATGCGCTCTTCGACGGTGCGGTAGTCGCTGTCAGCCGCAAGGGTGAGAGTAATCTCGTGCCAGACGAAGTTAGTACCCGGAATTTGTTTGAACATTCCAGCCATCGGCTGAAACACAAATGAATTCGAGAAAGCAACTATGCGTCCCGTAGGCTGAACGTCTCGACCGTTGCTCCCTAACTCCATCAAGTACATCCGTACCAATCCAATCTCGACCACTTCACCGGATACGCCAGCGATCTGCACCCTGTCGCCGACCCGCACACCAAACTTGCCAATAAGAAAAAAGTAGGCAGCGATCGAAAGGATGACATTTTGCAGTGCAACCGCAACACCCGCGGTTAGTAGACCGGCGAAGGTTGCGAGCGATCCCAGTTCACTCGCGAAAGAGAAGGCAATGACCAGCCCGACGGCAAGCCACAACGCGATCCTCCGCAGCAGCAACATCTGATAACGGCGGCGTGTCTCACGCACATAGCGGTAGATTGCCCGGCGCCAAACCTCGCCTACTCCCCACACCATTGCCAGAACCAGGCCCAGACTAACTAACCGGAGCGCCAGATTCTTCAAGTCAGCGACATACTGATTCTTGACCGCATTTCGCCAGCTCAATAAATTACGGGAATAGAGATCAAGCAGAATGGCGAGTTTGCTCAGCGGAACGTAGGATGCGGAAACAAGTTTAAACTGGCTGGTAAGATAGTCCAGTTCTCCTTTGTTTTGGGTGAGTGTGGCGCGGTTGTCAGCGTCGGGCTGAGTTGCAATTGTGTCGCCCTGTTTCGCCATTTGCCGGAGTCGATCGACCAAGGGAGCCTGAAGCTGTCTGCACTCCTGGGCCAGTGCGTTGGTCGCCTGAATATCCTGATCCAGATCCTCAATTTTCCGCGAGGCGGACACGATACCAGCGATCAATCCCCAAAGACCCGATGCTTCCGACTTAGGTGAAATAGCGGCTGCGGAATTGCCCGCCTCTGCGCGGCCGCCGGCATCGGAGGGACTGGTCAAAGCGGCGGGAACAGAATGGCTGAGAGCTTCGATCTGAGCTGACAGCCCGGTTGACTCCGCGCCCTCCGCCGTCGAACCGACGAATTCAACCATTGTATGTAGTATGTCGCGCCGGGTTTCGAAAAGTTGGAGTTCACTCCGCGCTTCCGCGACAGCCGATTGGATATCCTGACGTTTGTGGCCAGTAGCACTATCTAGTTGTCTTTGCAGAGACTCAATCTCTTGCTGCGACTGCTGGATTTGTGCGTCCAATTTTTGGGACAGCTGAGTGAGAGCCTGATAGCGCGACGGCACCGCTGATTGTTGCTGGCCGCTATTCGTTTGGGTTTCCGTGACCTGTACTTCGCTGCGCGCAAACTCGAAAACAAGGCGCACAACCTGGTCGCCAACCCGCGCATTGTCGTTAACGAACACCGCATCACTGGCAGTGGACGCAATTTCACGTTCCATCGCGACGCGCCGATACCACGTAACTGTCTGGTTCAAGAACTGGGCTGCACTTTGTGCATAAGGGTCACCCGCAGAACTCTGCGCCAGGCACGGCGATAGCGCAATCAAAACGGATAGGCATATAACGATCAGAAGAATAACGGATAGAAGAATCTCTCGCGTCTTGAGTCCACGCATTTCTCCAGCTTTTAGGACTCGACTGCGCGCGATTCGTCTCATGAGGGCCGGTCTCCTTTGATATTAAAATAGCGGCAAATTCATGGCCAATCCAGTGAACTCTGTACCTTGAATCTTGCTTCTCGTTTCTGACCTGACATCGTTTTTGGCTGGATTGATTGCTACAAGACCGGCCGCCACAAATCATGGCCGGTCAGTTTCTTTTCGGAGTGGCGTGTGCGCCCGTTAGCTTATGGTAATACCCGATGCGCTGTATCGAAGGGAACGCTAAGTTTTTCGTAAAATTTGCCGAGTCGCGAGTTACGGCCATCGAAGTGAAATCAAGACAAAAGAGGAGAAAAAACTTGAATCGACGATTCGGAAAAACAGCAGTGGCAACCATTATGGCGGGGCTGCTTTTGTTATTTGCGGCAGCACCTGTCGTTCATGCGGATGACAAAGACAAATGCAGGCATGCAATCGAAAAAGCGGAAGCAAGACTGGACAAAGCAATCCACGACAAGGGTGATCACAGCCGCGAAGCTGA
>Ga0209169_10000886_pt1 | contig 18501 bp, 12 predicted proteins | sample HubBroMetageWRM4_FD_188346 | JGI IMG/M metagenome (GOLD analysis project Ga0209169, IMG submission 188346) | Warmed soil microbial communities from the Hubbard Brook experimental Forest, New Hampshire - Hubbard Brook CCASE Soil Metagenome WRM 4... | ecosystem: Environmental > Terrestrial > Soil... | reverse complement strand
AAGGGGATTTTGCGGGGATGCTGCGAGCGGTGATCGGGGGGATCGCAGAAGACGTCGAGAAATAAATTGGCCACGGATTTGCGCGGATCGACACGGATAGGTCTTCAATGATCCGCGAGAATCCGTGCAGATCCGTGGCTGAGTTTCTTAGAACGTGAACTTTGCGGCCAACTGGACGACGCGTGGGCCACCGCCGCCTAGACCCGGGTTGCCCTGGGCCACATCTGGAGTTTGGGAGATTTGTCCGGCGGGGGCGACGCCGGGGTTGATGCTGCCGGCAGGCAAGGCAAAATTCGGGTGATTGAAGATATTGAAGAACTCAGCCCGCAGTTGCAGGTTCAGGCGTTCGTAGATCCTCGTGTTCTTGGTCACGGAAAAATCCAGGTTGGAGTAGCCGGGGCCGTAGATGGAATCGCGGCCGAGGTCGCCGAAAGTTCCGAAAGCGGGTTGGGCGAAAGCGTTGGCGTTGAGATATCCGGTGAAGGGATTCCAGTTGGGCAGAATGGGATTCACTCCGGGGACGACGTTAGGACGCTGATTGAAGTAGAAGCGGCCGGTGGTGTCGTTTGACGTGATGATGGGGATGGGACGGCCGCTTTGGAAGCTAGCAATCCAGTTCAGAGCCCAGCCAGCGGCGAGGGCTTTGGGGAGCGCGTGCCAGACGGGCACGTCATAGTTTGCGGCGCCGGTGAAGCGGTGGCGGGTGTCGAAAGTCGACGGGCCGCGCTCGGCCGGAAGATCGTAGGAATTCTGGGGAAAAGCGGCGCCGGCGGTGAAATCGATGCCGTCGGAGGCGTCGTCGATTGATTTCGAATAGTTGTAAGTGGCGAAACCCGACCAGCCGTGCACGGCCTGGATGCGGAACGTGGTCTGGAGCGAGTGGAAGACGGAGGAACTGATGGGGGCCAGCATATCGAGGTTGCCGAAGTTGGGATTGGGGAAGTTGAAATTCTCGTCGGGCTGATTGGCGTCGAACAAGCGCACCAGGTGGGTTCCCTTGCTGCCGACGTAGCCGACTTCGAGCGAGGTGTTCTCCGCGAGCCTGTGCTGGATGTTGAAGTTCCAGTTCTGGCTGTAGGGAGTGGGGAAATTCCGGGGCGTGGCGAAAATGGTGAACGGGCCGGTGGTGATGGGAGTCAAAATGGGGACGCCGGGAGTTGTTCCGTTGAACGCATCCTGATTGAAGTTCATCTCGAAGACGGGCTTGGGGCCGATGGGATTAGTGGCGACGCCTGCGGAGGTGGTGAAGTTGGCAATGAACAGGTCTTGCGGGACATAGTCGTAGTAAATGCCGTAGCCCATGCGGACCACGGTGTTGGGGATCGGAGTCCAGGCCAGTCCGAGGCGCGGGGCGAAGTTTTTGAGGTCACGGTTGTAGACGCCGTTGAGGCCGTGAGTGCCGACCATGGCGAGAGTGCCGTCGGGCGCGAGGTTGGAGAGCAAATTGTTGGCCTCGCTGAGCGGGCCGAAATATTCCCAGCGCAGGCCGAGGTTGAGGGTCAGGGTGGAAGAGGCGCGGTAATCGTCCTGGGCAAAGAAACTGAGGCCGTTGTTAAAAGTGGTGCGGTGAGTGTTGCCAGTGTCGGCCGAGACGAAGCCGTTGCCGAGATAGAAGTTGGCCAGGGCATCGACGACAGGATCGGGATTGAGGCCGGTGGGGCTGAAGTCAAAGATTCCGCGCTCGAGGTTGTCGTTGAAATTGGAAATGTCAGCGCGATGGAATTCGCCGCCGAACTTGAAGGTGTGCCTGCCATGCAGCCAGGTGAAATTGTCGAGAATCTGGTAGGTCTGGCTGGTTCGACCACGGGGCACGCTGTAACCCTGAGCGCCGAGATTTTCCAGTTGGGGGATGGAGAAGTCGAATTCGGGCAGACCCAGTTTGCCGGTACCGAAATCCAGTCCGATGCTCGAAGGATCGAAGTTGGCATTGAGCGAACTGAATGAAGTGCGATAGCGGCTGTAGCCGAAGCGGACTTCGTTGATGCGGGTTGAACTCAGGGTCGAAAGCAGGCTGACGGAAACCACCTGGACGCGAGTGGGTGAGGTCTGGGCGAACTCGGGCAAGCGTGAGCCCTTGCCGAAACCGCCGTTATTGCCCAGGGGAAAGATCTGGTAGCTCTGGCCGAAGGCGTAGCGCCCGGTAAGTTGCTCGGTGTTGGTGAGGTTCTGGTCGATCTTGGCGATGAAGTTGTCGAGATCGTTCTTGTCGTTGACGACCGAGGCGATTTGCGGAGTGTTGCTCTGCGGATAAAAGGCGAGAATCTGGGTGAGAGCGGGATTGATGGCGGTAATTTGTCCGGTGGCCAGAGCGACGGTTTGGGCCTCGGTGATCTGGGCCTGGGTGGGGACGTTGAGCAGGAAATCGGAGCCGACGTTCTCCCGCTGCCCTTCATAAGCGAGAAAGAAGAAGGTCTTGTCTTTGACGATGGGACCGCCGAGGGATCCGCCGAACTGGTTGTTCTGGAACTCCGACTTGCGCGATTCGGTGTTGAAATAGTTGCGGGCATCGAGGGCGCTGTTGCGCAGAAATTCGAAGGCTGAGCCGTGGAACTTGTTGGTCCCGGAGCGGGTGATGATGTTGACCACCGAGCCGGAGTTGCGTCCGTATTCGGCGGCGAACTGGGATTGCAAATTGAATTCCTGAATGGCATCGATGGGCAACAGGGTTGCGGGCGCGCCGGTGATGCCGACTTGATTAAGGGCGGAGTTGTTGAAGAAGGGATCGTTGTTGTCGGTGCCGTCGAGAGTGTAGTTGTTGGAGCGGTCACGGTTGCCATTGATATTGAACTGGCCGAAACCGAATTCGGTGCCGGCTACGCCAGCGGGCTCCACGGTCACGCCGGGAACCAGGGCGACGAGTTTGCCGAAGTCACGGCCATTGAGGGGAAGTTCGTCGACCAACTTGCGGTCGACGGCCTCGCCGAGGACGTCGCGAGTTTGTTCGATGATAGGAGCGGCAGCGAAGACGGTGACCTGCTCGGTCTTTTGAGAGAGAGTCGTGAGGTCGAAATTGGCAGTGGTGTCAAGGCCGACATTGACCACTACGTTCTGGGCGACGGGAGAAAGTCCGGAGGACTCGGCGGTGACGGTATAGAGGCCGACCGGGAGTTCTGCAAGGACGTAGGCGCCGTCAGTGCCGGTGATGGTGTCACGAACCAGGCCGGTGGCGGCGCTTTTGGCGGTGAGCTTGGCTCCGACGATCACGCCGCCGCTGGGATCGACTACCTGGCCGCGGATGGAGCCACGAAAGCTTTGCGCGAGAAGAAGACTGCACATGAGCAGAACAGCCAGGATCGGCGGAAAAGACCTGCGGAGAACCGTGCCCATGAACATCCTCCTTTTATCACGCGCTATTTCCCGGCGCGGGGAATGAAAATTGGTTGCGGTGGTTTGATTCCGTATATGGCTGCAAAACTTGCTTGATTGACGGCGAATCCAACGCGCCCACGAGAATCGATGTACAGCAGTGGAGTGTTTAAGGGCACGTCGCTGAAGGTGCGAACGAAGGGAAGCTTCAGCTCTGTGGCACCGATGGTGACGAGCACGGTTTGGCCGCGGGTGTAACCAAGTTTGAGAAAGTCTTCCGCACTGATGTTGGTGACGAGGTTACCGAAGGGACCATCGGTGGCGACGACCTGAGCGCTTAGACCGCGGTCATCGAATTTGGCTGGAGCGAGGTCCAGGCGGACGAGTTTTGAAACGTCGAGTTGGGGGCCGACCTGGGTCCAATCATCACCGCGAGCCAGATGGGCTCCGGCGGGAGAAAAAATGTCGCGACCGTGGAAGGTAGAGGACAAGGCGGCGCCGATCATCCAGGTGGGATTGGTGATTTCACGGGCGGATTCGAGGCCATCGCGGTCCTGGACGAGGGTGATGAGGCCGTTGTCGGGAAGAACGAAATACTGACGGCGCTTGGACTTCACGACGATGGCTTTTCGAGTGCTGCCGACGGTGGGATCGATGACCACCACGAAGACGGTTCCCGCAGGAAAGTAAGGAGTCGCGCCGTAAAGGAAGCGGGCACCGTCGAGAATGGAGAACGGCGTGACCTGGTGGGTGAGATCGACGATGCGGAGGTCGGGAACAATGGAATACATGACGCCCCTGCAAATGGCGACGGAATCATCGACGACGCCGAAGTCGGTCATGAAAACGATGGTTGGGGGCGGGGCGGAGCGGTCGGCGCCGAGGGCGGCGGCAGCCAGGAGGATCGGAAAGAATAGAACGATAAGGTTTTGGGACCGGGTGCGCATTGGTAGTTCCCGTCTGATTTGAATGAGCCAAGTATTGTAAAGCATTTAAACGCAGAGTTCGCGGAGAAAGGCCCCGGAGAACGCGGGGAAGAACTGAAACCACAAGGGACACTAAGGTTCAGGAAGGAAACCCAACGCGAGCGGAGAGCAAATTCATCGTGGCGTGTGGGAGGGAGGGGACACGGGGAACGGGGAGGACGGCTATAATCTTTTTGGATCGCCGATCAGGGTGCGACCTTAATAAGGAGGCTTGGAATGGCAGGAGCTATCCCGGAAAAATATCGTGATCTTTTTAGCAAACGGGCGTTTGCCAGTTTGAGCACGCTCATGCCCGACGGACGCCCGCAGGTGACGCCGGTGTGGTGCGACCTGGAAGGTGATCTGGTGATTTTCAATTCGGCCAAGGGGCGGCAAAAGGACAAGAACGTTCGGCGCGATCCGCGAGTGGCAATGGCGATCGTGGATCCGGAAAATCCCTACCGCTATCTGGAGATTCGTGGCAAGGTGGTGGAAATCACCGAGCGCGGTGCGGACGAACATATCGACAAGATGGCAAAGAAGTATCTGGATGTGGACAAGTATCCCTACCGGCAGCCGGGCGAAGTAAGGGTGATCTACAAGATCCGGCCCGAACATACGACCACAATGGGATAACCGTGCTGCCCGGCCATCGCCGGGGGCACTTTGCGTTCGGCTCGTTTCTGGAGACCACCATTCACACTTACAACCTGTGTTTGCTCGGCTTCGGGAACGTCAATCGGGCGCTGCTTGGCTTGCTACGGAAAAAAGAAAAGGAACTGAGCGAACGAGGAATCGCGTGGCGGGTGACGGGAGTCGCGTCGCGACGGATGGGGTGGGTGGCGGATGCGGGCGGGTTGGATGTAGAGGCGTTGCTCGGGGGACAAAATCAAAAGCCGCGGGCGGGGGCGCCCGCGCCACACCAGTGGTTGAACGCGGCGAAGGCGGATGTGTTGTTTGAGGCGACGTCGCTGAGAGTGGCGGATGGACAGCCCGCGATTGATCACATTCGGGCGGCGCTGGAAAATGGCGCTCATGCCATCACCGCGAATAAAGGGCCGGTGGTGCATGGCTACCGCGAGTTGAGCGCGCTGGCGGCCGCGAGGGGGAAGCAGTTCTTCTTTGAATCCACGGTGATGGACGGAGTGCCGATCTTTTCGATGTTCCGCGATAGCTTGCCCGGGGTTGAGGTGCGCGGCTTTCGGGGGATTCTGAATTCGACGACGAATGTGATCCTGGGTGGCATGGAAGAAGGCTTAAGCTTTGAGGAATCGCTGAAGAAAGCGCAGCAGATGGGGGTGGCGGAGACCGATCCTAGTCATGATATTGAGGGGTGGGATGCAGCGGTGAAGGTTGCGGCGCTGGTGACGGTGCTGATGGGAGAGCCGATCCGGCTGGAAGAAATTGAGCGCGAGGGAATTGGGAGGTTGAGTGGAGAAATGGTGCGAACGGCGCGGGCTGAGGGCAAGCCTTACAAACTGGTGTGCCGGGCGCGGCGGGAAGAAAATCGGGTGAGGGCGAGCGTTGGGCCGGAGCAGGTGCCGCTGAGTGATGCAATGGCGTGGGTCGCTGGAACCTCGTCGATCGTGTGTTTTGAGACAGACATCTTTCCTGAACTGGTGATTACGGAGAATAATCCTGGATTGGAAGCTACGGCTTATGGGATGCTGGCGGATTTTGTGAGGGCGGTGGGATAAAACCGTCGTTGGTCATTGGTTGTTGGTCGTTTGATAGATTTATCTCGAGGACAGATTGTGGCTACTACGCACACTGAAATCAAAAACGCTCTTGACCTTACGTGGGTACGGTCGCAGTTCCCTTCTCTTTCGCAACGAGTGAACGGGCAGCCAGTAGTGTTTTTCGACGGCCCGGGTGGAACGCAGGTACCACAGCAGGTTATTGGTGCCATCTCCGAATATCTAGGGCACAACAATGCCAACACCGGAGGTGCGTATGCGACCAGCCGGAACACTGAGGTGGTGATAGCGAATGCACGCGCGGCGATGGCGGATTTTCTGGGCTGTGATGCTGACGAAGTGGTTTTTGGGGCGAACACAACCTCGCTGGCTTATGCGTTGAGCCTGGCGATGGGTAGAGAACTTGGCGCCGGCGATGAGGTGGTGCTCACGCATCTGGATCACGATGCCAACGTCTCGACCTGGCGGACGCTGGAGGAACGCGGAGTCACCATTCGCATGGCGGAGATCCGTGAAGAAGATTGCACTCTCGACATGGACGACTTGGCCGCCAAGATCAGTCTCCGAACCAAGCTGGTGGCGGTGGGCTATGCGGCGAACGCGGTGGGAACGATCAATGATGTGAAAGAGATCGTGCGGATGGCGCACCGGAAAGGCGCGATGGCGTTTATTGATGCGGTCCATTATGCGCCGCATGGAGTGATTGATGTTCGCGATCTCAACTGTGACTTTCTGGTGTGTTCTACCTACAAGTTTTTCGGGCCGCACATGGCTGTGCTCTTCGGCAAGCGCGAACATCTGGAAGAGCTGCGGCCTTATAAGTTACGGGCGAACACGAATGTAATTCCCAACCGCTGGGAGTGGGGTACGCTGAATCATGAATGCATTGCGGGGATCGCGGCGGGTGTGGAATATCTGGCGGAGTTGGGGCGAAGGGCGAATCCGGCAGCGGGACCGCGGCGGGCGGCCTTAGTGGCGGCTTTCGAGGCAATCGGCAAGCATGAGCGCGGGCTGACGGAGAGAATGATTCGCGGGCTGATGGAGATTCCGGGATTGAAGCTGTATGGAATAACGGATCCTGCGAAATTTGACCAACGGTGTCCGACGATGGCAGTGCGGATCAAAGGACACAAGCCGCTGGAGCTTGCGACCAAGCTGGGAGAACGCGGGTTCTTCACGTGGGACGGGAATTACTATGCGCTGAATCTTACCGAGCGGCTGGATGTGGAGAAGGATGGCGGATTCTTGCGCATCGGTCTGGCGCATTACAACACGCTGGAGGAAGTGGAAAGGCTGTTGGCGGCGTTGAGCGAGATTGTGGGGTAAGGTCGGGATCTTTCGACTACGCTGAAGATGACAAGCGGCCCGCGCCACGGATTCTCTGGATCACGCGGATCAAACCAATATCTTCACCACAGAGGGCACAGAGAACACAGAGGACGGCCCGCAGGAGGCCCTGAGTAAATTTCCGGCCCTGTCGCAAAGAGCGCGACAAGGACGGGGCACATTCATCTCTACTTCCTGCGGAATTCCTGGATTGCATCCCCTTTTGCAATTAACACTACACTGGCCATGCCGATAAACAGGCCGTGCTCGACAATGCCGGGCATAGCTTCGAGCGTTCGCGCGAGCGCGGGCGGATCGACGATCTGGCCGAAGTGGCAATCCAGAATGTGATGGCCTTCGTCAGTGATGAAGGGCTTGCCATCGGCGGACTGGCGAAGCTGGACCTTTGCTCCGAGCGCCGTGATCTTCTTTGCGACCAGCGCTTCCGCGAATGAAATCACTTCGAGCGGGAGCGGAAATTTCCCTAGAGTTGCGACCTGTTTGCTGGAATCGGCGATGATGACCAATTGTTTCGATGCGGAGGCGATGACTTTTTCGCGCAGGAGGGCGCCGCCGCCGCCTTTGATGAGGTTCAGTTGAGGATCAAATTCGTCGGTGCCGTCAATGGTGACATCGAGTTGCTGGAATTGGTCGAGGGTGGTGAGCGGAATGCCGGCGGCGAGGGCGAGGTCTTTAGTGGCGGTGGAGGTGGGTATGCCGCGAATTTTCAGCCCGTCGCGGACGCGCTGGCCGAGGAGACGAACGGCGTGAGCAGCAGTTGATCCGGTGCCAAGGCCGACGATGTTGCCGTCCTGCACAAAGCGCAGGCTGGCGCGGGCAGCGACTTCTTTTTCGTGATCGTTCGCCATTCAGGTGACTGCTGTAGACCGTTCTTCTCGGCTACGGGCTTCCGAGCGCGTCTTTGATAGTAGGCAAGGGCAGGAGTGTAGTCAACGCGGGCGCGCAACTCTTCATTTCGCTAGCGATGTGCACAGCGGTATCTGAACTGTCACCATTTATTCAACAAACATTCAACTGCGGGTCATCACCGGGTCACAGGCAGGCGGCAAGGTGGAAGCATCTTGGGAAAAAACTTCAGACCAAGATCAATTCGGAGGATCCATGAAGCAGTTGGGAAATCTATGTCGAGCTGCCTGCCGTTATGTTGGGGTAGGCGCAGCCCTCACCTCAACCGTAGTGAATCTGCTGGCTCCCTCAGCATTTGCAGCTGAAAAAAAACAACCCTCTACGGCAACCCCCATCCAACATGTCATTGTGATCATCGGTGAGAACCGGACCTTCGATCACGTGTACGCCACCTATGTCCCCAAACACGGACAGACAGTTCTGAATTTGCTCTCTCGTGGCATCGTCAAGGCTGACGGGACCCCCGGAGCCAATGCTGCGTTGGCGTATCAAAACAGTGCGGTAGATACCACCAGCTTTGAGATCAGTCCGTCGGGAAAGAGTACGTACCCCAACATCCCGGCACCGGAAACCGGCGGGGCACCGACGGCTCCGAGCGACACCGATCCAGCTCCGTTCCAGACTCTGGCGATGGCCGAACTTGCGGAACCAGATCTGCCGGCCAATTACTACAACTTGCTGCTCTCGGGCGCAACCGGCCTGGCGCATGACGTGGCCGACACCCGCATCCCCAACGTGAACAATCTGGGCTCGGGCGTGTTCCAGCTAACCTCTGCCACACTGCCGTACGATGCCTACGCTGCCAGCCCGGTCCATCGCTTCTACCAAATGTGGCAACAGACGGACTGCAGCACCGGCAACGCTACCAAGGTCAACCCCAGCGGTTGCATCAGTGACCTGTTTCCCTGGGTGGAAGTCACGATTGGGGCGGGAAGCAACGGCAACCCACCGCCGGATCCTCTCAATACCGGTGAAGGTTCCACATCCATGGCCTTCTTCAACGTGCAGAAAGGCGATGCTCCGTACTTCAAGTACCTGGCGGACAATTACACTTTGAGCGACAACATGCACCAATCGGTGATGGGCGGAACGGGAGCCAACCACATTCTGTTTGGTTATGCCGACGACATTTTTTATAGCGACGGCAAGGGCAATCCACTGACGCCTCCGGTCAACGAGATCGAGAATCCCAATCCGCTGTCCGGCACGAACAACTGGTACGATCAGGATGGTTACTCGGGTGGAAGCTACAGCAACTGCAACGACCTGAGCCAGCCCGGTGTGCCGGCCGTGGTCAACTATTTGCAGTCGCTGGCGACTCCGATCAATCCGAACTGCGCCCCCAACTCCTACTACCTTTTGAACAACTACAATCCAGGCTACTTGGGCAACGGCAGCCTGAATACCTCCACCTTCACCATCCCACCGACGGGTGTGCGGCACATTGGGGATTCTCTCTCCGCTGCCGGAGTTTCCTACACATACTTCGGCGAAGGCTGGAATCTTTACGTGTCGGACCCGAACGGAACGAACCCGTATGATCGCTATTGCAACATCTGCAACCCCTTCCAATATGCCAGCGACATCATGACCAGCCAGACCCAAATCGAGGCCCACATCCAGGACACGACCTCGCTGTATGAGGACATCGATCTTGGCACTTTGCCTGCGGTCTCGATCGTGAAACCCAGTGGGTTCCTCGACGGCCATCCGTCGTCCTCGAAGCTCGATCTGTTTGAGGCGTTCGTTGGCCGGATCGTGAATCAGGTGAAGTCCAATCCCACACTGTGGGCGAGCACGGCGATCTTCGTCACCTTCGATGAAGGCGGCGGATACTATGATTCCGGCTACATTCAGCCCGTCGACTTTTTCGGAGACGGAACCCGCATCCCGCTGCTGATTGTGTCACCGTTTTCCACCGGCGGCGTCGTGAATCACAGCTACGCGGACCATGTTTCCATCATTAAGTTCATCGAGCGCAACTGGGGCCTGGCACCGATCACCAGCCGCAGCCGCGACAACTTCCCCAACCCAGTCGTTACCAGCGCCAACCCATACGCACCTACGAACAGCCCGGCAATTGACGATCTGTTCGATGCGTTCAACTTCAACAAGTAGGCTGCAACACCCTCAGGTGGGCGACCGGGAGGCTGACCCGGTCGCCTTTTTTCTGAGATCGCGTTTGCAAGCGTGCGCGGCACAGCTTTTCATCAAACATTCATATTCCTGCCACTTTCCCGACATCTTCCGGATGCAAGAATTCAGAAAAATAATGTGAGGCTGATGGTGACGCGACATTCCTTACTCCCAATTCTCATTCTCTTACTCATAAGCGTTCTGGTTGCACTGACCACCCAATCTGCGGCTGCCCAGGAGCGGCCCGACGCAGATCAACCGGCGAACGTGGCCGGCAACTGGCAGATTCAATGGGAGGCGCGCCTGGGTACGGAGCATGCTACGGTGCGATTTCAGCAGGACGGGAGCAAGCTCACCGGCGTTCTTCATGGTCAGCTCACATCCCAACTGGGCTCACCTACGGTCTCCGGGAAAGTTCAGGGTAAGAAGGTATCGTTCACCTTTGAGTTCACGGGAAAGTATCCATTTACGCTGACCTTCACGGGGCCGGCGGAAGGCGACACCATGGGTGGCAAGTTTGAAGTGGGGGGCGTGGTGAGCGGATATGATCCGCAGGGAGAGAACGCACGACCGTCGGACTATTCCTGGAAGGCATCGCGAATTCCGGATCAAGAGGGCCAGTCTGCACAGGATGGAAAGCCGGATAAGCCTGGGCACTAATCGCATGGTGCGGCTGGAATCCGCGCCCTTCAAAGTGAGACTCCAACGAGGAGAAAGTTTGGGAATGAACCGTCGCGAGTTACTGCGCATGGGTCTGTATACGAGTGCTGGACTGTTCGCAGCACATAAGCCCCTGCTCGGGTGGAACTCGGCGAAGAATCCTGCCAGCGGCACCCAGGCCAGTGGGCTTGCAGACCCCGCGCAGAACGCACAAAAACCTGTGGATCTGGCAAAGTACGTTGATCCCTTGCCGACCCCTGCGGTGATTCGTTCGCTGCGACGCGATCAAGTTGTTCATGTCAAGATGCACTCCTTTCGCCACAAGGTTCACCGTGACCTTCCGCCTACCAGTTTGTGGGGCTACAACGGCAGCTGGCCGGGGCCGACGTTTGAAGTGCGCAAGGGCCAACCGTTGTCAGTGAGATGGACGAACGGTTTGCCGACAAAGCATTTTCTGCCGATTGACAAGAGCATCCACGGAGCCGAGGAATCTGTTCCGCAGGTGCGAACGGTTGTGCATGTTCATGGCGCGCAGGTGCTGCCGGAACACGATGGTTATCCCGATGCCTGGGTCACTTCCGACGGCAAGACGGGGAGCGTGGCAGCGGCGGCGGTGAGCCATTATCCGAATGATCAGCGGGCGACGACGCTTTGGTATCACGATCACGCGATTGGGGCCACGCGGTTAAATATTTACGCCGGCCTGGCGGGTTTTTACCTGATCCGCGATCAAGAGGAAGAGGCGTTGAACCTTCCCAACGGCGAGTTTGAGATTCCGCTGATGATTCAGGACCGCAGTTTCAATGCGGGCGGGTCGCTGCTTTATCCTGCCGCTCAGAATGGCACGCATCCGGTGTGGATTCAGGAGTTCTTTGGCAATACGATTTGCGTAAACGGCAAAGCGACTCCGTTCCTCGAAGTCGAGCCCCGGAAGTATCGCTTTCGCATGGTGAACGCTTCCAATTCACGGTTTTATCACCTGACCCTGGTGCCTACGGATGACACTGGCAAACCCGCGGGTAAGCCGGGGGATGCTCCGGCGTTTCACCAGGTCGGAACAGATGGTGGTCTTTTACCGGCTCCGGTCAGTCTGCACTACTTGATTATGGCTCCCGGAGAGCGTTTCGATGTAGTGGTCGATTTCTCGGAGCACAGGGGGGCGAGCATCGCCATGCTAAACGACGCGCCGGCTCCTTATACTCGCGGCGGCGAGGTGGTTCCTGCGGATGTGATTTTGTTCAAAGTGACGAAGCCGCTCTCGGGAAAAGACACGAGTTCGCTGCCGGAGACGTTGGTCCCAATGGCAATGCTGGATCCTGCGGAAGCGGTGCAGGAACGGGTTCTGGCTTTAACCGAGATGGATCGTCCCTCGGACGGGTACACCATGATTGGCTTGCTCGGGCAAAAGCATTGGGATGATCCCATCACTGAGGATCCCAAGGCGGGATCGACCGAGATCTGGTCGTTTGCGAATACGACTGGCGATGTGCATCCCATTCATTTGCATTTGGTGCAGTTTCAGGTGATCAATCGGCAGCCGTTTGATACGCGGGCTTACTTGCAAACCGGGAAGCTGGTTACAACCGGCAGACCGATGCCGCCGGAGAGGAATGAGCGGCCGGGATGGAAAGATACGGTGAAGACTTATCCGGGATATGTGACGCGAGTGATTACAAAGTTCGACCTTCCTGCGGGGACTGCGATCTCACCCGGACAAGAATTCCGCTACGTTTGGCATTGTCACATTCTGGAGCACGAAGACAACGAGATGATGCGGCCTTATAAGATTGTGGGCTAGTGAGCCTGTTCTCACTGGTCTCAGCGTTCCACGCTCTTGACGAGACTCGGCAGGCAAAATCTCAAATCGCAGAGGTCGCCGAGAACATCTGAAGAGGACGCAGAGAATCCCGGCAAAGCCTCAGCCGAGACCCCGTTTGTTCTGCTTCCCTTTGTCATCAAAAGCTTTAACCGCGAAGTACGCAAAGGGATCGCTAAGGGCGCAAAGGGAGCGTCCCCCAAGTTGTGTCTTGAATCTGACAGCAATGCCGCGCATCCATTATTCTAGTAGTAGACCTATGGCGCAATCGAAGACAGCTACAAACGGGACGACGGGAGTGATCGAGGCTCCGAATGGCGAGCGCGAACGTGTGTTTGAGGCATTTCGCCGCTGGGGATATTTGGAAGCGGACCTTGACCCACTGGGATTTTTTTGTCCGCCCGTGCGTCCCGAGTTACCGACTCAAGGCGAATTCGCGCGCGAGGCGCGGCGGGTGTACTCCGGGACAGTGGGAGTGGAGTTCATGCACATCCCGGAAGCGGAGCGCAGACAGTGGATTCAGGAGCGGGTGGAAGGGCCACAGGGCGAGGTCGATCAGCAAAGAGTGCTTGATCAGCTCATCCGGGCGGATATGTTCGAACAGGTTTTGCAGCAGCGGTATTTGGGGACCAAGCGGTTTTCGCTGGAAGGGGTGACCGCGCTGATTCCGCTGGTGGACGAGATTCTGGACACCGCCGGACAGCGCGGAACCACTGAGTTGGTGATGGGCATGAGCCATCGCGGACGGCTCACGGTGATTGTGCAGGTCGCGAAGCGGTCGCTGGAGGATGTGTTCGCGCGCTTTGAAGATGTGGACCCGCGCGGCGTGCTGGGTAGCGGCGATGTGAAATATCACATGGGCGCGACCGGCGACTACGTCACGCGCAGCGGGGCCACAGTTCACATCCATCTGGTTTCGAATCCCAGCCATTTGGAGGCAGTTGATCCGGTGACCATCGGCCGCACCCGCGCCAAGCAGGAGCGTGCGGGGGAAGGCGGGAAAGAAAAGTATCTGCCATTGCTGGTCCACGGGGACGCGGCTTTTGCCGGTCAGGGAATTGTGGCGGAAACGCTGAACTATTCTGATCTGCCGGGCTACACGGTGGGTGGGACGATCCACATCATTGCCAATAATTTGATTGGCTTCACCACCACTTGCCGGGAGTCGCACTCTTCAGTTTTTTCGGCGCAGATCGCGCGGCGGCAATCGATTCCCATTTTTCATGTGAACGCAGAAGACGTAGACGCGGTGGTGCGCATCGGCCGAATTGCTACGGAATATCGCTACCAGTTTGGCAGCGACGTGGTCGTAGATATTATTGGCTACCGGCGTCAGGGGCACAGCGAAATCGACGATCCCACCATCACTCAGCCCCGGCTGTATAAGGCCATCAAGGACCATCCGCCGCTGTGGGAAATTTACGCCGAGGACACAGGAATCGAAGAGGCGCCGGCCATGGCGGAGCGCATTCGCAAGGAATTGGAGACGGCGCAGGAACAGGCAGGATCAATCAGCAAGAAGCCGACTCTGCGCGAGTTGCCGAAATACTGGGATGGCTACAAAGGCGGACGCTACAAACCGGAATATGGGGTTGAGACCGGCTTATCGCGGGAAGATCTGAGCGAGATCGCAGAACGGTTGACGACGTATCCCGACGGTTTTCACGTTCATCCCAAGATCAAGAAGTTGCTGGAGCAGCGGGCAGAGATGGGCAATGGCACGCGTCCGGTGGATTTCGGGATGGGCGAGGCATTGGCGCTTGGCAGCCTGGTAAAGGCGGGAGTGCCGGTGCGCATGTCAGGACAGGACAGCCGGCGGGGAACGTTCAACCAGCGGCATTCGGTGCTGGTGGATGTGGAGAACGAACAGGAGTATGTGCCGCTGCAAAATATCGCGGCCGATCAGGCGCGGTGCGACATTTATAACTCGACTTTGTCGGAAGCGGCGGTGATGGGTTTCGAGTACGGTTACAGCCGCGATTATCCGGAAGCGCTGGTGATGTGGGAGGCGCAATTCGGCGACTTTGCCAACGTGGCGCAGGCGGTGATCGATCAGTTTGTGAGCGCAGGCGAAGAAAAGTGGGGACTACTGTCGGGGCTGGTGTTGTTGCTGCCTCACGGACATGAAGGGCAGGGACCGGAACATTCGAGCGCGCGCATTGAGCGCTTTTTGCAACTGGCGGCGCGGGACAATTTCCAAATCTGCCAGCCTTCGAACGGGGCGCAGTATTTTCATCTGTTGCGGCGGCAGGCGTTGTCGCCCTGGCGTAAACCGCTCGTGGTGTTTACCCCGAAGAGCATGTTGAGGAATCCGGATGCGGCGTCGCCAATTGAGGATTTTACGCGGCCACACTTTCTTGGAGTGGTGCCCGACCGGGAGGTTAGCGACGGCAAACAGATTCTGCTGTGCACGGGAAAAATTGGGCACGAATTGCGTGCGGAACGACGAAAGAGGAAAGATACTTCGACCGCAATTGTGTTTGTGGACCAGCTTTATCCCTTCCCGGAAGCTGAACTGGCGGCGGAGTTGGAGCGTCACCCCAACGCGCGGGAGATTGTCTGGGTGCAGGAAGAGCCGGCAAACATGGGCGCATTGTTCTACATGCTGCCGCGCCTGCGGAACCTTGCCGGAGAACGGTCGGTGCGTTCGGTGAAGCGATCGGCGAGTCCGAGCCCGGCTACCGGATCGGCAAAGGCACATGAATTGGAGCAGAAGACGCTGCTGTCGCTGGCGTTCGGGAGCGGGGAGTAGGCCGTCCGCAGCTTTTCTTTCGCCCCTACGGGGATCACTTTGCGCCCACGGCTTACGCCGTGGGCTTTATTCTTTCGCCGCTTCGCGGCTCGGAGCCGAGGCCTTTTCATTGATGGAGCGCGCGTCGGCTACCCAGGGTGTTAACCTAGCTTTCCAGTTCAGACTCCGTGAAATCCACTTCACAACCTCTTTGCGTCGCCGCCGATACCGGCGGCACGTTCACCGACTGCGTGTGGGTGGAGGGTGGACGCATCCGCATGTTGAAGGTGTTTTCAACGCCGGATGATCCTTCGCGGGCGATTGCTGAGGCGTTGGAGAAGATCGGAGCGCGAGGCCAACTTACCCTGCTTCATGGCACCACCGTCGGAACGAATACGCTGCTGCAACGCAAGGGCGCGCGGGTTGCGCTGGTGACTACGGCGGGGTTTGAGGATGTCATCGAGATCGGGCGGCAGGCGCGTCCGAAGCTGTACGACTTTTTCTTTGATCGCGTGGAGCCACTGGTTCCGCGCGATTTGCGTTTTGGGGTCGACGAGCGCGTGAGTTCGGAGGGTGAAATCCTGCGGGAGCCGACGGCGGCGGAGTTACAGGAGTTGGCGGAGAAGATTGGCGAGAAGAAGCCGGAGGCAATCGCAGTTTCACTGTTGTTTTCATTTGCCGATCCGAAAACTGAGGATGCAGTAGCGGTGGCGCTGGGCCGGTTAGGAGTTCCACTGTCGATTTCGCATGAGATATTGCCCGAATTTCGCGAGTATGAGCGCACCAGCACGGTGGTGATGAACGCGTATTTGCAGCCGGTGATGGGACGGTACCTGGGGAATCTGGAACAGCGGGCGGGAGAGGCTCGCGTCTTCGTGATGCAGTCGAATGGCGGAATTACTACGCTGGGCTCGGCTGTCGGGGAGCCGGTGCGGACGGTGCTCTCGGGGCCGGCGGGGGGCGTGGTGGGAGCGGCGGCGATGGCGCGGCGCAGCGGGTTCGAACGAATTATTTCGTTCGACATGGGAGGAACTTCGACCGACGTGGCGCTGGTGGACGGAGAAGTTCGACCCAGCGGGCAATCGGAAATCGGCGGACTTCCGGTGGGCGTGCCGATGCTCGACATTCACACAGTGGGAGCAGGCGGAGGATCGATTGCGCGTTTCGATGAGGCGGGAGCGCTGCGAGTGGGGCCGGAGTCGGCGGGGGCTGATCCAGGACCAATTTGCTACGGTCGTGGCACGCAACCGACCGTGACCGATGCGAACTTGATTTTGGGACGCCTGCAAGCTGACTGCTTTCTGGGTGGGGATTTCAGGCTCGATGTGGAACGCACGCACCGGATGCTGGAGGAATGGCTAAAGAACGCGGGTTCGAAGCTGTCAGTCGAGCGGTTTGCGGCAGGTGTGGTGCGCGTCGTTAATGCAACCATGGAAAAAGCGATTCGCGTGGTTTCGATTGAGCGCGGGTATGACGCCCGGGAATTTTCGCTGGTGGCATTCGGCGGGGCAGGAGGCTTGCACGCCTCCGAATTGGCGGAGAGCCTGGGCATCCCGCGAGTGATTGTGCCGGCGCTGCCCGGAGCGCTGTCGGCTTATGGAATTCTGGTCAGCGATGTGGTGAGAGATTATTCGCGGACGGTGATATGGCGAGCTTTGGATAAGTTGCCGGGCAAGCGGCTGGAGGAAGAGTTTTCAAGGTTGCGCCGGAAGGCAGAAAAGGACTTTCGACGCGAGGGGTGGAAAGGCAAGATGGAGTGTGAGCTGAGCGTGGACTTACGCTACTGCGGACAGGGATACGAGTTGAATGTGCCGTATTCGCAGCGGATGATCGCAACGTTTGAGCGCGAACACACGCGGCGGTACGGATACAGCTACGCGGGGCGTGAGGTGGAACTGGTTACGCTGCGGCTGCGAGCGAAGATAAAGGTTCGGAAGCCGAGGACGACGGATGACGAGGAGGCTGCGTCAAGGCGGGCGGCGCGGCGAAAAACGGCGGTGATTTTCGAGGGAAAGAAAGTCGCAGCGGCGATTTATGCGCGGGATGGGCTGGCGCGGGCGCGGAAGTTTCGCGGTCCAGCGATTGTGACCGAATACAGCGCGACCACGGTGGTGCCTCCGGGGAAACGGTTCGGAGTGGATCGGGCGGGGAATCTGGTGATCGAGGTTTGAGGTTGGTGTCGTCCCTGCGGGACTCGATCGATGTTCGCGAATCGGGGCTTTTGAGTGTAATAGAGATTTTCCGACAACCTCGCGGAAGCATAAGGCCTCGCCAGGCAAGATAATTCTACAAGTTTGGTAGTCTGTCTCATAGCAAGCAGCCTCTAGAGTGCACCAGACTGCGCTCGTTAGTGGCAAAGAATGACGCAAACTCATCGAATCGCGATCCTGATTCCATTGATGGTTGGCGCTTGCGCCGTGTTATGCACGATCTTTATCCACGCGCTAGCTGCGGGCGCGACAGTAACCTTCGTTCGTTATGAAAAACAACTCGGCCGCGAGGGTGCAAACTCTTGGATCGATATTGCAATCGTTGCGCTGGCAATGTTAATCGTGCTCGTTGCACACCTGATTGAAATCGCGTTGTGGGCAGTGTTGTTAATACTCTGTAGAGAATTCCCAGACTTCAGAACGGCTTACTACCATTCGGCCGGCAACTACACGACGCTCGTTTCCGGTGATTTGATTATGACGCCGTCGTGGAAATTGCTGGGGCCGCTGGAAGCAGCCAACGGAATGCTTATGTTCGGTGTCTCGACCGCGATTATTTTTGCGGTCATTCAACGGTTGATTCAGGCACGGTTTGTGGATCTCCGGCGCTGATCGTTTATAACTTGCGGATTCGTAGATGTGCCACACCCAATTGTTTCAATCAGGTTACAAAACGATGAAATTGGCGGGGGTACAGCTACAATACGCTTGTGAAACCAAGCATCTT
>Ga0209169_10000884_pt1 | contig 18502 bp, 18 predicted proteins | sample HubBroMetageWRM4_FD_188346 | JGI IMG/M metagenome (GOLD analysis project Ga0209169, IMG submission 188346) | Warmed soil microbial communities from the Hubbard Brook experimental Forest, New Hampshire - Hubbard Brook CCASE Soil Metagenome WRM 4... | ecosystem: Environmental > Terrestrial > Soil... | reverse complement strand
TCCTGCCCAGTGGGGAGAGATAAGATCCTCGATAGACCGGCCACCGGTCGTTGAAGATTCAACTCCCAAGCTGAAGTCGAACTAAAGCCTGCATTCGCACAAGCGAATGCTCGCAATATTTATTGCAGCGCATGGAGCGCTGGGCTGGGCCTATTTCTATTCATTTTCTAAAGGCCTTGAACCAATCCATGACGCGGCGGCGGAGCACATTCCGCGAGGTTGCGTGGAGCTGAATTCGGACGATCGCGGAAACGGTGAAACGAAAAATGCATGACGCCGTGACGCGAAGGGGCCGAAGAGAATTTGAAACGAGGACGCTGACGAGCCAAGGAGCACGACCATGAATTTTGCGACGAAAACGATTCACGCGGGGCAACCATCGGAACCGGAAACCGGTTCGCTGATCGCGCCGATTTTTCAGACTTCCACGTACGAGCAGGACGCGCCCGGGCAGGACAAGGGCTTCAATTACTCGCGCACGAATAATCCCACACGGCAACGCCTCGAGACTGTGCTCGCCGAACTGGAAGGCGTGCAGCACGCCGCCGTGTTCGCGTCCGGACTTGCGGCGGAGAATGCTGTGTTGCAGGCGTATCTGCGGCCAGGCGATGAGATCGTGATTCCCAGCGACGTTTACGGCGGGACATATCGGATTTTGAATAAGGTGTATGCGCCGATTGGCGTCACAGTGAAGCAGCTGGACATTGCGAACCGCGCAGCGCTGCAAGCAGCCATCACGGAAAAGACGAAACTGCTGTGGATCGAATCGCCGACCAATCCGCGGCTGCTGGTTTACGACATTGTGGACATCTGCAGGCTTGCACACGCGAAGTCGGCGCTGGTGGTGGTGGACAATACTTTTGCGACGCCATATTTTCAGCAGCCGTTCGAGCTGGGCGCGGACATCGTGGTGCACAGCGTGACGAAATATCTGGGCGGACATTCGGACACGATTCAGGGCGCGGCGCTGGCGAAAGAGGCGTCGGTTTTCGAGCCAATTAAATTTTTGCAGAATGCCACGGGCGCGGTGCCTTCACCTTTTGATTGTTGGCTTACACTGCGCGGACTGAAAACGCTGGAACTGAGAATGCAGCGGCACGAAGCGAACGCCATCGCCATCGCGAATTCCTTGCAGGGACATCCGCTGGTGCGGCAGGTCTATTTCCCGGGGCTGCCGGAACATCCTGGACACGAGATAGCGAAAAAACAGATGACCGGATTCGGGGGAATGGTATCTTTTGAATTAGAAGGCACGATCGAGGAAGTGGTGGCGTTCTGCTCCTCGCGGCGTTACTTTACGCTGGGCGAAAGTTTGGGCGGCGTGAAAGCTCTGCTGTGCCATCCGGCGACGATGACGCACGCTTCGATCCCCGCGGAAACGCGCGCGGAGCTGGGGCTTTCGGATACGCTGATTCGTCTGTCGCCCGGCTGCGAGAACGCGAAAGACTTGGTGGAAGATTTGCTCGAGGGACTGACGTTGCTGGATCATCAGCGAAAAACACAGAAGGCGGTTGCGGCCAGTGCCCACTAAGAGTGCGGGTGTAGAGACGGCGGCGCGGGCGGGCGCGTGGCGGCCGGGCTCTGCAAAAATCGACGTAGGAATTTTGGGCGCGACGGGCGCGGTGGGGCAGCAATTCATCGCGCTGCTGGCAAATCATCCGTGGTTTCGCGTGACGTGGCTGGCGGCGAGCGAGCGTTCGGCTGGAAAACGTTACGGCGATTTGGCGTGGCGTTTGCCAACGGATTTGCCCGAGGAAACTGCGCGGCTATCGGTGGAAGCGCTGAAAGCGGGCACAGGTCCGCAGCTGGTATTTTCGGCGCTGGATTCATCGATCGCTGGCGAAGCGGAAGTGGAATTTGCCCAGGCCGGACACATCGTGGTGAGTAATTCGCGCAATCATCGCATGGACACGCTGGTGCCGCTGCTGATTCCGGAAGTGAATCCGGAACATTTGGGATTGTTGCCGCTGCAACGGAAAACTAAGGGGTGGAGCGGCGCAATCGTGACGAATCCGAATTGCGCGGCGATGCCTTTGGCGATCGTGCTGGCGGCTTTGCGGACTTATCAACCGAAGCGCGTGCTGATCACGACGCTGCAGGGATTGTCCGGCGCGGGATATCCGGGCGTGGCGTCTTTGGATGCGACGGCGAACGTGATCCCGTTTATTGACGGCGAGGAACAAAAGATCGAAACAGAGACACGCAAGATTTTGGGACGGTTGGTTGCGGATTCGGTCGAGTTCCATCCCGTGACAGTGAGCGCGACGAGTACGCGCGTGCCGGTGATTAACGGGCACACGGAAAGCGTGTCCGTGGAATTTGAGAAGAGCGTGACGCACGAAGAAATCCTGGCGGCGTTCCACGAATTTTCCGGCGAGCCGCAGAAATTGGAATTGCCGAGCGCGCCGCAGCCGGCGATCGTCTATCACAACGCGGCGAATCGTCCGCAGCCGCGATTGGATGTGGAGCGTGGTGGCGGAATGGTGACGCATGTGGGGCGCTTGCGGGCTTGCCCGGTGCTGAGCCACAAATTCGTGCTGCTGAGCCACAACACGATTCGCGGGGCGGCTGGTGCCGCGATTTTGAATGCGGAATTGATGGCGGCGAAGAATATTCTCGGCTGACCGAGAATTCAGCCTGGCTGATGGGCTGGTTCCGCGGTGTTTTTCATTAGAATCTGATTAAACAGCGCGAGTTGCTGTTCGAGCGTGTGAACAATATCCTCGGCGCCGGAAACTTCCCCGGACTTTGCGAGCAATTCCAAACGCTGTGCGGTTTCCCTCGGACCCGGCATCGCGAAATTCCCTACGGCACCTTTCAGAGTTTGCGCGGCTCGTTCCAGAGCATTCGGGTTGCCGGCTGCAGGGCCTCGCGAATATCGTCGAGCATTTTTGGGCACTCCTGCAGAAATATTCCCGCAAGCTCTTTCAGTAATTCGCCGTCACCGTCGAAGCGCGCGAGCAGTTCGGCGTCACTCGGTCCTTCCGGCAGCGGATTCGCTTGCACGGCGGGAAGTTTCGCGCCGTTGCGAAAGGCCACCTGGATTGTTTCCACCAATTCAGCGGGATTAATGGGCTTGGTTATATATCCATCCGCTCCGGCGGCGAGGCAGCGTTCGCGGTCGCCCTTCATGGCGTGCGCGGCGAGGGCAATGATCGGAATGTGCGCGCCCGCGGTCAATTCCTTTTCGCGGATGAGCCAAGAAGCCTGCAACCCAGCCAGCTGTGGCATTTGCACGTCCATCAGAATCGCATCAAATTGGTGAGACTGATTTTGTTCCCAGAGCTGCACGGCTTCCCTACCGTTATTCACGGACGTCACAGAGCACGCGATTGACCGGGTTGTCTTCCGCAAGAAGAATGTTCAGCTTGCGTCGCGAGTCGTCGGGAAGCTGGCGTGTGATCAAGAAGCAGTCCTTGCGCGCGACGTAGAGCTCCTGCGAGCGCGACAGTAGGAAGGGGGGAACTACATTTCGATGCTAGGCCTCGCAGCGGGGGACGCCAATGGTCCTGATGTTCTGGTGTGCGACAGCGCCGCGTAGCGGGACAGAGGGAGATTGCGCGTTACCCGCTACCGGCTCGAGCAATTCCGCTATGCCCTTTTCGACACGGATGCGGCGGAGCGCAAGCGCCGCGATGCGAGCGGCTGTTACATTAACCAACAGTGAAAGAAATGTCCTGCTGGAAAGCAAAACCGCTGGGTGGCGGCGGCTTTCCCGAGGGGAAACCTGCGTGCGGAAAGTTCGTTTACGGACGAAGTTCCTGCTATCCCTGCTGGCGATTACTGCCGGACTGAGCAGCGCGACGCTGCTGATTGTCAGCTACAGCGTGCAGAAACGCGTGCGCGAAAACATTCGCGAAGACCTGCGCGGTTCCGTAGACATTTATGAAAGTTTCGAGCGGCAGCGCGAAGCTACTCTGCGGCGCTCGACACAACTGTTGGCCAACCTTCCCGACGTGCGCGCGATGATGACTACGGAGGACTCCGCGACAATTCAGGACGCGTCTGAAGACGTGTGGAATCTGAGCGGAAGCGATTTGATGGTTTTTGCGGATCGCTCCGGCAACGTGGTGGCGATGCGCGCCAAGAGCATGAGCTTCGAACGCGTGGCCGCGCAGGAATTCATGCAGGCATCGCTGAAGAAGGAAGAGCCGCGCGACTGGTGGTTCGGCGGAGGACATCTTTACGAAGTCTGGATTCAGCCGATTTATTTTGGCGCGGAGTCGAAGGATTCGGCGCTGGGTTATCTGGCGGTGGGGTACGAGATTGATGAGCGCGCGGCGAAGGATTTCGGCAAGATCGCTGCGAGCGATGTTGCGTTTCGCTGGGGTGATACTTTTGTGGCGAGCACTTTGACAGACGCGCAGCAAACGGAACTGGCGCGGCAGCCGCAGGGCGATTCCGCCGGGTTGCAGGAAACACAAATCGGGAATGAGCGATACCTGGCGACGACAGTGGAGTTGCCTCCTGACACGCAGCCGCGAGTGACGCTGACGGTTTTGAAATCGCTCGACAAGGCTACGTCCTTCCTGCGCGACCTGAATCGCATCTTGCTGGGACTGGGATTGCTCAGCGTGATTGCGGGCAGCGTGCTGGTGTTTTTTATTTCGGATACTTTCACGCGGCCTCTGGCGAATTTGGTGGCCGGAGTGCGCGCGCTGGAAGGCGGCGATTACGGCTTTCCGCTGGAGAGCACGGGCGGAGATGAGGTGTCTGAGGTGACGGGCGCGTTCTCACGCATGCGCACAAACATGCAGAAAACGCAGGCAGAGCAGCAGCAACTGGAGGAGCGGCTGCGGCAGGCGCACAAGATGGAGGCGGTGGGCCGCCTGGCGGGCGGCGTGGCGCACGACTTCAATAATTTGCTGACGATTATTCGCGGCAACAGCGATTTGCTGATTGATCGCGACGGCGCGGACGCATTCCACAAACGGTGTATAGAACAAATACAGAAAGCTTCCGGGCGGGCCGTGGCGATGACGCGGCAACTGCTGGCGTTCAGCCGCATGCAAGTGCTGCAGCCGCGCGTGCTGGATCTGAATGCGGTGGTGGCGGAAATGGGCAAGATGCTGCCGCGTTTGATTGGCGAACATATTGAGCATGGGTTTGTGCCGGAACCGAAATTAAAACTGGTGAAGGCCGACCCTGGGCAGATTGAGCAGGTGCTGATGAATCTGGCGGTGAATGCGCGCGACGCGATGCCTGGCGGTGGGACGCTTACAGTGCGGACCGCGAATGTCGAGATGACGCAAGTGGACAGCGCGCGACATGGATCGATGCTGCCCGGATCGTACGTGCTGCTTTCGGTGAGTGACACCGGCATCGGCATGGACGAAAAAACCAAAACACACATTTTCGAGCCGTTCTTCACTACCAAGGAGGTCGGCAAGGGCACCGGGCTGGGCCTGGCAACCGTTTACGGAATCGTAAAGCAGAGCGGCGGATTTATCTGGGTGGAAAGCGCGCTGGGAAAAGGGACAACGTTCGAAATTTACCTGCCGTTGGCGTCCGGACCTGCATCCAAGGGAGAGGCGGAAGCGAAGCGCGCGGCGCTGCGGCGTGGAAGCGAGACCGTTCTGGTGGTGGAGGACGAAGCGGGCGTGCGCGAGCTGGCCGGCGAGTTCCTGAAAGCGCATGGCTACACGGTGCTGGAGGCAAAGGATGGCATCGACGCGCTGGAAATCGCGGCGCGGCATGAAGGAACTATTCACGTACTCTTGACGGACATGATTATGCCGCGGATGAGCGGCGCGGAATTGGTGAAGCGATTGAAAGCGATTCGGCCGGACATGAAGACGGCGTACATGACGGGTTATGCCGAATATGCAACCTCTGGCGGTGAAACGTCTTCCAAGCAGCGGGAATCAATACTTCAGAAACCATTTTCCTCGGCTTCTTTGGCCGACATGATCCGCGCGGTGCTGGCGGGAAATGCGGGGGAGAAGACGAGCGACGCCAAGGAATGCCGCGTCCTCTAGAAACGCTGAGAAGTTTGCAAGCGTCCAATACGGCGCCGGTTGAGGAAACAGGCCCTACGAAATTCGTCGAGGAGGCCCGCCATGCTAGGCAATGGCCGCGGAAAATCGCTCGTGCAGGTGTTGGTAACCGCTAGTTCTTTGCTTCTGCTGCATTCTCCGTTTGCCAGATGTCAAAACGCTGCGGCGCCGAGCGCTCCTGGAGCAGCGGCTGCGGACTCCGCGCCTGACATTCGCGCGCTGGCGGATTCGGTGCGCACGCTGCAGATGCAGGTGCAGAGTCTGAATTCGCAGGTGAGCCAGTTGCGCGCGGCGGAGGAGCGAGAACATGCGGAGGCGCGTGAGCTGCGGAATGAACTGAATCGCGCGACCGCGAAATCGGTGGCGCCGCCCAACCTATCGCACGACTCATATTCTTCCTCGGCGACGCCGGAGAACACGCCACAGGCGGCGGTGGCTGCCGCGGGCCCTGCGGCGGTTGGGCCCACGAGCGGCGAGCAGACCGGGACAATTGAGCAGCGCGTGACGAGACTGGAAGACGATCAGGAATTGACGGACGCCAAGGTGCTGGAGCAGAGCCAGACGAAAGTGGAAAGCGGATCGAAGTATCGCGTGCGCCTATCGGGGATGGTGTTGCTGAACGCTTTTGTGACGCGTGGCGCCGTGGACAACCTCGACTTCCCCGAAATCGCAACGCCACCCGAAGTGCCGGGAACTTCCGGAGCGTTCTCGGGATCGCTGCGGCAGTCACAACTGGGAGTGGAGGTGTTCGGGCCGGACGTGGCGGGAGCGCACACCAGCGCGAATGTGAAATTTGATTTTGCGGGCGGGCAAGTGGATACCGAGAACGGCGCGGTGATGGGAATCGTGCGGCTACGCACGGGAACCATTCGCATGGATTGGGCAGACACTTCGATTGTGGCGGGACAGGATTCGGCGTTTTTCGCGCCGCTGGTGCCGACTTCGCTGGCTTCGCTGGCGGTGCCGGCGCTTTCGTACTCGGGGAATTTGTGGATGTGGACGCCGCAGCTACGCGTGGAACATCATGTGGCGCTTTCGGATGATTCGAGTTTGCTGCTGCAGGCGGGGATTATGGATTCTTTGACCAGCGATTATCCCGATCCGGAAGACCGAGTGCCGAGCCAGGGTGAACAATCGGGCCAGCCGGCGTATGCTGCACGTGTGGCGTGGAACCATCACGCGTTTGGCAGGGACGTGACCGTGGGAGTCGGCGGATATTACGGGCGGCAGAACTGGGGATTCGGGCGTAGCGTGGATGGATGGGCGGGCACAACGGACGTGACCGTCCCGATAGGGAAATATTTTGATTTCACGGGGGAATTCTATCGCGGGCGAGCGATGGGCGGGTTTGGTGGAGGAGTGGGACAGAGTGTGGTGTTGTCTGGGCCGCAGAACGATCCAGCGACGGTGATACGCGGACTGGATTCCCTGGGCGGTTGGGTGCAGTTGAAATACAAACCGAAGGCGAATTTCGAGATGAATTTCGCGTTGGGGAACGATAATCCGTTTGCGGGTGAGTTGCGGAATAATCCCGCTTCGGCGGCGCTTTACGGGCAGCTGATTTCGCGCAACTTCACGCCGTTCGTGAATTTTATTTATCACGTGCGTTCGAATATTTTGTTCTCGGCGGAATACCGGCGTTTGCAGACTTACAATCTGGACAGTAACCTGGAGACTGCGAATCAGATCGGGCTTAGTGTGGGGTACATATTTTGAGTTGGACTTTGCATAGACGCTGGAGCATCAGCAGATCGTGGTGGCCTGTTGTGCTATTGGCTTGCGCGAGCGCGACACCGCTCACAGCGCAAACTTCCGCGGTGACTGCAGAAGTATCGGTGACGAAGCCTGGCACGGCGGCGCATCAGCGCGGAGCCACGGGCAACCGCGCAGATGAATCACAGGTGGTGGTGTGGTTGACGCCTTTAGATGCCCCGGCACCGAAAGAGACGGCCACGCCTGCTAATGGGAAAGCGCCGGAACTGGTGCAGCGCAACAAAAGTTTCGAGCCGCATGTGCTTGTGGTGCAGGTGGGCTCGCTGATCCAGTTTCCGAACAAGGACCCCTTCTTCCACAATATTTTTTCGATGTACGACGGGAAGCGATTTGATCTGGGGCTGTATGAAGCGGGGACCAGCCGGTCGGTGCGGTTCGACCGTCCTGGAGTGAGCTTTTTATTTTGCAATATTCACGCGGAAATGAGCGCGGTGGTGATCGTGGTGGATACGCCGTACTTTGCGATGTCGGACCACAACGGACATTTGACGATTCCCGACGTTCCCGACGGGCAGTATCAGATGCACGTGTGGTATGAGCGCAGCTTGCCGGAACATCTGAAAGGATTGACCCGGGTGGTGACGATCTCCGACACAACGCGGACGCTGGGCCAGATCCACGTGATTGACAACCCCAATTACACTTTCGCGCACAAGAACAAGTACGGCGAAGATTACGTCCCGCCGCCGAGCGAAGGCTACCAGCATCCGTGAACCTGGGGAACTCAGCCACAGATTTTGGCTAGCCGGTCCGCTTCCGATGATTACGCGAGCAAGCAGGCGCTATGTCAATCCAGCCCGAACCATTATGCCGAAGCGTGACTGAAAACCCAGAGGCACCCCCGCAAATCCCGCAGCGGAAAGTTGCTCTCCGATCCGTCGTGCAATGGTTTCTGATCGGACTGGTGCTGCTGTGGTCGCTTGCTGTGCTGATCCTGCTGGCTGCGCGCTGGATCGACCCGCCGACCACCGCCGTGCACATGGAGCGCCGTTTGCAGTCTTGGATTCACCGCACGCCATATCAGGAAAGATACGAATTCGTTCCGCTGAGCGAAATCTCGCCCGACTTTCAGCATGCCGTGATCGCCGCGGAAGACGCGCGCTTCTACCAGCATCATGGGTTCGATTGGGACGCAATGGAAATTGCTGCTGAAGGCGATATGGAAGGCGGCCGCATTCGCGGTGGGTCCACACTTACGCAGCAACTGGTGAAAAACCTGTTCTTCGGAACCGGTCGTTCCATCCTGCGCAAAGGCGCCGAGTTCACGCTTGTCCCGGTGGCTGAATTGGTCTTGGGCAAGCGACGCATTTTGGAGCTGTACCTCAACGTGGTCGAATGGGGCCCTGGGGTCTATGGCGCGGAGTCGGCGTGCCGCCACTACTACCGAACTTCAGCGCGGAGTATTGACCGGCAACAAGCGGCGCAGCTCGCCGCAATTCTGCCGTTGCCGCTGAAGCGACGGCCCGATCACATGATTCACTATAGCGGACTCATCATGGAACGGATGCGCCAAATGGGTTGGTAATCGCGCATCACAGCGGCGGGAACCTTCGAAGACCCGTAGCGATGCACAGCATCACCGGATAGCTGGGTACGGGAACGAACTCGTCCAATTACGCGACGCACTGGCTCGCACCCGGCGCTCGTGAAACAACCGCAGACCGAGCCTACATTCCTTGAGCGAAATGCCGTTCACCGTTGCACAGTTTTAAACGCGCGCTGACTACCTGCTTTACTGCATCCACGGCGGACGGCAGAATTTTGTATGGCACGACTTCGTCAGGTTGTTTGGCCAAACCCTGTTCCAAACCGCGTCTCCATGCGACGCGAAGTTCAGTATTGATGTGGACAATGTTGATTCCCGCTGCGATTGCTTTGCGCAAGTCTTCGTCATCAGTTCCTGAGCCTCCGTGGAGCGTCAGGAAAACCCGCGCCGCGCGCTTGATGCTGGCTATCCTCTCGATATCCAACCGTTTCTTTGTTTCTCCCCGCACCATGCTGCGGAGCATACCGTGCATGTTTCCCACGGCGGGAGCCAGGACGTCCACTCCTGTGCTCTCCACAAATTGTTTCGCTTGTTCCGCTGTCGAGAGTCCCTTCGAAAGGTCAGGGGACTTGTCATGTATTTCAGAGCCGGTTCCGATGTCTCCGATTTCTCCCTCGACGATCATGGCAGGGTTGATCGATTTCAGCGCTTCGACGGCCTGCTTGGTTTGCAACACATTTTGATCGAAGGGCAACGCCGACATATCAAACACGATCGAGTCAAACCCAGCTTTTGCGGCCTCCACCGCCTTCGCGAGCGAGTGGGTATGATCTGCGTTAAGAAAAATTGGATAGTCGAATTCCTCGCGTAAACTTCGCACGAAAGCCGCAATCTGGCGGGTTCCTACGAAGTCGCGCTCTCCTTCGGATAAACCAACCAAGACTGGCACGCTCAGGTCGCGGGTAGCGGCAAACACCGCTTTCAGGAGAACCAGGTCAGAAATGTTAAAATGCCCGATCGCCTTTCCGGTTTGTTGCGCTTCCTGCAAGAGATCCTGCAACGAAAGCATATTATTAATACCTCCTCTCCATGCACGGGCGTTATCCAGGTGGCGGTCTTAGGCACCGATGAATACGGTTTACAACAGCGGCGATTATACCGCCGCTGAACCGAGTGCCGACACGCCCGAATATATTTCAACGCGCTTGCACCTATGCAACAATTTAAGCGCGGCCTACATTCATGATCAGAGCGCAGCATGAGGAATCGTCGATGAAAACATGGTTTTACTTGCTCCTGATTATCGTGCTCTTCGCAGGGTGGCCTGCCGTCCGCTCGGGCGCGCAGGCGCCGGCCGAATGGCATGACAATCTGGTGGATCACATGATTGGCAAATGGAAGCTGGAAGGCCAGGTCATGGGCCGCGACGCCCACCATGAGGTTGAAGCGGAATGGGTCCTCAACCACCAGTTCGTTCGCATCCACGAAAAAACGGAGGCAAGCGCGCCTGGCTCGGAGAAACGGTATGAAGCGATCTGGTTTCTCGGCTACGACCCGATCAGTGAGCGCTACGTCCTGCATTTACTCGACGTGTTCGGTGGGCGATTCTCGGAGACGCTTGGCTACGGAACGCGCGATGGCAGCGCAATTCGATTTGTATTTGAATATCCCGACGGCCCCTTTCACACGACCTATCAGTGGTCCCCGGAAAAAGATACTTGGGAGTGGCTGATGACGCGAAAAGACAAAGACGGAAAGTGGACGACCTTTGGCGACTTCAAACTCAGGAAAACCGTGCAGTGACGGCAGCGCGGGAGTGTTCTCTCGCGCGCGCTTGATTAACGCCGTCAACGTACATCTGAAGTTATGTTTATGCCGGCTTGGCTGGCATTGCAGCAGCCCCGTTAATTCAGGCTATGACTAATTAAACTGGTTCGGCAGCACGGAGCACTCCCCAAAATGGCACACTCGCAAACCTGGGATCCTGAACGCTACGCTCGCAACGCGCGCTTCGTCGCCGACCTGGGCGCGCCCGTGGTTGATCTGCTCGCGCCTCGCGCTGGGGAGCGCATCCTGGACCTCGGCTGCGGCGACGGCGTGCTCACCGCGAAGCTCGCCTCAATGGGATGCGAGGTCGTCGGTGTCGATGCCAGCGCCGCGCAAATTGATGCCGCGCGAAAGTTGGGCGTGGACGCGCGCGTGATGAACGGTGAAGCTCTCGATTTCAACAGCGAATTCGACGCCGTGTTCAGCAACGCTGCGCTGCATTGGATGCGCAATCCCGCCAAGGTCATCGCCGGAATACATCGTGCACTCAGACCCCAAGGACGTTTCGTCGCCGAATTCGGTGGCCACGGTTGCGTGGCCAAGATTAGGCGGGCGTTGGTCGATGCCCTCAATCGCCGCGGCATCAACGGCGAAGCAGCGAGCCCCTGGTATTTTCCACTCATCGAAGACTATTCACAGCAACTGACAAGCGGCGGATTCGTCGTGAACTATATCGCTCTGATTCCCCGGCCAACTCCGCTCCCCGGTGATGTAACCGGCTGGCTGGAAACCTTCGCCGAGAGTTTCGCTTCAACCTTGCCGCCTGCTGAGCGCCCCTCCTATTTCGCTGAAGTCCGAGAAGCCTTGCGCCCAGAACTCTGCGACGCCGAAGGCAAGTGGACTGCTGACTACATACGCCTCCGCTTCGCCGCCAACAAAGGCGTGTGATTCGCCCGGCCTGATTCGCGCGGGAATCTATTCACCAGCAGAATTTACAAGATTTTGACGTTTGACAAACGCCGCGATGACAACGGCGGAGGCCATCGCTCGCAATCTATTTGCAGGAAGATTGCGGAGCGCGGTTGGGATTACAATGATGGATGATCTTGGGCCCATTGCCATTGCGGTAGGATCAGCCAGTGCGGCGTGTGATTCGGCGGACTCACAAACGCAAAGGAAAAATTCTGTGGATACGGTTTTGGTGGTGGAAGACAGCCGGGCGATGCAGCGGACGTTGCAGCGTCTATTTGAGGCGGATGGACTGCGGGTGCAGATTGCGTCGGACGGGATCGCGGGACTGGAGAGTTTTCGCAAGCACACGCCCAACGTGGTGGTGCTGGACCTGAAGCTGCCGCGGCTGCCGGGGAAGGAAGTTTGCCGCGCGTTCAAGGCGCACGCCGCGGGAGTCCCGATCGTGGTGTTAAGTGCGAACTGCGAAGTGGAGGACAAAGTTTTACTGCTGGAGCTGGGCGCGGATGATTATGTGACGAAACCGTTCAGCCCCAGAGAGCTGCTGGCGCGGGTGCGGCGGGCGATGCGTCGCGGCCTGCCAACGGCAACGGAAGCGGCTCCGGCGAGCGTCGCCGCCGCACCGGCCGCGCACGAGCTGCTGATTTTTGGCGATACGAAGATTGATTTCACCAGCATGGTGGTGACGCGCAACGGAAAGGCGCTGGCATTCACCGCGCAGGAATTCAAATTGTTGAAATACTTCGCGCGCTGCCCGGCGCGCGTGATTTCGCGGCAGGAATTGCTGAATGAAGTTTGGGGATACGAGAATTATCCGACGACGCGGACGGTGGACAATCACATCCTGCGGATCAGGCAAAAGCTGGAGCCTGACCCGGCCCACCCGCGATATTTTCTCACGATGCACGGCACCGGCTACAAATTCACGCCGGGTGACAGCGTAACTGCATTGGAAATGTAGCGCCGCTGGTCGAGGAGCCTCTTGGCACGTTTGCGATTGCGCACGCAATTACTGATTGCGACGCTGGTGATCATTTGCGCGCTGCTCGGTTCGCTGCTGCTGTTCGTCCGGCATACGGTACGGACCGAAATCGATGACGGAGTGCGGCAGAGCACGAACGATTCGCTGCGCGCATTCGAAAATGTGCAGCGGGAACGCGAGCTGCAACTTTCGCGCACCGCCGCAATGTTGGCCGAACTTCCCCCACTAAAAGCTCTGATGACCACCGAGCACGCCCTGACGATTCAGGACGCGTCCGAACCATTGTGGAAGCTCGCGGGCAGCCAACTTTTTCTGCTGGCCGGGCCGGACGGACACGTTCTGGGGTTTCATGGCACCAGCCCGCGCTGGAAAACGGCTGTTGCGGAACTAAACTTGGCGAGATCCCTGGAGCAGGGCGAGGACGCGACCTGGTGGTACGGAGAAGGCCAACTCTACCGCGTGTTCCTGCGGCCGATCACTTCCGGCACCGATAGCGAGCGGCGGCAGCTGGGGATTTTGGCTGTCGGTTACCAGATTGATGCGAATGTCGCGGAGCAACTCGCGTTGGTGGCGGGCGGCCCGATTGCACTGACGACGGGCGACAAGATCATCGCGTCCACACTTTCGCCGGCGGATCAGGCGGAGCTGGAACAATTGATACCGAAGCGGTTTGGCGCGGGGGCCGCGAGCGGAGAATTAGCCTTGGGTAACGAGCAATACCAGACGGCTTCGGTGGTGATCCACAGCGGACCGCCAGCGTCGGTGAAGTGTTACGTGCTGATGTCCTTGCAGCCCACGAACGCGTACCTGCGGCGATTGAATCGCACGATTTTCCTGCTGGGTATTTCGGCGGTGGCGCTGGCTGCGTTGCTGTTGAGTTTCGTAGCACAAACGATTACGCATCCGCTGGAAAATTTGGTGTCAGGAGTGCGCGCGCTGGCCATGGGCAACTACACGTATTCGATCACTCCGCGCGGAAGCAGCGAAGTGGCGGAACTGGGCGAGGCATTTTCAAAAATGCGCGGCGAGTTGCTCGCTTATCAGCAGCGGCGGTTCGCGACGGAGAGAATCGCGGCGGTGGGCCGAGCGGCCAATTCGATTTCGCACGATTTGCGGCATTATCTGGCGGCCGTGGTGGCGAATGCGGAATTTCTTTACGAAGCGGAGAAGTTGAAGCTGAACCGCGATGAAATTTACGAGGAGATCAAGACGGCTTCGGAGCAAATGGTGGATTTGTTGGACTCGCTGCGCGAATTGGCGCGCGAGGAGAACTCGATTGCTCCGATACCGGCTTCGTTGAATCAAACGATACGCCGAGCGGTGGACGCGGTGCGGGCGCGGCCGGAATTGCGCCATCTGGAGATTTCAATTAGCACCGCGGGCGACATGGACGGGGTATTCGATCCCAAGAAAATCGAGCGGGCCTTTTTTAATCTGGTGCTGAACGCTTGCGAGGCCACGGTGCCTTCGCAGGGATATGTGAGGATCGAGATCAGCTCGATCGGCGAATCGTTTGAGGTGCACGTGGCGGATAACGGCACCGGAGTGCCGCCGGCAATCGCGGCAACGCTGTTCGATCCGTTTGTAAGCTTAGGAAAACCGAACGGGACGGGACTGGGCTTGGCGATCGTGAACAAGATTGTGCAGGACCACGGCGGATCGGTGACGCTGGAGAAAACATCCGAGAGCGGGACTATTTTTCTGGTGAAGTTGCCGCGGGCGGCGCGGATGGAAAATGTGCCGGCGCAGGCGGTGGTTTCCTAGGATGTGCGAAGCTGCAGCCGCCAGAGTGTGGCCAAAGGCGACGTCAACGATGCCCGTCCCGCCTCGCGGGACGCCACAAATTCCATGGCGAAGTCAAAGGCGCTCAGCGATTAATTAATCCGATCGGCTTTGGGGCGCGGGGTTTCGCGCACGAAGCAGGAATCGCAGACGCGCGTTCCGTCCTTCAGCGTGAAGTCCACTCTGCGATTGGAGTCAATCGCGGCACCGCATTTTCCACAGACATCGGCTGGGCTTTCATGCATAGGCTATGTCCCATTCTACCGCACATCGCCGCACTCGTGCTTCGATTTGCCGTCATGCTGCCGGCTTGCTGGGCAAAGGCGTGGCGGCATCATGGGAGAATGCGTAGAAACAGGAGTTGCAATCGCCGCAGCGGTACACGCGGACACGGATGGCGCGCAGTAAATGTTTCTCGATAGGGCCGCGACGATGCGAACGAGCGGTTTCCCTGCCGTGACAGTAGCGGCACAACCGCCTGCTCGCGACGCAAAGCGGAGGGCGGGCGGCGCCGCGTAGTTGAAGCGAGGTGAATTCAGTTTCGGGCATAGCGATGGTTCGTTTGTGACGATCGCCCATCCAGAATGCCGAAAAGCTCAATCACCAGTCTTCCGAAAAAGTGCAGTATCACTACCGCAAAGAAGAGGAATAGCGCGAATGATAGAAATATTTTGAGAAACGTGATAGCACCTGGCTCCGCGAAATTCGCGAGCAGAGTCAGGACCAGACTGAATGTCGTGCAGTAACCCACGAAACCTCCAGGCGCTGCGAATAAGCGGCGACACGCGGCGTAGCAACGAAGAAAAAGCGAACGCGCCCAAGCTGCCGTCAGCGACAAGTGGCGCCGCGCTCCATGCACTCCCGGTAATCATGTCGTAGAGATACGTTGGTGGAAATACAGTGATTGCTGTAAATCGCCTCGCGGACGGGCGGCAATCATACTTCCCGTGGCGGCCCACGCGGCGCGGGGCGGGCGCTACGTGAGGGAGGCTCGCGCGCGCCGGGGCGGTGTGGACGTTCGTCGGGGGCCGATGATAAGCTTGCCGCCCGAACAATTGCAGTTGAGGCGAGCGCAGTCTCAAAAGGCGACAAGCAGCGCTGCCGTCAGGATGAGAGCCGATGGAATCCAACCCCAAGAGCGGACGTGATGCGGCGGAGGGACTGCGCGCTTTGGCGCAGCCGATCGCCGCGGCGCTGTCGCGCGCCGCGATATTCCTGGTGCTGACCGTAAAACCGGGCGCGGAGAATCGCGCGACGGTGCGATCTTTTTGCGCGGACCTCTCCGCTCTTTTTCGCGCCGTGGAATTTCGCGATATTGAGGCAGGGCTTTCCTGCGTGCTGGGGTTTGGGTCCGAGGCATGGGACCGCCTATTCGGGGCGCCGCGGCCGGCAGAGTTGCATCCGTTCCGGGAGATACGGTCCGGAGGCCGTCACGCGGTTGCGACCCCGGGCGATTTACTGTTTCACATTCGCGCGAAGCGGACGGATCTTTGCTTTGAGCTGGCGACGCAAATCATGACGCGGCTGGGAGATGCTGTGGCGCCGGTGGATGAAGTGCACGGCTTCCGTTATTTTGACGACCGCGATTTGATCGGATTTGTGGATGGCACCGAAAATCCGCGAGGGCAGGAAGCGATTGACGCGGTGACGGTTGGCGCGGAGGATGCGCAGTTCGAAGGCGGGACCTACGTGATCGTGCAGAAATATCTGCATGACATGGCGGGATGGGAGAAGCTTTCGACGGAGGCGCAAGAGCGCATTATCGGGCGCAAAAAACTCTCGGATATTGAATTAGACGAAGCAGTGAAGCCGACCTGTTCGCATAGTTCGCTGACGACGATCGAAGAGAACGGGAAGGAAATTAAAATCTTGCGCGACAACATGCCTTTCGGGCGGCCGACGCATGGTGAGTTTGGAACATATTTCATCGGCTACAGCAAGTCGCCCGGCACGACCGAGTTGATGCTGCAGAATATGTTCGTCGGGCGGCCGCCGGGAAATTACGACCGGCTGCTGGATTTCAGCCGCGCGGTTACTGGGAATTTATTTTTCGTGCCGTCGGCGACATTTTTGGAAGACGTGAGCGACGAGGGAGCGTCAGCTGGCGACGTGGCCTCCAGCAAGCCGTGCGAAACCTCCGATACAGAAGACGCGGACGAAACGGGAACATCCGCGGCGCCGAGTAAAGACGGATCGCTCGGCATCGGATCACTCAAAGGAGACATCGGTCATGAATAATCTACATCGCGAGCTTGCCCCTATTTCGGACATGGCATGGGCTTCGATTGAAGAGGAAACAACTCGTACGTTGAAGCGCTATCTGGCCGGACGCCGCGTCGTTGATGTGCAGACGCCGGGCGGCAGCGAACTTTCAGCGGTAGGGACGGGCCACTTGCGGAAAATCGCGGCTCCGGGGGACGGAATTTTGGCGAGGCAGCGCGAAGTGAAGCCGTTGGTAGAGCTGCGCGTTGCCTTTGAGCTGGATCGCCAGGGGATTGACGATGTGGAACGCGGCGCGAATGATTCGAACTGGCAACCGGCAAAGGACGCGGCGCGCGAGATCGCGTTTGCAGAGGACCGCGCGATTTTTGACGGCTATGCGGCTGCAGGAATCGGGGGTGTTCGACAAGGAACCAGCAATCCGATCATGACGCTGCCGGCGGATGTGCTGCAATACCCGGACGCAATTGCGCAAGGCCTGAGCCAGTTGCGGCTGGTGGGCGTCAACGGACCTTACGCTGTGTTGCTGGGTGCGGATGCATACACGGCGCTGGCGGAGACGAGCGATCACGGATATCCGGTGCTTGAGCACGTGAAGCGGTTGGTGAAAGATCAAATTATTTGGGCGCCAGCGATTGCCGGGGCATTTGTGGTAACTACGCGCGGCGGCGATTTCGATTTGCACATCGGGCAGGACGTTTCGATCGGCTATTTGAGCCACACGGATAGTGCGGTGCGATTGTACTTGCAGGAGTCGTTCACGTTTCTGCTGCTAACTTCTGAGGCTTCGGTTGCACTGGTACCCTCAGGCAAGGCGAAAAAAGGTTAGATGGCATAAACCGGTTTGGAAAAAAGGCAGTGGCTAGTGATTAGTGGCGAGTGGCTGGAAACGGCTGCTACGCGACGGCGGCTGCAGCGCGACTAGAGAATATTGGTGAGAAATTCGATCATCCGCCTGCCGAGGCGATCTTTCTGCTGCTCGATCTTCTTTTGCACGGCGTAGTTCGGGTTGGGAAAAGACTGCAACGCATTCCATTCCAATTTCAGTTTGGACGCTTCATCGGCTGCGGCTTGTAAGTACGCGCCTGGATTGTCCGCGACTCGCTGGCACATGGCCGCGAGTTGGGCAGGACTTGTTCGTTCCAGTTCCTGCATTGAAGGCATGGCTTCATTCTACGCTTTATCTCCGAAGCGTGTTGGGATTGCTCGACCGAAGCAAGCTGAACGATCCGAGGGCTTTCGGCTACCAGTCCGGGCGGTCCTTGTGAAAGCGCATACGGATCGGCGTAATTCTTTCCGGCAGCCAGCCATGGACGGGACACTCGAGCCGTTGTGGGAATTTCAGCGCGCCCGGCACAGGCTTCGGCACCAGCGGCGCGTTACACTTTGGACATGTCATAAGAATCCTGGCGATTAGCGAGGGGAAATGAATGTGGCGGAGAGAGTGGGATTCGAACCCACGGTTGAGTTTCCCCAACACACGCTTTCCAAGCGTGCTCCTTAAACCGCTCGGACATCTCTCCGCCG
>Ga0209169_10000883_pt1 | contig 18543 bp, 15 predicted proteins | sample HubBroMetageWRM4_FD_188346 | JGI IMG/M metagenome (GOLD analysis project Ga0209169, IMG submission 188346) | Warmed soil microbial communities from the Hubbard Brook experimental Forest, New Hampshire - Hubbard Brook CCASE Soil Metagenome WRM 4... | ecosystem: Environmental > Terrestrial > Soil... | reverse complement strand
CGATAACGAAGACGGCGAGCAGCACCACCGCCGCGGCGAGGCAGCCAAGCACGTGGCTGTCGGTGAACGACCGCTGGTTCGACTCGATCAGGCCGTAGACCAGGCTCGCCAGCGCCGCCGTGAAGATCACGAACCCGGCCCAGTCGGGCCTGGTGGCGCGCGGTGAGCGCGACTCCGCCACCCTCATCGTCGTGAGGGCGGCGGCCGCGATCCCGATTGGCACGTTCACGAAGAAGATCCACCGCCAGGACAGGCCGGAGGTCAGCACGCCGCCGATCAGCGGGCCGATGGCGACCGCCAGGCCGGTCACCGCGCCCCACACCCCGAACGCAACGCCGCGGTCCTTGCCGCGGAAGGCGCTGGCCAGCAACGCCAGCGACACTGCGAACATGATTGCCCCGCCGACCCCCTGCAAGCCGCGGGACAGCTGGAGCATCAGCGTGCTGGTGGCAAAGCCGCACAGCGCTGACGCGCCGGTGAACACCACCAGGCCGATCAGGTACAGCACGCGGCGGCCGTAGATGTCCGCGAGGCTGCCCGCCGTGAGCAGGAACGACGCCAGGGTCAGCGCGTAAGCGTCGACGACCCACTGCAGGTCCGCGAAACTCGAGTGCAGGGCCCGCTGGATGTCCGGCAGGGCGACGTTCACGATCGTGATGTCCAGCAGCAGCATGAACGTGCCCAGGCACACCGCGACCAGCGTCCACCACTTGCTCCCGCGCTGACCACGATCCTCGCGGTCAGTCCTGGCCTCCCGGGTCGGCTGCCCGATGCCTCGGGGCGTGGGGGGCATGTCCTGTTCCCTCAACTTGTCCGGGCCTCGATCTGCCGGGCCAGCTTGACGGCCTGCTGCGGACTTCCCTCCCAGGGAAGACCGTGACCGGGCAGGACCCAGCGAGCCTCGACCGGCTCGATCCTTTCCAGCGAGGCCAGGGCCCGGTCGTGATCCTCGTTCAGGAACCGAGGGAGCAGTTGCGGCCCGGACTCGCCGTGGGCAAGGCTGAGCGTCGCCAGCGTGTCGCCCACGATCAGGACGTCACGGTCGGCCAGGCTCAGGGCCACGTTTCCGGCGGTGTGGCCGGGCGTGTGGATGACGCGGGGACGGCCCGGCACGTCCAGGACTTCCTCGTCGGCGAAACCCGACGCCTCGGCCACGGGCTCCGTCCGGGCCACGCCATTGCGCAGGAAGTGCCCCACCAGATGCAGCACCGGCGGCTTCCACAGCGGGTACAAGGCCGGCCTGCTCTTGCGCATGGCCGCGGCCCGGTCATCGTGGTGCACGAGCACCGCCGCGCCCGCCTGCGTCCGGAGCCGTTCGGCATTGCCCATATGGTCGGGGTGGCAGTGGGTGAGTACGACGGCCTTGACGGATGACAGCGGGGCGTTCCGTGCGGCGAGGAACTGGGTCATCTGCGGCCAGTAGCCGGGCAGCCCCACGTCGATGAATGTATAGGCGCCGGCGTCTTCAACCGCGTAGCAACCCAAGAACGTCGTACCGACCCGGAAGACTCCCGGGACGATCTCCCGGATCCAGGGCTGCCCGAGCGTCATGGTCGGCTTCATGATTGTCTCCTTCGTGGATTGCCGGGGTTCCTCACCGTGCGTCCCCGCGGAGCGCGCGGGCCCGCGCCGGGCAGCTTGCGGAGGTCTTGATCGCCTCGGCGAGGCGGCCCTTGCTGATCCCGGGACGCTAACCAGACGCCGCCGGAAGGCGATGCCTGCCGCGCCGATTTGCGCGGCAGGCATTCTCTGTCGACCGTGCCAGTTGCCGTTTTAGGCGAAAGGCCCAGTTAGGAGGTCGCCCGGACGGCTTGCAGGATCACGTTCGTCACGGCACCGGGATTGGAGATCATGGACAGGTGCGGCGCGTCTATCCTGGTGATGTGGGCGTGCGCGGCGTTGGCCATCGCTAGCTGCAAGGCCAGCGGGATGGCGTGGTCGGCGGTGCCGACCACGGCCCACGACGGGATTGTCTTCCACGCCGGGACGCCAGTCTGCTGATCCAGCGCGATCGTCGCTATTGGCAGCTGGGTCACGGCGAGCACATGTGCTTCCGTGGCGGGCAGGCCGTTGGCCATGCAGCTGGGGAACACGCTCTGCTTGATGTAGGCGTCGCCAACGCCGCTGGGGGCGCCAGGGAACGGGACCACATTCAGGTTCGCGGGCACGGCGCACGACCCGGGATAGGCGGCGAGCAGCTGCGCGATGGTCTGGCCCTGCGCGGGCGCGAAGGCGTCCACGTAAACGAGCGCTTTGACCTGCGGGTCGCCGGTGGCGGCGTTGGTGATAACGGCCCCGCCGTAGGAATGTCCTACCAGGACGATGGGACCGGAGATGCTGTGCAGGAAGTCGGCCAGGTAAGCCGTGTCGTAGGGCAGGCCTTGTAGCGGGTTCGGCGGCGCGTACACGGTGTAACCGTCAGCTTGCAGGCGCCGGATGACGCCGTCCCAGCTGCTGGTGTCGGCCCACGCTCCATGCTCCAGCACGATGCTGGGCTTGGGGCTGTCGCCAGCAGCGGCAGCCTCGGCTGTGCGGGCCGATGCGACCTGGCTAAACGGGATGAGCAAGCCGACAATGGCCACGATTAGGGCCGCGATAATGAGCCGCAGTCTGCGTTTCTGCTCGATTCGGGGGATATTCACTGGGTCTCCTTTCCCGGTGTGCGCAGCGCCCGTGCGACAATAGGTTGCGCGGCTTTACAAGTGGTCACCAGCGCTAAAATCGATCTGCGCGTGGATGGTTCCTACGTCAGCCCTTCGCCCGGCGCATTCTCAGACGCTCCCAGGACGCGGGGCTGGCCTGGTGCCGGATGACCTCGCACGGTCTAAGTCTGCGTCTGGAACGTGGTGGCGGGTATCCGCAGGCCTACTGCAAAGCGCACTGCATCCCGGCTGGCAAAACGGCCGGCTGGCAACATGAAGCACACCGAATCATTGAGGCGGGTGCAGGCGCTTCGCCCCGTCTGCTGCTGCCCCGTGGCGTGCGCCGAATACGAGACTTCGAGGGCGCGAACACGCGCGGGTGTTTTGGGGGAGCGGCCTAAAGAAGATCCCGGCTTTCCGCGCTTTCGTGTGCTGGCGCGATGGTGCCGGCGATAACGTCGCGTAGCTGGTGGCGGCTGGCTACCCCGAGCTTGGGGTAGGACCGGTACAGGTGCGAGCTGACTGTGCGCGGCGAGAGGAAGAGCCGCTCGCCGATCTCACGGTCGGTCAGGCCGTCACTGGCCAGGCGGACGATCTGGCGTTGCTGGGGGGTTAGCTCTCCCAGGGCATTGGGATCGGCTGGCGCGCCGGTAACGGCCACCCCGCACGCTCTGAGCTCTGTCGTGGCGCGCTGCGCCCATGACCGGGCACCTAGTCGCCGGAAGGTGCGCAGGGCCTCCGTCAGGACGGCCTTGGCGTCATTGATCCGGCGCCGCCGCCGCAGCCATTCGGCGTGGTCGAGCCGCAGCTGAGCGCGCTCGAAGGGCCACTGGTCCCCGGCGGGGTCGGCGAGCGCCTTGTCGAAATGGGCTTCTGAGTTGGATGGGTCGGCGAGGATGCCGCGGGCGCGGGCGGTCAGCTGCTCGAGCCGGGCAGACGCCTGTCCGTCGAGGCGGCTGAGTGCGTTCTCGATGACGTCGCATCCTTCCATCCGCCGATCGGCGCGGACCGCGGCAGCAGCGAGATCTGCCACACCCAGGTACGAGGCGTAGTTGTGCAGCGGCGTGCCGTCGTCGCTGAACAACCCGCGGAGCTGGGTGAACGCTTGGAGATAGCTGCCGTCGGCGAGAGCAGCGACGCCGAGGGCCCGCCGGGCCCGGGCGGCAACCAGCCCGCAGTCGGCCGGATCGACGGCAGCGAGCGCCCTGGCCACATGCCTTCGTGTCCCGGCAGAGTCGGCGCGCAGGGCGAGCACGGTGGCGGTGATCACGTCAGCGGACGCGGCGACGATGTCCATATGGTTCGCCTCGGCCAGGCCCGCCGCCTCTGCGGCGACTTCCAGCGCCTCGTCCCAGCGGCCCGTGTCGATATATGCCCACCCCAGCACCGTCAGGCTCCCGCCGCTGGTGCCCTGCACGCCGGGAGCGCGGAGCCGCTGCATAGCGTCCTGCAGCAAGGTGATCGCCAGGCCGGATTCGTCCAGGAGCCACGCGGCGGACGCTATTCGCCACAAGGAGGGCTCTTTAATCGGCGAGCCGGCGATCTCGCGCAAGTACGGGAGGAGCTGGTTTCTGCTGCCGATCGGGTCGGCGCTGGCGCCTATCCAGAGTCTTAGCGCGTTGACATCAATGCCCGGGGCCCGCCCGGGGGGCGGACCCTGGCGTTCCAACAGGTCGAGGGCGCGCCTGACGGCCTCGCGGCTGGCGGGCATTCCGGACTGGTAGGCGACGGTGGCTGCACTCCCGAGCGCGTCCCAGGCGAGGGCCGGAAGGTCACGCGATGCCTCGTCGGCGACGGATAGGAGCGCTGACAGCGCGGCGGTGCGCCGCCCTGACCAGGCCAGCGCCCACGCGGCGTCGTGGCGGGCGGTCAGCCGCAGTTCCGGCTCTGCCGTGACCGCAAGGGCGCGGGTCGCGAGATCCTGCACCCAGTCTCCCTGGCCGGTGGGAACGGCGGCCGAAGCGGCGGCTACGAGCCTGCGTGCCTGGTCTGTGCGGCCGGGGCTGAGTTCGGCCGCGCGTTCCATCGCCTGCGCCGCGGCGGCCGCGCCGCCGCGGCGCCGCGCCTGGTCAGCTGTGGCCTCCAGCAGCGAAGCCACGTGCTCATCCGGTTGCAGGGTCGCGGCGGCCAGATGCCAGGCCTGCCGGTCTGGCTGGTCGTGGAGGGCCCCGGCGAGCTGGCGGTGCGCTGCAGCCCGTTGCGCGAATGGCGCGGAGTGGTAGATGGCGGAGCGGACAAGGGGATGGGAGAACTGCAGGCCGGCCCGGTCTACCTTGACCAGGCCCAGCTGCTCGGCCGGCGCCAGTGCCCTCGCATCTGGCCCGGCGCCGTGGCTGGCGGCTACGCGCAGGTCCGGCCCGTCGGCCACGGCGGCCAGCAGCAGCGCCGCTTGCGCCTGCTCGGGCAGCGCGGCGAACCTGGAGGTGAGGACGGCGCTCAACCGGTCAGTCAGGGGGAGCGGCTCGGCGACCCACCGCCTGCTGGCGGCGGGATCGTCCGCGATCACCTTGGCCAGCTCGATCAGCGCCATGGGGTTACCGGCAGCCTGGGCGAGCACCTGCACCCTGGCCCGCCCGCGGGGCGGGCGAGGCTGCCCGTCTAGCAGGCGGCTGGCATCTGCCGCGGATAGCGGCTCAAGATGCAAATCCGGGAACCCCCGGTCAAAGCCGGCAGGCGGGGCCTGCCCCCGGGCGCCCACCAGCAGCACGACCCGCTCGACGTCCAGGCGGCCGCCGACGAAGGCCAGCGCCTCCAGTGAGCTGCGGTCCAGCCAGTGGGCGTCGTCGGCGACCACCAGGACCGGAGACCGCTCCGACAGATCCGACAGCAGGGTAAGGACGGCGACCCCGGTCAGCATCGCGTCGGGAACGACCGGATCCTCAGCCAGGCCCAGCGCCCCCGTCAGCGCCTGGGCTTGCCGGCCGGGAAGGTCGGCGGCGCGAGACAGCACCGGCCGCAGGAGCTGATGCAGCCCGGCGAACGCGAGTATGGACTCCGATTCCCGGCCGGTGACCGAGAGCACCAGCAGGCCCGCCGACCGTGCCCGCGTGGCTGTGTCGGCCAGGAGCACGGTCTTGCCCATGCCTGCCTCACCGGTAACGAGCAGGATCTGGCTTGCCTCCGGGACCGGATCCACGAGTCCGCGCAGCATGGCGAGCTCGGCTTCACGGCCAATGATGGGTGCCGGCTGCCGCGACGGGAGCTCACCGGAGCCTGGCATGTGCCTGTCCTCTCGGCCTGCGCGTTCATCAACGCCGTGTCCAGGGTCAACAGCGACTATGGCCTGTGCATGCCCGCAGTGCGCAAAGTGCAGTGACACCACGGATACCGTTCGTGCCTGTCCGGGGTCACAGTGATGACTGGGCCAGGCGTCACCAGTGCGAGAACGGAACGACGAGATCGCGATGCCATTTGTCACTGTCGGGCGGGAGAATTCAGCCGCTGTCCGCATCTATTACGAGGACCACGGGTCTGGTCCTCCCGTCGTGCTGGTCCACGGGTACGCGCTGAACGGACATTCGTGGGAAAAACAGGAGGCAGCCCTGCTCGCCGCCGGACACCGGGTGATCACCTACGACCGGCGGGGCTTCGGTGCCTCAAGCCGGCCAAGCAGCGGATATGACTTCGACACGCTGGCCTCCGATCTCCATCTCCTGCTCAGCAGGCTCAACCTGCGCGGAGTGGTGCTGGCCGGGTTCGCCATGGGAGCCGGTGAGGTTGCCCGCTACCTGGCAGCTCACGGCTCCGAGCGGGTCAGGGCAGCCGTGCTGGTGGCGCCGCTGCTGCCCTTCCTGCTCAAGACGGACGACAGCCCCGAAGGTATCGACCGGAGCGTTTTCGACGGCATCACGGCGTGTATCGCCGCTGACCGGCCGGCCGCGATGAAAGACTTCCTGGACCGCTCCTACAACATCGAGCTTCTGGACGGCACCCGGGTCAGCGACCAGGCGTGGCACAACAGCTTCTACGTCGCCATCTCCGCGTCGGCCCACGCCGCCGTCCGCTGCATCACCGCCTGCACGGAAGACTTCCGGGGCGATCTTGCTACGATCAGCATCCCCGTCCTGATCATCCACGGCGACCAGGATCGCGTCCTGCCGTACGAGGCGACCAGCCGGCGGCTCCCCGCGCTGCTGAAGAACGCCCGCTCCGCCCTTATCGCAGGCGGGCCGCACGCGATCATCTGGACCCACGCCGACGAAGTCAACCAGGCACTGCTCCGCTTCATCGGCCACCCGGCCCAGGTCCGCCGACCGCACAGCGGACCGGAGAACCCGCCGCCGAGCCGGTGGCAAAACTGACGGGTCGGCTCCGAGGAGGCCGTTCACGAGGATGTGTGACGCTCCTGGGACGTCAGTCCGGCGTTGGGCTCGCTATGGCCGGCCGCAGCAGATCGCGCTCGCTCAGCTGACCAGCCCCGCGGGTGGCCGATGATCGAGGTAGCGGGCGAGGGCATCGCCGAGCCGTCGGCTGGCGGCTGCGAAGTAGTCGCTGGTGAGGGCAGCGGTATGGGCCGTTGCCACGATGCGCGGGTGGGCGACCAGAGGCCCGTCAGCAGGGTAGGGCTCGGCCGGGAACACGTCGAGGCCGATGCCGGCGAGGTGCCCGGTATTCAGGTGCGCGATGGCGGCGTCGGCGTCGAGCAGGGCGCCGCGGGCGATGTTGACGAGCCAGGCGCCGGAGCGCATGGCTCGAAGCACGGTGTCGTCGACGAGGGGCGGCTGGCCGGCCTGATGACTGGCCGAGATGATGACCGAGTCGGCGTCGGCGACGCAGTCGAGGAGGCGGTCGGCGGCGTAGACGGCGGCGAAGGGCGGGACGGGGCCGTCTGGGGGATGGTGGCGCACGCCGGTGACGGTCACATCGAACGCAGCGAGCCGGCGGGCGATCTGGGTGCCGACGGCCCCGGCGCCAACGATGCAGGCCGCCGTGCCGGCGAGCGAGCGCCCAGCGGGCTCCCCCCATCGGCCTGGCTCGAAGCCCTTCGAAGCTTCGGGGAGTCGCCGCGCCAGCGCGAGGAGGAGGGCGACGGCGTGCTCGGCGACGGGCACGGCGTTGAGGCCGGGCATGCTGGCGACCCACACCCCTTCGCTGGCGGCCGCATTAAGGTCGATGTTGTCGACCCCGACTCCGAACTGCTGGATGAGGCCGAAGGTCCCGGCCCGGATGGCCCGCCCGCGCAGCGGCGACCACAGCGGGACGACCACGTCGACGGTCGGCCCGCCATCGACCAAACGCGCTTCGAGCCGACCCTGGCCGACCACCTCGATCACAGCGCGGTCGGCTAGACCGGGGGGCCAATACTGCGGCATCTCCGACCAGGCGTGATCCTCGGAGAACCGCTCCTTGCCGACGAGCACCCGCAGCGGTCCCTCCCGGGGGTGGTGCCGACAGGCGGGGGCGGTCACGGCACCAGTTCGGAAATCCGCCGGCCGGGAACCGGCCGTCGCCTCGGAGCCGGCGGTATCTGTGCGGATCGGCGTCACGGGATTTCCTTTGTCTTTGACCCGTTCAGGCCTTTGCCGACTGGGCCGAGAGCCACAACGCGCCGGGGTTGACTCGGTGCGGGTGAATCGCCAGCATCTGCCAGTAGAGTTCCTCCGCCGTGCTGGTTTCCTTGTCGAGCCGGTCGAAGTCGCTGATGTACTGGCGGGTTTCATCGATGATGCGCGAGCTGTCGTCGTTGCCGAAGCGCTTGTGGCCGGCTACGACAGCACGCGGATCGAGTGCCTCGATGATGTCCAGGGCCGCGAGCCAGTCCTGGCGGCCTTGCGAGTCAGATTCCGCAAGGTACTGGTGCACCCCGTTGTATGCGGCGTCGCCGGCGACGACCAGCCCTATCTCCGGTACGTGCAGGACCGTGGTGTCGTCGGTGTCGGTGTGCCCGACACCAATCGCGACCAGCTGGCGGCCTTCTAGCTCGAAGGACGGCCCGTCCAGCGGATCGGCGACGGGGTTGCCGTCGGGGATCTGGCCCGGGAACCTGGGCTGCCAGAAGGTCTTGAGCACCTCAGGTGCCGACCACTTGCGCATACCCTCGATGACTGCTGGCGTTGCGACGGCCCGCACGCCGGGGAAGCGCTCACGGACCGCGCCGAGCCCGAACCAGTGGTCACCGTGCCCGTGGGTGATATACACCGTGGTGAGGTTCTTTCCCGTGGTCGACACCCAGTCAGCGACTGCCATGCCCTGCTCGACCGTCATCAGCGGGTCGACCAACACGGCGTCATACCGGCCAGAGATGAGGGTCGCCGATATCGGGCTCCAGGTTGAGCGGCTCTGGCCCGGCGGGACGTCCTTGCCCGCCATCGCGATGACGGGCGCCACGTAGACCTGATAGGTCAGTGATGTCTCACTTGTCATTACGTGCTCCTTGCCGATGACGGCTGAGATGTCCGCACGGCCGCCCGCCTTCCAGATCGGCGCACTTGTCATGCCGTGAGAGGTTGAGCTGGTCTAGGTGGCAGCCGGCGCGGCTTCGGCCGCAATCTTGATGAGCCGAGCCACGTCATCGGGATGGGAGACCATCGCGACGTGACTGGCGGGGATCTCGACGGTGGTGGCGCCCATGCGGCTGGCGAACATGCGCTCGGCGTCGGGCGGGAGCGCCTGATCGTCAGCAGCGACCAGGTACCAGGACGGCAGCGCCTTCCATGCCGGGACACCCATCACATCGCCGAAGGCGGAGGTGGCCAGGGCTTGCTGCACTGCGTACATCACCTTCGCCTTGACCGGGTCGACGTCGCCGGCGAAGTGGCTGACGAAGTCGTCCTCGGGTAGCCAGGCGAAGCCCTGCGCGTCGGTGAACAGGTGCGCCAGCGCCGGGGTCACGGGGCCCTGGGACAGCAGCCCGCCGAGCGATTCGCCTTGGTCGAGCCCGAACGCCGCGATGTAGACCAGGCCGGCGACGTTCGGAGCGTCCGGGCCAAGGGCGGTCATGACCTGGCCGCCGTAGGAGTGCCCGGCGACAATCACGGGGCCATCCTGGACGTCCAGCACCTGGCGCAGCCGGGCGACGTCATCGGCCAGCCCGGTCAGTGGGAACTGCGGAGCAGTGACGTGGTAGCCGTCAGCCTGCAGACGCTCGATGACCCCGCTCCAGCTGGAGCCGTCGGCCCATGCGCCGTGGACAAGCACGATGTTCGGTCGAGTGTTCATCTCGGTACTCCATTCGCGGTCGGGTCTTACTGCCATCCTGCGAAGCGAGACCGAAGCGGGGTATACGTAACGTCACTGCACCTCGTCGATGCCTGTTGCGCGGGCAGCGACGCGACACCGGGAAGGCCGCGCGGGCGACCCACTGGCCGAAGCGACCGAGGACATGCCCGAGGCAGAGCCATAAAGCCTGCCGGGGACGTCGCTTTCAGGCCCGTGCCACCAGGCATAGTTCACGGTCGAGGGTATTGGCGGACGTGAAGGTGATGGTGCGCATTCCGAGGTTGCGGGCGGCGGCGGTGTTCTCGGCACGGTCGTCGATGAACAACACCTCGTCCGGTTTCGCGCCGCGGTCACGCAGCACGATCTGGAACGCCCGCGGGTCGGGTTTGGCCGCGCCCAGGCGACAGCTGTAGTAGCAATGGTCGAAGTGCCGCGACCAGCGGGAGCGGTCGATAGCCTCGGCTAGCGGTTCGGGCGCATTGGACAGCAGCGCCAGCTGGATGCTGGTGCGTCGTACCCGGCGCAGCAGCGTAGGCAGGGTGAGGGGGTTCGGCCGGAGCCAGCCGTGTACGTCGATATCCGTCAGCCGATCTACGACCTCGGGTGACCTGCTCAGGTCGCGGGCCAGGACCTCGGACCAGTACTCGGCAGGTGGCTGGCCAAGGTCGTAGGCGGGCCGGTGCTGCCAGTAGCGGTCCAGGAAGATGGCGCGCGGCTGGTCGGCGAGGGCAGCCAAGTCGGTGATCGTGCCCTCGGGGAGCGGGGTGCTGATGACCTCGCCGTAGTCGACGAGCAGGAGGCGGATCATCGCGCCGCGGCGCACTGGGCGCGGGCCCGGAGCCGGTGCCCGGTGCCAAGCGCCGACGAGGTGAGGGTGCCGGCGACGACGAACGCGGTGAGCAGCGGCAGCAGGCCCAAGGCGACGGGCAGCGACGCCCATTCGGACAAGCGCCCGATGACCGGTGGGCCGCAGACGAATCCGGCCCATCCGCAGGCCGACGCTGTGGCCACGGCGGTGCCCGGTGCCAGGCCGGGTATCCGCCCAGCGGCACTGAACACCGTCGGAACCACGGAAGCCAGGCCAATGCCGAGGCAGCCGAACCCGAGGAGGGCAGCGGGCGGCTCGGCGATGAGCAGGGCCGCGGCGAATCCGGCCGTCGCGACCACGGCCAGCGCGGGCAGCAACCGGTCGGGCCGGAAGCGGGTGAGCAGCCGGTTGCCGGACAGCCGGACGGTGACCATGGCCAGCGCGAACGTCGCGTAGCCGAGGCCGGGGACCACGCCGGTGGTGTGCAGCGGGCCGGACAGGTAGACCGCGGCCCAGTCGGCGGTAGCGCCCTCGCACAGCATAGAGGCGAAGGCGATCGCGCCGAGCAGGACCATCCCGCCGGACCAGCGCGAGGCGTGCCCACCCGGTCGCTGGACGGCATCGCCGCGCCCTTCGGCAGGGGCGTTGAGGCTGCCGGGTCGCTCCGCGGCGGCCGGCAGCATCCGCGCGGTTAGCAGCCCGGCGGCGAGCAGCGCGATCGTGCCCAGGACAAGCAACTGGACGCTGAGAGTGATGCCAGCGGCGACGGCTAGCGCGCCGATGCCGGCGCCGGCGAACGCGCCGATGCTCCAGCTGCCGTGCAGTCCGGGCATGAGCACCCGCCGCTCCTTTCGCTCGACGGCGATGGCCTGCGTGTTCATCGCGACGTCGAGGGTGCCCTGGAACGCGCCCCAAACGAACAGCGCCGCGAACAGCGCGGGCAGGCTGCCGGTGAGCCCGACCAGCGGCCCGGCCGCGCAGTAGCCGACCAGGGCGACCTGAACGATCCGGCGGCTGCCTGCCTTGGGCAGCAGCCAGGATGCGGCGGTCATCGCGATCACCGAGCCGACCGGGGCGCCCAGCAGCGCGAACCCGAGCGTGCCGTCGGTCAGGCCGAGGTGGGCCTTGACGTCGGGAATGTGGGCGGTCCAGGACGCGAACAGCAGCCCGTGGATGACGAACACCGTGGTGACGGCGATCCGCGGCCAGCGCGCCGAGCGGCTGGCGGCCGTGGTGGTCTGCGGCTTCGGGTCAGACACGGTGCACCTCCACCCCGGCGGCCTGCAGCGCCTCCAGGGCCGGCGCCGGGGCGCAGTCGTCGGTGACGACCACGTCGAATGCCGCCAGCTCGCAGACCACCGCGAGCGCCCCCCGGCCGAATTTGGCGCCGTCCACGGCGAGCACGCTGCGACTGCCCGAGGCCAGCAGCGCCTGCTTGACCGCGGCGTCACCTAGGTCGTGGGCCATCACGTGACCTTCCGGCGACACCCCGCAGCAGCCCAGCACGACGGTGTCAAAGCGCAGGGCCGCGATCCCGGCCAGGGCCAGCGGGCCCACCATGGCCAGCTCCCCGGGGCGGGCCTCGCCGCCGGGGAGCATCAGCCGGACCGACGCCGATTCAGCCAGCGCCATCGCCGCGTGCAGCGACAGGGGCATCACCGTCAACCGCCGGTCCGCCAGCGCCCGTGCCGTCTGCGCCACCGTGGTGCCGCTGTCCAGAGCGACGGCCTCGCCGTCGGCGATGAGTTCGGCCACCGCCGCGGCGATCCGCCGCTTGCTGTCCACGACCTCGATCGCTCGCATCGCGAACGGCAGCTCCTCGCCGCGCATCAGCAGGTTCACCGCGCCGCCCCGCACCCGTCGCGCCACCCCGCGCTCGACGAGCACATCCAGGTCGCGGCGGATCGTCAGCTCGGCCGTGCCGAACTCGGCAGCCGCGGTTACGACATCGACCCGGCCGTCCCGACGCAACACCGCGACCAGCTCGCTCAGACGTTGCGACGCATCCATGGGCTCCAAGGTACACCAGATATGTACGTACGAACATCAATAATGTTCGAATCGATGAGGGCGGCGGTGCGGGATGCCTGGCCGGCCGCGTGCGCCGGGGAGGCATTCCCAGGGCGCCAACTCTCCTAGGTGGGCGTGGAAATGGTGAAGATCTCGCGCGGGTTGTCCCGCAGAATACTGGCGGAAATGGCTCGCGGCACGCCGCAGAGTTCTAGCCGCGGCACAATGTTCCGTAGCAGGTGGGCGTAACCGTATCCGCCATATTTCTGCAGCTGGATCTTGTAGCAGATGTCGTGGCTCAGCAACATCCGGGACGTCCATCCCTGGTCCACCAGCCTGGCCACAGCTCGGACTGTTTCGGTGTCGCCGAAGCTCTGGAAGTTGTTCTCGCTCTCGAAGAATTCGTGCCCGAACAGGTCGTACTGGATGACGTAACCGCGGTCGAGGACCGCCCGGTGATAGTCGGGCCGGTGCAGCGAGGTGTCCATGTGCCCCATCACCACTCTGGAAGGGTCAGCGCCCTCGCTTTCCAGGACGTCGGCGGCCAGCAGAGCGCTGTCTTCGTCCACGGCATGAGCGGCCGTGTGAATGCTGATGGCTGCGCCGGTTGCGGCCTGAGCGTGCGCGGCCGCCCTGAGCACCTTGATCTCGTCAGGATGGACCGGCCAGGACATTCCCAGCTCGCCGATCACGCCGCATTTAATGCCGTCGGCATCTCCCTGGTTGATGTCGCTGATCATGGCGTCGGCAAGCTCCGGCACGGTGGCCGATGCCACGCCGGGGTCGTGCGCAGCCGCGATGTAGTGCCCCGTGCCGGCTATGACGTGCACGCCGGTGGCAGCGGAGATCCTCCGCAGCGCCGGCAGGCTCCGGCCCATCTCTGAGGTCAGCTCGATCAGTGCGCCGCCACCAAGCCCGGCAAACACGGCAAGCTCCTCGATGGCTGTCTGCTCATCGTTCAGGGCCAGAACCGACGGGTTTGAGTTAGGGAACTGCCGGTGCCACCAGAGCGTGTCGAGCGTCGGCTCCGGCGCCGCCGCCAGCTGCCGCCCCACCGGATCATCCGGCGGCTGCGCCAGCCACATGCTCGAGTCGCAAATCAGATGCTCATGACTGAGCGTGATGCCAAGCTCAGCCCCGCCGATATCACCAAGGACAGTGCGCGCATAGTTCATGTCTGCTTGCTCATCCGATCCGGTACAGGCGGGCGGCATTCTCCGAGCTGATCAGCTCGCGGTTCCGGGTTGAGGCGGAGATGTAGTCCACTTTGAGGCGCTCGTACTCGACGTTGTAGAACGGAAAGTCCGAGCCCCAGAGCATTCGCTCAGCACCGAACCGGTCGACCCACTCGCCGAGGACGCGGACCATCGGATTGGATGTCGTGTCGACGTGCACGTTGGCGGACAGGTCGGCGGCGGCGAAGCATTCCCACGAGAGATCCGCGAGCCCGAAATGCCCGAGCACGAACGGTACCTGCGGAAAGTGCCTGGCAGCAGCCGCGATGGCGAGCGGGTTGGAGTGCGGGTAGGTGCCGCTGTGGAACAGCATGGGCAATCCGAGCGCCTCGCATCGCTCGTAGACAGGGAAGTACTCCTCCATGTAGGGGAACCATGCGTCCTCGCTTGGATGCAGCTTGACGCCACGGAAGACGTCGTACTGCGCGCAGCGCTCCAGCTCCGCCAGCGCTCCGGGGTCGGTCGGATTCAGGTAGATCGCCCCGTAGAGCCGGCCCGGGTGCAGCTCGCATGCCGCGCGAACGGCCTCGTTGCCAGCGGTCACGTCCTTACCCAGCTTGGACATCATCCCGGCGGATACGCCTGCGGCGTCATGCGCCGCAACCAGGTCCGCCGGCGAGTGGTCTCCGCTGAACAACGGCTCGAAGTTACCGGCGTGGCAATGCGAGTCAATCGTCATCAGCTACTCCTCTGCGTGCGCTTGCGGATACGCAGCGGCCAGTTCGGAATGGGTGCGGAAGGCCACTTCTGGGTTGTCCAGAATTCTCACGAGCAAGTCACGAAGCGCCATCAGCCGCGCCGGGCGGCCAGTGACCTCGGGATGCATGGTGTAGGTGAGCGGCCGGCTTTCCGCCTTGGCTGCCTCGAATTCGCGGTACCAGTCCCCGGCCCACTGCACCGGACTGCTGATGTGACCGCCGCCGAGGTACTCCGACCAGGCAAAGAACGGCCAGTCATCGAGCGACCAGTGGACCGGGAGCTCGAGAATGCTCCGGTCCCCGTAGTGCTCACGGTAGGGGCGGTCATCCCCCATCATGCTGCTGTCGTAGGCGAAGTCCCGCTCACAGAGCAACCGGAAGGTCTCGGGCGTCATTTCCCATGATGGCGACCGGTATCCGCGGGGCACGATCCCGCTTGCCTGCCGGATCACCTCGGTCGCGAGGTCCAGCTCCTCAGCCTGCTGCTGCTCAGACAGTCCGTCGCTGGAAAGGTGGCGGTAGCCGTGGTGGCCGATCTCATGCCCCGCGCTGAGGATGGCAGGAACCACCTCCGGATGCAGCTCGGCGGTCAGCCCGGGGACGTAGAAGGTCGCGGTGATCTCGAATTCACCGAGGAGGGCGAGAATCCGCGGCAGCCCCCTGGTGACCCCGTATCGTCCTTCCGAGAGCGTCGTCAGCCGGTCCTCGAACTTGACGCCCTGGCCAAGCCAGCCACTCTCGGCATCGACGTCGAACGTCAGGCAGACAGTCATGTGCCCCTGCGGAATGGGAATCGGCAAAATCCTCGCCTCCGCGCGCTCGCATCGTCTGATGTTCCAGGCTGATCTTCCAGCCGGGGTTTGCGGAAGCTACGTCCTGCATCAATCAGCGGCGCAATCCCGACACCTTGCCCAGCTGGCCGGGACGATGACCCGGCTCACCCGGAGTCGACGAGCCAGCCGAGCTGTTGCTCGGCGCGACGAGCGCGGGAAGCTGGTCATGGCGCCGTGCTCCAGCCGGACCGACACGCTGTAGGAAACCAACTCGCTACCTGGGCACTCTGCCGGTTGTCCGGTGCTGCCGCGCTTCGTAGCGTTCTCCCAGAACCGGGGCATCGCGTTTGTGCTGCGGCCTTCGCGGATCTGGAGGCATTGATGATCAATAAGCGCCGGATAGGCGCCGCCCTGGCGGTCGGCTCGCTGCTGTTCCTCAGTGCGTGCTCGGGCAGTTCAACGTCGCCGGGTGGCAGCTCGGGCAGCGCCGCGCCGGGCAGCGCCGCGCCGGCGAAAGGCGGCAACCTCACCTTCGACTTCTTCACCGCCCCGCTGGACCTCGACCCGTCGACGAGCCAGGATAATGACACGTCGATGCAGATGTGGCTGGCGTGGTTCCAGAGCCTCATCGAGGTGAACCCGGCCGGGCCGGGCTACCTGCCCGTGCTCGCAGACAAATGGACGGTCTCGCCCAACGGCCTGACCTACGTGTTCCACATTCGCTCGGGCGTGAAGTTCTCTAACGGGAAACCGCTGACCTCCGCGGACGTTCTCTACTCGCTCACGCGCTCGGAGAAGCCGTCTATCTCCCTGCTCAATTTCCTGGTCGCGAAGACAGCATCGATGTCAGCCCCGAATCCCAGCACGTTCATTATCAAGCTGAAGTCAGCGTGGCCTTCGCTGCTCGCGGACCTGGCAAGTCCCAACGGGGCCATCTACCCGCAGGGCGCCTTCACCGCCGCCAACGCCAAGACGTTCTTCAACTCCAAGCCGATCGGCACCGGGCCGTTCGCCCTGACCTCCAGCACGCCGAACACGTCGTATGTCGTGACACGCAACAAGTACTACTGGAACAAGGCCGACTACCCTCACCTGTCGTCGATCACCTTCCAGATCGTCACCGATGACACGGCGCGGGCCACGGCAGTACTCGGCGGAACGGCCGACGTCGCCGACTCCCCGGCCGCCAACCAGGTCGCGTCGTTCAAGTCCAATTCGGCTGTGCGGGTGGCGACGACGCCGTACTCAATCGTCGAGCTGCTGGCGCTGAACACGGCCAAGGCGCCGATGAACAACATCGATGTCCGCCAGGCCATCTCGCTGGCCATCAACCGGGCCGCGATCGTGCAGTCGGGCCTGTTCGGCCTCGGGACGCCGGCCAAGACGTTCATCGTCGGGCCGCCGAAGAACACGTTCCAGAACACGAGCCTCAACCTGTACCCGTTCGATATCGCGAAGGCCAAGAAGCTGATGGCGGCCTCCGGGGTCAAGACTCCGCTCACCATCCCGTTCGAAGTGTCGACTGGCACCGCGCAAACGGCGATCCTGAACATCGCGCAGGCCGATCTGGCCCAGATTGGCATCCACCTTCAGGTGATCCAGAAGGACAGCGCATCGGTCGACAATGACATCATCGGGATGCACTACACCGTTGCCACAACGTTCTGGGGTGACGTCAGCGCCGATCCCACTCAGCAAGTCCTGTTCGCCGACGATCCCGGCTACTGCTGCAACGCCTACTTCACCGGCTTGCACGACCAGACGCTGATCAACATGTCCTTGCAGGCATCCCTGACGCAGAATCGCGCGGCCGCTCAGGTTCTCTACAACAAAATTCAGGTTCTCACCGCCAAGGACGCGGCCATCATCCCGCTTTATAATCCTGAGCTCATTCACGTCATGTCTGCGAAGGTCACCGGGTTCAACGTGGACGCGTACGGATTCTACGACTGGGCGAAGTTCGGGCTCCAGAGTTGACCGGTCGGCAGGCGACACAGGCCCTGGCCGACCCCCCGGCGATCCTCGAGCTCAACGGCGTGAGCGCGCACTACGGCAAGGTGAGGCGCCGCGGTCCTGGCCGGCCCGCGGCGCGCCGGCGGTCGCCAGGCGGCTCAGGCGCGCTGCTTCCGGCCCTGGCTGGTGTGCACCTGACAGTGCGCCCGGGGGAGAGTCTCGGGATTGTCGGCGAAAGCGGCTCTGGCAAGACGACCCTCGGCAAATGCGTCGTCGGGCTGATGCCGATCAGCGCCGGCCAGATACTGTTCCGCGGCCAGGTAGTCGGCCGCCCCGGCCGGGTCGCCGACGTGCCGCGCGTGAACGGCGTCCAGATGGTCTACCAGGATCCGTATTCGGCGCTTAATCCGAAACGGACCGTGGGTTCGACGCTGCGGGAGATCCTCACAGTTCACAAGCTCTGCGCACGGTCGCAGGCGCAGGAGCGATCGGCTGAGCTGCTGGAATCTGTCGGCCTGAGCGCCGACATCCTGAAGCGCAGGCCGCGATCGCTGTCCGGCGGGATGTGCCAGCGCGTCGCCATCGCCCGGGCGCTGGCTTTCGGGCCCACGGTGCTCGTGGCCGACGAAGTAGTCTCGGCGCTGGATGCGTCGGTGCAGGCGCAAGTGCTGAACCTGATCGCGGATACCCGCGAGACGGCCGGTCTCACGGTCATCTTCATCACCCACGATCTCGCCGTTGTCAATCAGGTCTGCGACCGCGTGATTGTGCTGAATCGCGGCGCGGTAGTGGAGTCCGGCCTTACGGCGGACATTCTCAGCAGGCCATCAGATCCCTACACACGGTCTCTCATTGACGCGGTACCCGAGCTGGCGGGCGAGCTATGGCAGCGGTAGCCGCATCCGGCCGCGGATCGGCGACACGTCGCCTGGGAACAGTCCTGCGGCGCCGGGTGATCCAGGTGGTGCCGACGCTCCTCGGCGTCTCGCTGGTGACGTTCATCCTCGTCCGGCTCCTGCCAGGCGGGCCAGTCCAGACACTGGTGGGAGTCCGCGCGACGCCGGCCAGCATCGCAGCGGTCAGCCGCCAGCTCGGGCTCTCGCGGCCGCTGGTCTCGCAGTACTTCACCTATCTGGGGCAGCTGGCGCACGGGAATCTCGGGTACTCCTTCCTGACCGGCACGAGCGTGACCTCGATCGTCGCGTCGCACCTGGCGGTGACCGCTGAACTCATCGGGCTGGCCGTGGTGCTGGCACTGATCATCGG
>Ga0209169_10000881_pt1 | contig 18558 bp, 20 predicted proteins | sample HubBroMetageWRM4_FD_188346 | JGI IMG/M metagenome (GOLD analysis project Ga0209169, IMG submission 188346) | Warmed soil microbial communities from the Hubbard Brook experimental Forest, New Hampshire - Hubbard Brook CCASE Soil Metagenome WRM 4... | ecosystem: Environmental > Terrestrial > Soil... | reverse complement strand
GTTTCAATGATCTCTTTCATGCCCTCCGTGACCGGGAGAGTCTGGTCGAGCGAAACGGTGTAATCGATGTCCTGCGGGAAGCGTTGCTTCATCTGCGCCATGAGCTTCCGGACGCCCGCGACGGTTTGGACAGCATTGCTTCCGGGCAACTGGTAAACGGCAATGGCGGCGCTGGGCTTGCCATTAAGTCGAGACATCAGGCTGTAGTCCTGCGTTCCCAGCTCGACCCGAGCGACATCTCTGACGCGAACGGTCCCACCATTCGGTGCTTCGCGCACGACCACGTTGCCAAACTGTTCCGGCGAAGTCAGGCGGCCCTGGGCCAGCACCGCATAGGTAAATTGCTGGTTGCCCTGAGCTGGCTCGCCTCCGACCTGGCCTGCTGGGTTGACGGTGTTCTGCGCCTTAAGGGCGTTGGCGATATCGGTGACCGTGATGCCTAGTTTCGCCATTTGATCAGGCTTCACCCACAACCGCATGGCGTACTGCCCTGAGCCGAAGACTTGGGTCTGGCCAACGCCGTATGACCGTGCGATGGGATCGTTCAGGTTGATGTAAGCGTAATTAGCCAGATAGTTGGAATCATGGGTGCCGTTCGGCGAATACAGCGCGATCAGCATCAGCGGTGCCGTGGTCGACTTCTTCAGAGTGATTCCGTAATTGTTGACCTCCGGCGGCAACTGACCGTTGGCCAACTGCTGGCGCGACTGCGTGAGCAGCAGATCCGTGTTGGGATCAGTTTTGAGATCGAAGTCGACGAGCAACGTGGTTTGCTGGTTCGCGGTAGCGTTCAGCGAATACATGTAGGTCATGTTGTCCACGCCACTGACCTGCTGCTCGATGGGCGTGTCGACCGCTTGTTCGAGAGTCTGCGCGTCCGCACCCGGATAGTTAGCTTGCAACCTAATCTCAGGCGGAGCGATCTGCGGGAACTGTGCTACTGGCAAGGTGGCGATTGTGATTACGCCGACTATGACCGTGAGGATCGCAATCACGATAGCGACAATGGGTCGTCGAATAAAAAAGTTCGCCATGGCTCAACGCTCCTCTGTTTCTTTGTACGGCGCGGGATTCACGACTTCGCCTTCTTTTGCCTTATCTGCGCCAACCGCGACAACGCGTTCTCCCGGCTTCAACCCGGATGTAATCACCCAAAGCGTGCCCACTCTCGGCCCGACCCCTACGGTGCGGAGCTGCGCGCGGTTATCGGCGCCGACCACAGTGACCTGATACGTCCCTTGCTGCTGATTCACTGCCGCTTGGGGCACCAGCAGCGCTCCCGCCATGCTCCCGGTTGGGGCCTGAACGCGCGCGTACTGGCCGGGCCGCAGCAGATTTCTGGAGTTGGGGAACTCGCCCACGATCTGAATGGTTCCGGTCTGCGTGTTCACTTGACGATCCGCGAAGATGATTCTGCCGGGATGTGGGTAGATACTCCCGTCGCCCAGGGTCAACTGCAACGGGATTCGTGAAGCGTGCGTGGTAAAGTCCACGCTCCCCGGACCGCCGCCATCCGCCATGCGCAGGTATTCCTGTTCGCTGATGGGGAAATAAACCTTGATCGGACTTACCTGCGAAACCGCGGTAAGGACCGTCGACGGTCCTACCAGGTTGCCTACCTGCACGGTGTTAATGCCGGCGATCCCGTCGATCAGGGAGACGACTCGCGTGTAGCCCAAGTTCAGCTCGGCTTGTTCGACCGCTGCCTGGCCGGTCTCAACTGCTGCCTTCGCCCCGAGGAGCGACTGCGTGTCGGTATCGAGCTGGCTCTGAGGAATGGCATGAGCTTCCGCCTCGGGAATGTCGCGCTTCACATTGAGATCGGCATTCGCCCTCAGCGCTTCGGCTTGCGCGAGTTGCCCCTTGGCTTGATCGAGCACGGCTTGAAATGGGCGCGGATCGATCTCAAAGAGGAGCTGACCTTTTTTGACAAGTGCTCCTTCGCGATAAGCCTGACGAATCAGGTAACCGCTCACTTGCGGCTGAATCTGTGCATTGACGTACCCTTCGAGCGTTCCTACCCACTCGCCTTGAATCGGCACATCTTTCTGAAGGACCGGTGCGACCTCGACAACTGGTGGCGGAGGCGGGGCCGCTGCTCGCACCTTGCTGTTGCCACAGCCAAGTGCATTGAGCAGGAGAACCGCACTAATTAAAGCTGTAGATATTTGTTTCATCATTTCTTTCCCCTCAATCGTGGTTAACTTCCGCTTCAATCGAGTCACTGGCGCGCCTGATTCGGGACGCTGCTCGGTTGGGGGGAAAGTGGCCCGAGAGTCGTCTTGTCGATTCAGGCGCGTCAGTCACGCGATTGCACTCTTCTGCAAAGGCAAATCGCATACCAAAACCGACACGAAGCTAAGTGACGCCAAATCAAGGAAGTCTCTAAGGAGTTGAGCCACAAGAACTGTCGAAGGGGTCGAAAGTGTCGAGAAAAGCCCGTACTCGACACCGAACTCGTCAACAAGAAATGACGCCGAGACCCTAATCGCTTGAGAAAAATGCTGAAAAGACGATTCGCGCCGGATGGCAGTTTTGGCAAATGTATTGCGTGGGTTCGAGGTGCGCGAACGACCTGCCGGGAGGCAATGCCATCAGGCTCAACTCGGCGGCGCCGGCTAAATCATCTAGTGGAAGGAAAGCTGTATGGAATTTAAAGAGTACGATTTTACGCGGAATCCCGTAGTGCAAAATGAGAACTTCTTCCTGGAATCGAAGTGTGGCTCATGTGGTTTTTCGATTCTGGCAAGCTCGATTGACGAATTGATCGAACACGAGGCAGCGCACAGAAGGCAGTGTAGGCGGTTAAACTCTATCGCATAACGACGCAAGGATGTGCTCTTCCAGGGAGAGGCCGGTTAGTGACTACGATTTTTCAAGCGCCTGGCCCCAGCGCCCTGAAGATGTCGGGAAAAAACTGACATGGATTGCATGGCGACTCGGTGATCATCCGACGGTAGCTGCACACTTGCCTTGGGCCTTCTTTCTGCGCCGTTGATCAACGCTTCTGTGCGCCGTCGCCTCCTGCTCTCGCACGTTCACCTTATAATCCTTGCCTTCCCAGCGATCTTCCTCGAGCCACAAGAAAGTGAACTGAATGGGAGTCTTCTGCTTCTTAGGCAGCGGAATATCCACGAACTCAATCCCAATCGCTGTTCCTTGTGACCTCACATCAGTCGAGGATTGCCAGTCGTCGCTCGTCCAATGCAATAGAAACGGAGAGTTCGCCTGTAAGCGCAGGAGCGTGCCGGCGGGTACCGTTTCGACTTGACGATTCGACTTCCAGACTTCCATGGTTTCGCGTTCGCCACTTCCTTTGACGTACCGCTCGTACGCAGCTTCAACCAAATCGAAGACTTGCCTGTCCGCAGCCGAGCGATGCAGCTTCACGTATTCGGAATGCGCCCAAAGCAACGGCATCGCCGCATCGGTTGTTCCACCGAAACGCAGATAGTGGTTGGGTAGGTCTGGCCCGTCCCATATCTGTTCGGGTATCAGTCCGATCCCTTGCGAGAAGTTTTCAAGAGCTCGTAAATAGGGCGTAGCGTCACGTCCAGCCGCAATCTCGTAATGTCCACGCTCGCCGGTCAGTAAAGGCCAGGGGCGTCCCTTACCCCAGCCCGAGTAAGAGGAACCGTCTTCGCGCTGGCCGTAGCCATCGTGGTTATAGCGGCGCCACGCGGGCCCGTTCAATGTTTCGACCTTCAGCACAGCATCGACGACACGGAGCGAGTCCTTAATAATAGGGTCATTGGCGCTCCGAATTCCGTACCGTACTAATTCCAGAAAACCGGCATCAACGATCTCTTTCGCGGGGAATTCATTGCGAGTACCTGGAGGCTGGTTGGCAAGTACCAGGGTGCCGCAATTCGGGTCTTCATCGGCGCAATCGACAGAGCTGGCGGGATTGACGCGGATGTAGTGTCGCCTGATTCCTGGCACCAAGGTTCCTTCGGTCGTCACAGTCCAGGGCTCAATGTGCGATTCGAGAAAATCAGCATAATCGCGAATGAACTCGGCAGTAGCGTGCTCGCCACGGTCATCAAAGAACTCCGCTCCGCAAATTAGCGCCGCGATGTGTACGGCGAGAGTGGATGGCGAATACCCTCTGGCCTCTTCCCAGCGATCCTGCGCTGTGACCGGCCCTTCGCGAATGAGGAGGCCACAGGCACGACGGACCATCTCAAAGGGAAGGAAGTTGCCCAACGCTTTATCCTTCCAGAGTCTCCATGTCAGCAGAACGGGAAACGCAACCTCGTCGAGTTGAATGCCCGTCCAGTATGGTCGACCGTCAAGCCAGAAGTTTTGATAAAAGCCGCCGTCTTCCCGCTGCGACACGGCAAGATAAATGAGAGAGCGCAGCGGCGTGCTTGTATCTCCAGCGGCCAGCAAGCCAGTAACGGACTTCACCAGATCCCGTGTCCAAACCAGGTGATAGCCACCCAACTCGTCATCGCTTTTTTGATCACCCCAGGGAATACTGAGCGAGGCGATCATCGCGCCCGAGTAGGTCTTGTCTTCGTGCGCCAGCAAGAGATTCACGCTCCGTTCATACAGCTTGGCATTGTTCGACTTCGACGCTAGCGAAAACCGTTTGGAGGTTAGCTCCCATTGGTGAATGAACGCTTCGCGTGTTCGTTCAAATGGAATGTTTAACGACTGACCGAGAGTACTCAGCGCATCGTGCTGAGTTGTGCCGAAGGCGACCCCAACCGTAAACTCCGTACCGTGAGAAAGATCCAGCCCGCCAGTCAGGGCGATGTTGCCGTCCAGTGCTTCTTCGTACTGCCATTCGAGGCGATAATTGTCAGCCAGGTCCGTCCAGCCATCATTCACGCCGACATATCCACAAGATGCTTCGGTGAACGGAACGGTGGTCCCTATCGCGAGCCACGTATTTCTCTTGTGTGCGAGAAGAAGCTTGTTATCCCCAATGTGTAGAATTTCGCCGTTGTTGTGCCAGCCGCCGATTTCGAGGTGCGGTGCACAAAGGACATACATCCTAAGCTTGGACAACAATTCGGGAGATGCATCAACACGGACGTGAATGAGTAAGCAATTCTGGTACGGATCTCCAAGGATCGTCTTGCGGACCATGTAACGGCCTTCGTTCTCCCGGTTTGTTACTTCAAATCCCAGCGCCGCTTCAGTGATGCAATCGATTTCAGAAGCAAAGTTCCTCCGCTCATCATGGAAGAATGTTTCGCCGTCGGTGAAGAGGAATTGCAGGTCACGTATTTGCGGGGTGTCAATCGTTGGGTAGTAAACTTCGGTTACACAGCCGGTATCGAGTGTGTACCAAACTCGGCTGGAGGTCGAATATGCGGTACCCACTGCGACCTTGGCGCCGTGTGTCCACCGCGGCTCAATCCCCGGGCCACCTGGTGCGCGACGTGGAAAGCTGGAGTTCTTCATCGTTTTGTATGCCCTTTGTAGCGAGGGTTCCGGCATCGCTGCGCGTATCAGGAATCAGCAGCGCATTCCATGCCGCTCAAACCCTTCGATCTGACCGCCTATTGTGAAAGATCATTGATCGTGTGACTCCACGATCGTCAATGGCACTTGCCGTTGTTGTTCGCTGGCTTCGCCGCGGTGTTGGAATTCGGCGGTAACCACGTACCGGCCCTGGACACCCCAGAGTTCAAATAAAAAATACTTTCCGTCTCGAAGCACGAAGATCACTCTGGGAGTTTCTTTTTCTTGCGGAATGGCATAGAGGATGACTGAGACCCCAATAGCTGAGTTTGTCCCTTCGCGGTGGATCGCAATTGAACCTGGGACCTCGTCGTCGAAAACATAGTCCCCAGCTTGGAACTCGTGACCTTGTGCCCAGAAATTGAATGAAATGGTGGCCCTCGCGGTCGCCACTTGTTGCGCCAAGCCGAGGCCTGAGAGCAAAAGAATCACGGACACGAGGGCTCCGGCTCGAAGTATTGCAAGTACGAACGTTGAAAATGCTCGCATCATTATGGTTTCCTCTGTTCGGCTGAATTTGCGTTAGATTTCTTTCGCATCATGACGACCGCGCCGCCTTCTTCGAAAGCGACTTCGTCCATTAACGTCTTTATGAGGTAGATCCCACGACCATGCGTGAACAGCAGGTTCTCTCTAAAGGTAGGATTCGGGATCGCGCTGTAGTCAAACCCCTGTCCCTCGTCCCGAACTGTGATTGAGACTTCCCCGTCCATGTAACAACGGCACTCGACGTAAACGCGCCTGGAGGAGTTCTCACCGTTTCCGTGGATCACGGCATTGGCAAGAGCTTCATGCAACGCCATCTCAATGTCGGTCTCGCCGCCGTCCGCGCTCCGAAAGTTCAGAATGAACCGCATGAGTTGATCCGTGAATGGAGAAATGGCCACGACTTTACTTGGGAGCGATTGGCGCACCTCAACGAAGGGAACAGAATGACCATTTCGCGGCAGAAACGATAGAGATTGAGTGTGGGCCATAGGTGCGATGTCCATTTGAAATTTACGTGCCATTACTCATGGAGGAGGCAAGGCTCATGCCAAATGTCACTCTTAATCAAGTGATTGAGTTCTAAAGCGTGGATCCGAGATCGCACGTCATATGGGTGACGAATCTGTTGAAAGTGTTGAGAAAGGCGACAGACCTGACGTTGAGCACACTTTTTCATGCATCACGGGAAACGGGATCATCTCCAATACAGCCAGACGAACGCCAGGCACCATAACAGCGCGATATATAGACAGACGGAGATCACGACACCGTTATTGTCGTTCCGCTCGTCCGTGCTTGTTTCGGCCGGTTCGAGATAACGAATCGCTGCGTATATCTCTTCATCGGTTAGGTCCTCGATATTGCGATCGGGCCCGTGGTTTGTCAGCACAAGACACTCCCATCACTAAGCCGGAACTTTGTTAGCTGCTCAAGGTTCGTTCTAGCCGGGACACCGGCCTGATCGAGCAGAATCCAGATGAAAAGGAGCGGTGCACCATGCTTCAGTGCAAATTGGGCCGCGTGAGTCATCTATTTGCCTCGTGCGTTTTCTTCGAATACGACCCCTGTGCGGTCAGACTTGTTGTTCGCCAAGGTCTATGGACGCAACGGCAGGGAAGCCTGATCTCCTGCGTTCATCCCCTCAAGGAATCGACCCGTTAGACAGTGAGATCCGTGGCCTAAGGGCGGCCCGCATCAATTCCTTTAACTCTTGGCGCGCTCGCGCCGACTGAGTCTTTACGGTGCCGATGGGCATTCCCAAAACTCGAGCCGTTTCACGGATCGAGAGACCGTCAACATCGCGCAGTTGAAAAGTTCTGCGGAGAGTCGGAGAAAGCTGACCATGGAGCCGCGTCAAACGTGCACTTAGCTCAGAATCTCTACACTGATCTTCTGGATTGGGCCGATGATCTACTAATCGTTCCCCAACTGAACGTGTCTCCGTTTCTCCGATCGACTCGTCGAGAGGCACGTTGACGTGGTGCTGCCGCCGGCGCAACTGCATTCGAGCGCAGTTGAGCACGATAGCAGTCAGCCAAGTGCCGAGCTGTGACTGCCCCTTGAACTGATCCAGGTGGGTATAGGCGGCCAGAACAGCATCCTGGACTGCGTCCTCGGCGTCGGCTGCGTTCCCCAGGAGGCGGTACGCTCTTCTGTAGAGCGTCGGCAGACCGCTCGACAGTAGTTTCTCCCACCCTCGAATTCCTCCCACCTCGCAGACTTGGATGCCTGCCTGTTCAGTCATTTCTTTGTCTCCCGAAGAACTCTGTTTGCGCGACGGGTTAGTTCTTTCAACACATGCTTCGTAAACACGCCGCGGCAACGAAACTTGTTCTCCTCGTTTATCAACTCAACAATCACGTTCTCGCCCTCCTGGCTGATGCTCGTGATGTGTTTCATCTCGATAACGAGTTCGCGGCCCTGCAGGTCTACTCTTGCCTCTGCGCACGCACTCCTCAGTTCGGCTGCCCAGGGGGCAATGAGCCTTCCTTCCACAATCAGCCGACGCTGCCTGGCGCTATCGATCCGCGAAATCTTCAGCATTCTTCTTCCTGCCACTTGTGGTAAGGCAAGGCGCACACCAAACTCGCGGAACCGTAAGTCGCTGACTTTTCAGGAGACGGCTGTCAGAAGTCGAAACGGCGACGTCAAAGAAGTTGAAAGGGTCGAAACTGTTGAACGTATAGGGTGAGAGCTAGAAGAAGAAGTAGACTTGCAGATCAAGCATATTGCTTTGCATAGATGCCGAATTTCTTCATGCGAGAAAGGAAAGTAGTGCGGTTCATCCCTAGGCGAGCGGCTGCGCCATCGGCACCACCCACGCGCCCTTTGCATGCCGTTAGCGCCCGTGTGATCTCATCGCGCTGCTTTCTTTCGTATTCGTCAGCAACGCTAGTTTTGTCGTCTCGCGAATTTGTTTCCCCTCCAGAGAGCTGCTCAAGTTGACGCCGGCCAACAGGCGGTAACTCCACTGTATTCATTCGCCGAAGTTCTCCTAATGGCGCGTCAAGTGACTTGCCGCGCGTCAGGATCACCGCCCGCTCAATGAAATTCTCCAGCTCGCGAATATTGCCAGGCCAATCCCAAGCAGTAAACCCCTTCATGACGGCCGGGGAAATGGCTTCAATCTTCTTCTGCATTTGTTTTGCAAACTTCTGCACAAAGTAACTCACCAGTTGCGGAATGTCTTCCTTCCGATCCCGCAAAGGCGGTATTCGGATTGGAAATACATGCAAACGGTAGTACAAATCACTCCGGAATTCGCGGTCCACGATCATCTTCTCGAGATCGCGATTCGTCGCCGCTACGAGCCGAATATTCACTTTGCGGGTGTGAGTGCTCCCCAGCCGTTCGAATTCACGCTCTTGTAAAGCGCGCAACAGCTTTGGCTGGATCTCAATCGGAATGTCTCCCACTTCGTCCAGGAATAAAGTTCCTTGATCCGCCAGCTCCATACGCCCGACTTTTTGCGTAATCGCGCCTGTGAAAGCGCCCTTTTCATGTCCGAATAATTCGCTCTCAAGCAGCCCTGTGGGAATGGCGGCACAATTCAGCTTCACAAATGTGCGATCTTTGCGACGGCTGCGATCGTGAATAGCGCGGGCGATCAACTCCTTGCCTGTGCCCGTCTCGCCAAGCAGCAGGACCGTGGAATCGCTGGGGGCAACCGTCTCCACCAATTCCAGAACATGCTTTAAGGGTGAGCTGTTCCCCACGATGTTCTCGAAGCTCATCTCGCTGCGAATTTCCTCTTCGAGGTAGAGCTTCTCTTGGGCAAGCTTGTCTTTAAGTTCTGAAATCTTGCGATACGCCAATGCGTTTTCGATAGCGATTGCAATCTGCCCTGATGCCCGGTTGAGGAAATCGACATCGTCCGGGGAAAACGGGGTTTCCGTGGTGCGTAAAATCGACAGAATTCCCAAAGCCCGGCCGTGATTCGCAAGTGGAATGGTGCAAAAGGCTTTTATGCCCTCCCCAATCGCTATCTCAGATGCCTGGGGCGGGAGCTCGTTACGTTCCTGCGGGTCAAGAACCACTGGTTTCAAGGTGTTCATCGCTTTCTGAACAGCCGCACTTGGCGTAACCAGCAGCTCTTCCTTAATCACCCCTTTCCCATGCGGGAAGTCCATGGCGAACACCCGCAATTTCGCCGAAGCTGCATCCGGCAGCGAAACCGCGACACCATCAGCGTGTATGACTTCGCGTATGTTCGCCGCAACCGCGCGCAACACCTCTCGCAGGTGGAGGCTCGACGTGATTCTGGCCGTCAGATTGAGGAGCAGTTCCAGGCGCTCGTTCTGATTTCGTAACTCCGTCTCTACGCTCATTTTTATTGCAGAAGCACCCGAGTAGGGTAGGACAAAAGTCTAACCCACTCGGAGCGCGCTTTGAAACATCGGTTGAAACGTAGACCCCTTTCGTCTCCTTAACTCAACCCCCTTCGGAAAGAGGCGAACTGCCCTGCGCGTCAGTCGACACTTTCGACTTTCAACACCTTCGACCCTGATCGGATTTCGCTAACCACGCCCTTTTTCCAGTACTTACCCGCTCCACACCTTTGGCACCGTTCTTGCCTTTAAGCAGGATGCGATGCTTCGAATCAACTGTGAGGCGGGCATGTGGAAGATCACAGCTAGCGGCTTCACGCTGAAGGAAGTGTTAATCGTGGCTGCAATGAACCTCCTGGCCAGCACAGACGGCTGCCAAATATGAGGTAGACCGCCACAGAGCCTCTTTGGCCCGTCCCCGAAGAAGTGCAGGAGGCGTCGCGGTCACCTCGCCACATTACACGGTGCAAGGGCGCTATGACTTGATCCGGGCGATGGTGGACAGGGCAAGTTCGGCGTTTGCGCGAATCGCATCCGCGTTGGCACTTAGAACGTCGAGAAATGTGCGCAATACGACGGAGGGCTCGCCGAGTCGCCACGCAGCGATCAGGTCGAGATAGAGATCCGGCTCAAGCCGAACGAACTGCACACCATTCGACCGGAGATTGCTCGTGGAGGCAGGCACGATGGCTACGCCTTCCTCCGCCTCAACCAACGAGAGGATCGTCTGCATCGAATTCGGTTCGTTCTCAACCCGCGGAGAAAAACCTTGAGATCGGCACGCTCCAACGATGGTGTCGAAAACAGCAGGTGCTCCTTTTCGGTGAAAGAGTATGAATCGTTCATCAGCGAGGTCGGCAAGCCGAAGCTTTTTTCTCTTTAACTTTCTTGATCGGGGGAGGACCGCAACCAGCGGGTCACGCAGCAATACTCTCGATTGTCGGTTCTTGCTGCGCTCAAGCGAGAGTGTCCGTGTGATGGCGATATCGATCTCGCCTCTGTCACATGCCTGGTCCAGTTCAACAGGATAGAGATCATGGAGCGCAAGCTTTACGTTCGGATATTCCAGTTTGTATCGGCGAATAAGGTCGGGCAGGAAGGAGAGGGTTGCCGAACCGATAAACCCGATCGAAAGGCTCCCAACTTTGCCTTGGGCGGCCCGCTTGGCGGTGACGATCGCAGTCTCCGCTTGTTGAAGGATACGAACGGCATCCGCATAGAATATCTCGCCTTCCGGCCTCAAACTCGCGTTGCGACCGGTTCGCGAAAAGAGTTTCAGCCCAAGTTCGTCTTCCAGGTCGGACACAGCCTGACTGATCGAGGGTTGAGCAATATGCAGCCGCCGTGATGCCTCCCGATACCCCTTGCACTCTACGACGGCGGTGAAATAGCGCAGATGTCGCAATTCCATCTGATAGGCACTCCCTATCAGTCTGATTGGAACATACGACGTATCGCAATGTCACTTCCCAAATCTATTAGTGAGACGCGATTTGGTCTCGCAGAATGGCCAAGGGCACAATAACCGGCGCTTGGCTCATTCCTAGGTTTCCGACAGATGGGTTACCAGACCACAATATGGAGTCCCGAACTTGAAAGTTGAACTCTTTCCCCCCGACCCCGAAACTGAGCCGCGTCATTGGGTACGGCATGATCAGGCTTTCGCAATGATGTTGCGGCCCGGTTCAATTGAGTGGGGCTCGAAGCGCTGTGCGCTGGAAAAGTTCGACTACAGGGAGGGCGACTTAGCACTGTGCCATCGTCATGTGGGTGAGTGGGTTGGACTCATGAACGTATCGCATCTGCAGCTCGGCATCTCCGACGAGGCACTGATGGCCTGCTCTGACGGAGCTTACGGCGAGGTAGAACTGCGCCCTTCGCGCAAGTTTGCGGACCCGCGCCTGAGTGCGATGGTTGCGGCCGTTCATGCGGAGATGGTTGCTGGCTTTCCGAGCGGGCGGCTGTTCCTGGATTCTGTCGAACAGGCGATAGCCGTAACACTGGTCAATGGGCATGCAGTAAGGCACCGTCCTGTGCAGATATACCGAGGCGGACTCGGCTCCGCGCGTTTGCGACGGATTAGGGAGTTGGTCCATGCAAAGATGGAAGACGACTTGAGTCTCGACGAGATGGCGCAAGCGGTAGGATTGAGCACAGCTCATTTCGCGCGAATGTTTCGCAAGTCAACCGGCGAGACCCCGCATCAATTTGTTCTGCGCCAGAAGCTCGAACGTGCCAAAAGGATGTTGCGTGCTCCCGATGCTCGAGTGTTGGATGTCGCCGTTGCCTGCGGCTTCAAGACCCAGCAGCACTTTGCACAGGTCTTTCGTGACGCCTGGAGAGTTAGCCCGACCGAGTATCGCCAGGATCTCGCCCGCTCCGAAGCGACTAGCGGGTGTGAAATCTGCTCAGAAAATACCCCACTCGCGGTGATTAGTGGTTAGCGGCAAGAACTTCGCTCTCAAGGAAGCTCTAGTTTTTCCACGCTTCAGCTATGGAGAAGCGCCAAAGAGGACCGGACTCACCATAGCTTCGATCCTGGCAGCCATGTCTTCGGCGGGGATACGGTTGGGGGTCTGAAACCAGAGGCGCGCGGCTCCAAAAACGGCCCAGGCCGCGGTGGTCGCCAGCATCACCGCATCGACACCAGGTGCCGTCCCATGAAGGGCAAGGCCCTCCTTGAACATGCCCTCGACAACCGGGATGATGGAGCCTTCGAGCGACATTCGAGCCAACTGGCTGGGACAGCCTGTGGTCTCAGCAAGGTAGTCGCAGACGCCGAGTGCAATGGCGCGCAGTGCTCCATTGCAGTCGGTAAAGGTGATGCCGCGGCGCTCTATCAGATCGCGGAAGCGCACCTCCGTCATGGCCTGCAGCAATGCATTCTTGTCCGGATAGTGCAGATAAAAGGTGGCCCGGTTTAGGGTCGCGTCATCGGCTATCTCCTGGACGGATATGTCATCGAACTCCTTCGTTTTCAATAACCTCACTAGGGAATCCATAAGCATGCGGCGGCTGCGGAGAATGCGAGGATCCGTCGTCTCGGTCTCGGGTTGAAGAAGCTGGGCCATTCCTACTGTCAGGATACCTCTTGCAGACTAAAGCGACACTTGTTTATTTTATGAATCGACATATGTTGATTAGTAATCAATTGTCGTGTAGGAGGGATTATCAATGGCAACGCTGCTCCATATCGATTCCAGCCCACTCTACGGCCGGTCAGTCTCTCGCGAGCTGACCGCTGCGTTCGTCACCCAGTGGAAGGCCTCGCACCCGGATGGAAAGGTCATATACCGCGACCTGAACGCAACAGCAATGCCGCCGGTTAATGCGGAATGGGTCGGTGCCGCCTACACGCTGGAACAGGCCCGCAATCCGCAGCAGAAGGAATTGCTTTCGCTCTCCGATTCGCTGCTCGCCGAATTGGAGCAGGCCGATGAGTACGTCATCGGAGTGCCCATGCATAACTTTGGTGTGCCTTCGGTGCTCAAGCTATGGATCGATCAGATCGCTCGTGTCGGCAGGACCTTTTCCTACGGCGAGGGAGGGCCGAAGGGCCTGATTCGCGGTAAGAAGGCCACCTTCATCATCGCAACGGGCGGCATTTACGACGCCCAGACGCAGAGAGCCTCGTTCAATTTTGTGGAGCCGTATCTGCGGTCCGTATTTGGTTTTCTTGGCGTAACGGACGCGACCTTCCTCACCGCAGGTGGGACCAGCGTGCTGAACCAGGGGCATGACCGGAACGCGTTTCTTGCGCCACATCTTCAGGCCGTGCAGACGCACGCGCAGACCTTCTAGAGAGGACACCCATGAAAACTGCTTCGATTGTTGCTCGCTATCTACTGGGCCTTATGTTTACGGTCTTTGGGCTGAATGGATTTCTCAACTTCATCCACCAGCCGCCTCCGGCGAATCCGCTGGCGATGCAGTTCTTTGTTGCCGTCAGTGCATCGCACTTTGCTGCGTTCTTTTTCGCTGTGCAGGTTCTTGGCGGACTGCTGCTCCTCTTCGGCTACCTCGTGCCACTCGCGCTGACAGTGCTGGCGGCGGAACTTTACAACATCCTTGCGTTTCACTTGACGCTCGCGCCAGCGACCATTGCTCCGGCTCTGGTGGCCTCTGTACTGTGGATACTGGTCTTCCTTCAGTACCGCGAAAGCTTCAAGGGCATATTCAGCGCGAAGCCTGCGACGCAGTCATGAACTGCGTCGCAGTAATCGCAACGAGTCGTACTGCCTGAGTTTACCTTGCACCCGCCTCAGCATTGCGCCCTCCGTTAACAATTCCGACTCGGCGACGGTAGCTCATTCGAGCTATTGTCGCCGTTCCCTCAAGACCAAACCCCAGACTCAGAGGTAAATTGTTGGAGTTTTTTCTGGGGGAGCATGAATTTAGCAAGATTCCGACCATCCCAGCAAAAATCCGCACAAGACCGTTTCGAAGGTGCAGTTTACTCATAATTGTTAGCAAAGCCACAGGTCAACAAACCGGGCACCGGAACAACTGATTATTTTCGCCCGTCAGAACCAATTCAATACAGGAGGGAAAGTCAATGGAAGCAATTGGATTGTTAGTCACGCTCGAAGCGCACGCAGGTAAGGAAGCTGATGCCGAGGCATTTCTAAAGTCAGCTCAGCCACTCGCGCTGAATGAAAAAGGGACCTTGAAATGGTATGCGATCAAGCTCGGGCCGCGGAAATTCGGGATCTTCGACACCTTTGCAAATGAAGCGGGCCGCAATGCCCATCTGACTGGCGAGATCGCGAAGGCATTGGGAGCGCGGGCCAGCGAACTATTTGCAGTTTCTCCCCAGGTGGACAAAGTGGAGATCCTCGCAAACACGCCCCTGAAAGGGTGAGCTGCGGGGGGCCAGAAGCCCTAATGAGCGGCACAGGCTCGCGAAACTAAACCATGAGCAAAAGGAGATTCACATGAGTCAAGCAGTCAGCAGTTTTCAACAACAGAAGTCTGACGCCGGTGTCGCGAAAGTCGACATGAAGTTTGAGGTCGCGATCGTCCCCATCTCGGACGTAGACCGCGCAAAAGCGTTTTACACAAAGCTCGGATGGCGGGTCGATGACGATATCGTTAATGGCAACGATTTTCGTGTCGTTCAGCTAACCCCGCCAGGCTCAGCGTCCTCGATCTCGTTTGGCAAGGGAGTCACGGACGCCGCACCCGGCTCGTTCCGCGGAGGACTGATCGTCTCCGACATTCAGGCGGCCCATAAACAGATCGTAGCTAGCGGCATCGGCGCGACTGAGGTGTTCCACGGCTCGCCATTCTCTCCGGCAGGGCGTATTAGCGGTCCCGACCCTGAGCGCCGGAGCTACCAATCGTACGTCGCTTTCCAGGATCCCGATGGCAACGCGTGGATCGTCCAAGAGGTCACGCGCCGGGCGCCGGGTCGCATTGATCCCACGACGACCACCTTTGGATCGACAAATGATCTGGCAAGCGCGATGCGGCGCGCGGCGGCTGCCCACGGCGAGCACGAGAAGCGCAACGGACAGTCCGACGTGAACTGGCCGGACTGGTACGCGGCGTACATGGCGGCAGAGCAGGCAGGGACCGAGCTGCCCAAGTGAACGACTATCTGCTTGTGACTAGTAGCTAGATGTGCTGGGTGGGTTCGCTCGTGCCTCCATTGATCCTCGGCCGAGCCCCATAAACTCAAAGAGGTCGCACAATGTTTAATCCCAACCGACGCGATGTCTTGAAAACACTGGGTGTTCTTGCTGCAGGCGCAGCAATCGGGAAACCGGCTCCATTCCTGCATGGGATGGTGGCTTCGACAACTTCACAACAAGAACCAGGAGACAATTCCATGGCAACAATCACGACCAAAGACGGAACGCAGATCTTCTACAAAGACTGGGGCCCGAAGGATGCTCAGCCCATTGTGTTTCACCACGGCTGGCCTCTGTCGTCGGACGACTGGGACGCGCAGATGCTGTTTTTCCTTGCCAACGGCTATCGTGTGGTTGCGCACGACAGGCGCGGTCACGGTCGCTCCTCGCAGGTGGCCACTGGCCACGACATGGACCATTATGCGTCCGACGCCTCGGCGGTGGTCGAGCATCTCGACCTGAGAAATGCGATCCATATCGGCCATTCGACGGGCGGTGGCGAGGTAGCACGCTATGTCGCGAAGTACGGCGAGCCTCAAGGCCGCGTAGCCAAGGCTGTGCTGATCGCCGCTGTTCCCCCGCTCATGCTCAAGACCGAGAAGAATCCGGGCGGCACTCCGATCGAAGTGTTCGACGGCTTCCGCAAGGCGCTGGCGGAGAACAGGGCTCAGTTTTTTCTTGATGTGGCTTCGGGACCGTTTTACGGCTTCAACCAACCCGGCGCGAAGGCCTCGCAGGGAACCATCCAGAATTGGTGGCGTCAGGGGATGATCGGCAGCGCACTCGCTCACTACGAAGGCATCAAGGCTTTCTCCGAGGCAGACCAAACGGACGATCTGAAAGCGATCTCGGTGCCGACCTTCGTGATGCAGGGTGACGATGACCAAGTGGTGCCGTACAAAGACGCTTCAGTGCTCCAGGCGAAGCTGCTCAAGCATGGCACGCTCAAGATTTACCCTGGCTTCCCGCACGGCATGATGACCACTCATGCCGACGTAATCAATGCGGACATCCTCGCATTCATCCGAAGCTAGATCGGACGAAAAAAGAAACAACAATTACGGAGAAACAGTTTATATGGCAAGCAAACAGAAAACGGTCATTGTAACGGGGGCTTCGCAAGGCATTGGAGCCGGCGTAGCCCAGTCGTTCCTCGATCGCGGATACAATGTTATCGCAAACTCGCGCAACATCAGGAAGTCGGGTACCTTCATCGAATCTGATCATTTGGCTCTCGTAGATGGCAGCATCGGTGAGAGTGCTGTCGCTTCGAAGATCGTCGAGACAGCGGTCCGGAAGTTTGGATCCATCGACGCGCTGGTCAACAATGCAGGCATCTTCTTCACCAAGGCCTTCACTGACTACAAGGCCGAAGACTTCAAGGCGCTATCTTCCACGAACCTCGAAGGCTTCCTCTACGTCACGCAGGGAGTGGTCGGGCAGATGCTTGCGCAAAAGTCTGGAGGAAGCGTCGTTAGCATCACGGCCGCGCTGGTGGTCAACCCAATCGCCGGTATTACGGCGTCGGTGCCAATGATCACCAAGGGCGGACTTGAAGCCATCACGCTGAGCTTGGCCGCGGAGTATGCGAATGAGAAAATTCGCTTCAACGCAGTCGCGCCCGGCGTGGTGGACACGCCGCTGCACAAGGACAACCCGAAGGACTTCCTGAAGACCCTCTCGCCGATGGGTACAATTTCAGATGTGAAGGACATCGTTGAAGCGGTGGTTTATCTCACAGAGGCCGGTCAGGTGACGGGGGAGGTGCTGCACGTGGACGGTGGTGCGCACTCAGGCAAATGGTAAGCGGCAAGGGTTCGCAGCCGGCCAACGCGGAGCGTCGGCTGCACGAGCTCGGCATCGAACTCACGCCTCCACCCACTCCATTCGGCGCCTATGTCGAAGCAGTACAGACCGGCGATCTGCTCTTCCTCAGCGGCATGCTTCCTGCCATCGGACACGAGCCGAAGTTCGTCGGCAGTCTCGGGAAGGAGTTGGACGCGAACGCAGGTAGAGAGGCGGTCCGCATTGCCACACTGAATGTTTTGTCAGCCGCAAGGCAGAAGCTAGGCTCGCTCGATAAAGTAACTCACGTTGTTCGACTATGCGTCTATCTTGCAACTGTTGGAGGCTTTATCGATCACCCAAAAGTTGCCGACGCTGCCTCCGAGCTATTGCGCGATGTTTTTGGAGCAGACAAAACCTCAGTTCGTATGGTGCTAGGCGTGGCAAGCCTTCCTTTGGGCATACCCGTAGCGGTTGAAGTCATCCTAGAAGTCGAAGCATGAAGTCGAGGCATAAGGAGGCGGCGAGACCCGCCTTTGCGTTTGAATATGGCGAAACGAAACTCAGCGTGGAACAGGACGCGCGTTTCAAACAAACTCGGAATTGAGTACCCGATCATCCAGGGACCGCTTGGCGGTTTTTCCTCGCAGCGCCTTACCGCGGCTGTATCAAACTTCGGGGGCCTGGGTTCTTTCGGCGCGCATGGACTGGCTCCGTCGGCGATTCAGGAGGTCGTCGCCGAGATCCGTTCTTTGACCAATAAAGCTTTCGCCATGAACCTCTGGGTTTCGATGGAGGATGAGGGCGCAGCAACTTCCGATGCCCGTGCCTTCGAACACGCGCTCTCCCATCTAGCCCCGCACCTTGAGGCGGTCGGTGCGAGCAAGCCGCAGTTCTCAACATACGCGCCACTCCGCTTCGAAGATCAGGCGCGCATTCTGCTCGATGCTAAAGTGCCTGCCTTCTCGTTCATCTACGGCATTCCACCGACGGAAATTCTCGAAGAGTGTCATCGCCAGGGCATAGTCACGATCGGTACTGCGACCACACGAGACGAGGCCATGGCTCTAGAGCAAGCCGGTGTCGAGATAGTTGTAGCATCCGGATTCGAGGCTGGCGGACATCGCGGATCGTTCCTACGTTCCCCGGAAGATTCCCTGACGGGCACAATCTCTCTAGTACCGCAGATCGTGGATGCCGTGAACGTACCCGTCGTAGCTGCAGGAGGAATCGCGGACGCCCGCGGCATCACTGCAGCCTTTGCGCTCGGCGCTGAAGGCGTGCAGATGGGAACCGTCTTTCTTGCCTGCGAAGAGTCGGGAGCAAGCTCGTTGCACCGCGAGGCGATC
>Ga0209169_10000880_pt1 | contig 18568 bp, 13 predicted proteins | sample HubBroMetageWRM4_FD_188346 | JGI IMG/M metagenome (GOLD analysis project Ga0209169, IMG submission 188346) | Warmed soil microbial communities from the Hubbard Brook experimental Forest, New Hampshire - Hubbard Brook CCASE Soil Metagenome WRM 4... | ecosystem: Environmental > Terrestrial > Soil... | reverse complement strand
AAATCTCCAAGGCTTAAGACGAACGCGAAGGTTGCTCCGGCCAGGACTCCGGGGATGGAGAGCGGGAAGATTACTCGCCAGAAAGTTTGCTGGGGCGTGGCTCCCAGATCGTGCGAGGCTTCGACCAGGTTGCGCGGAATATGTTCGAGCGACGCGTAGATGGGCAGGAACATGAACGGCGTATAGATATGCGTCAATGTAAGTACGACGGCAAATGGGCTGTAGAGCAGGAAGTCGAGTGGATGGCTGGTCAGGTGCACATATTGCAGGAGCGTGTTCAGGACTCCGTCGGTGCCCAGAATTGTTTTCCAGGCGTAGGCGCGGACTAAGTAACTCACCCACAGCGGAATGATTACCAGCTGATAGTAGAGATCTTTTCTGCCTCCGGCGTGGAACGAGAGGAAGTAGGCGAGCGGATAGCCCAGCAGCATGGAGAAGAACATTACGCGGGCGGCGATCCACATGGAGCGGAGCAGCGTCTCCCAGTAAACGGGCTTGGTCAGGAGTTCGTGATAGTTATCGAGATTCCAGGAATGGACGATGGTTCCGGATTCGGAGACTGACCAGAAGCTGTAACAGAACATCAGCAGATAGGGCACGAGCAGAAACACGGCGACCCAGACCAGCGGCGGGACGGTGACGGCGGTGCGGTAGGCGCGGGAAAACATCAGAGTCTTTCCTCGGATTTTGGCTTTGACTCTGACTCTGACTTTGAGCCGAGGCTGGTCGCGCGCACTGGAATCGCGTCGGCTGGGTTGAATTCGAAGTCGAACTCCAGCGGGGCTTCGGAATTCGGTAGATTGCAGGGAAGATCGCGGGGAAGATCGCGGCTGGCGGTGCGGACCGTTAGGATCAGTCCCCCGCCGGCTTCGACGCGCAGCAGGTCAGTGGCTCCGTGGAAAGCCTGGTCGCGCAGCTTGGCCCGAAAACGAACCGTCGCAGCACTCTCCGGAGCTGACGCAGCGCTTGCCGGGCGAATGCATTCTGGACGCAGCGAAAACAGGGCCTTGCCATCGGGCAGCGAAGTCGGCCATTGCAGCGCGCCGCACGTGGCTTTGCCTTGGCTCACATTGGCTTGCAATAAATTTGTGTGTCCAATGAATTGCGCCGTGTATGAGGTCGCGGGGCGATTGTATATTTCGCGCGGGCTGGCTACTTGCTCCAATTCTCCGGAGCGCAACAGGGCGATGCGATCGGACATCACCATGGCTTCTTCCTGATCGTGCGTCACGAAGATGAAGGTGATGCCTACTTCGCGCTGCAGGGCTTTCAGTTCGACTTGCATCTGGCGGCGCAGGTTGGCGTCCAGGGCGGAGAGTGGTTCATCGAGCAGCAGCAAGCGTGGACGATTCACCAGAGCGCGGGCTAGGGCGATGCGTTGTTGCTGGCCTCCGCTGATCTTTGAGGGTTTCGATTTGGCGTAGGCGGACATTTTGACTTTTTCCAGCGCCTCGGTCACTCGCGACTGAATTTCGGCGGCGGGGCGTTTCGCGATGGCTAATCCGTAGCCTACGTTTTGTTCTACGGTCATGTGCGGGAACAGGGCATAGCTCTGGAAGACGGTGTTCACGCGGCGACGGTAGGGAGGCTGCGTATCGAGGCGCTCGCCTTGCATCCAGACTTCTCCGGCGGTGGATTGCTCGAAGCCGGCCAGGATTCGGAGGAGTGTGGTTTTTCCGGAGCCGCTTTCGCCCAGGATGGTGAGGAATTCGCCTTCGGCGATTTCGAGTGAGATGTCGCGCAGGACTACGTTTTTGCCGAAATGCTTGGCTACGTTGCGGATGGAGAGCAGGGGCGCGGAGTTCGGCTTGGTGGCGCTTGCTTCCGTGGGTTCTAGCGTCGTTGCCATGGCTGTCGTTTTGGCGCTGCTAACTTTTTCGCGGACAGGAGTGTCCGCGCTACTGTGTGGCTTTTACTTCGTTCCAGATTTCGTTGTACTTGGCGCGGCGCGGTACATTCTGCCAGAAATAAAGACGCTTTTGATAATTGTCTACGTCATCGAGGTGCAGGTTCTTCTGCTCTTCCGGCGTCATGTACTGCGCGGCTCGCGGATTCGCCGGAGTGTATCCGGTGACGTCGGTGACTTTTTTCTGAGTCTGCGCCTGGATCATGAATTCCAGAAATTTGTAGGCCAGATCTTTGTTCTCGCTGCCGGAGGTGATCATCAGGTGATCGATCCAGCCGGTCGTGTTTTCTTTGGGAATGATCTCGCCTACCGGAAAATTCGCTTTGCGCAACTGGTTGGTCATTAGCGGCCAGCCCATGGCGATGACCACTTCGTGGTTCTGGAACAAGTTGGTGAGTTCTCCACCGGTGGACCAGAACTTGCGAATGTTTGGCTTCAACTCGACCAGCTTTTTTTTGACTGCGTCTAGTTCTTCGTCGGTGAGGTTATAGAGATGGCCGGGGTCGGGCTTGTCGTAGCCGAGTACTTGAGCGGCCATGTAGACGGTCGAAAGATCGTCCCATACGGAGACTTTTCCTTTCAGCTTCGGGTCCCACATGATGCTCCAGCTGTCCGGAGTCTGAGGGAATGCGGTGGTGTCGTAGATCATCGGATCGGGTCCCCACATAAAGGGCACGCCGTAAACTTCACCCTTGGCGCGGACTAGCGGCAGCGATGTGAGCTGCGGCGAAAGCTGTCCGTAGCTGGGCAGTTTGCCGAGATCAAGCGGCGCGGCGAGGCCGGAGGTTGTGATCATGGTGGCCACGTCGCTCGAGGGAGAGATCACGTCGTAGTTACCGGAGCTGCCGCCGCGCAGTTTGGCGACGAGTTCGTCGCTTGATCCCATGTAGGAAGCGGAGACCTTGCAGTGGTTTGCTTCTTCGAAGGTTTTGACGAACGCGGGATCGGCGTAGCCTTCCCACACCAGCAGGTTGAGAGTCGGAGTTTTCTTTGCGCAGGAGGTGCAGAATGCGATCAGCAGAACGGCGAACGACGCGACTGTTATTCTGCGCAACATTATTTATATCCTCCGTCGTTGATTGCCAACGCGATCGCCACGTCAGCGGTAAACCGCTGCGCTACCCAAAAGCAAAGGCAGCGGCTAGTTCTCCCGGCAGCCTGCTAGAACGTCGGCGGCGTGTTGACCCATAACAGCCAGGTCTCGCTTCGTCCGGGATTTTTCCAGCGGTGCGCCGTGGCACTCTCAAAATAGAAGCTGTCGCCGCGTTTCAGATGGTACTCCTCACCGTCAAGTGCGATCTTCAATTCGCCGCGCAGTACGAAAAGGAACTCCTCACCTTCGTGAGCATAGGACTCGCCACTCCCGGCTTTAGGTTTAACGCGAAAAAGATGCGGCTCCATGACCTTGTTGCCCCAGGCGAGCAACTCCATGCGCACGCCGGGACCGGCTTCGAGCACCTTGCGCTTGAGCGGGCGGACCAATCGCGTATTCGATTCTGTGGTATCGAAAAAATCAAGAATGTTGGTGCGGTAGTAGCGCGCCAGCCGGCGCAATGTGCCGACGGAGGCACTCATCTGCGAACGTTCGAGCGCGCTGAGGAAGCCGACGGAGATTCCCGCGGCGGCGGCGACGTCGGCGAGACCGAGGCCGCGTTGGGTGCGCAAGCGGCGCAGACGCGGACCAATCGTTGTTCCCGTTGCGGTTCCCGCAGTGGCGCTCACGGCGAGAGGTTTGATGGCGCCCTCGCGCTTCAGCATCTGCACGATGGCGGCGGCGTTCAGTCCGCGGACCTTGCGCAGGTAGCGCGCTTTTTTCAGCAGGCGCACGTCGTCGTTGGTGTAAAGACGATAGCGACTTCTGCTGCGGTGCGGGCGCGTCAGTCCCAGGGCTTCCCAACTGCGGATGGCCGATGGAGAAACGCCCACCAAGCGGGCCACGTCACCGATTTTGAGATAAACCTGGCCGTCGCCCGGCATATGGCTGAAAGACGTTTTCGAATGTGCCCGCTGGTCGCGCCGCGGAGAGTGCTACTTTCTGCTTGACACGGGGCTGCGGAGTCTCTAACCTTGCGCGATTATAGCAAGGTTTGAGTTGCGCGCAAGCTGAATCGGATCCAACAAATTCGCCCCCCAAGGTCTGGAGGATCGCATGCCGTCTTCAAAACTGTCCCGGATGTTTTGCTGGTACATTTTCTCGACCTCGGTTCTGAGCCTGTGCCTGATCTGCTCCACGATCCTGGCCGCCCAAGGGACCGGGGGACGCGTTCTGGGCCGCGTCACCGATCCCAGTGGCGCTGCGCTGGCGGGAGTGAAAGTCACGCTCACCAATCCAGCCACCAACGTGACCGTGGAGACCACCAGCAACGGCAGCGGCGACTACGGATTTCCCCAGGTTGCGGTGGGCAGCTATCGCGTAGAGTTCGACCTCGACGGATTCAAGAAGAACGTGCAACGCGAAGTGACCGTCAATCTCAACCAGATCGTGACTCTAAATTCAGTGTTGCAGGTCGGCGGAGCGAAAGAGACCGTCGAAGTGACCTCCGAAGCACCGCTCGTCGATACGACCAGCACGCAACTGGGCGCGATTATGGACTCGCGGCAGGTCGCGAATTTGCCGCTCAACTCACGTGACACCTATCAGCTTCTGCAACTTCAGCCGGGAGTGATGTCGACCGTCGGATCAAGCAATACGCTGGTTTATGGCAGTGATACCCCTGGTGCGGTCTCGGTCAATGGTGGCCGTGGTCGGTCCAACAATTTCAGCGTCAACGGCGGCGACGCCAACGATCTCTTCGCCAACCTTCCGACGGTGCAACCTTCGCCTGACAGCATTGAAGAGTTCCGCGTTATCACCAACACCTTTGACGCCGAATATGGGCGCAACTCCGGATCGGTCGTCAATGTGGTCACAAAGTCGGGGACGAACGACTGGCACGGGAGTGCCTACGAGTTCTTCCGGAACAAGGTGCTCAACGCCAACTATTATTGTCTTACGGCTGCAGAAGGTCTTGGTTGCGAAAAGCCCCAGTTCAATCAAAACCAATTCGGGGGTACTTTTGGAGGACCAATCAAGAAGGGGCGAACATTCTTCTTTGCCTCCTACGAGGGCCGCCGCATTCGTCAAGGCATCCCATCGCCAGCTGTCACGGTGCCCACGTCGCTGGAAACACCATCTCCTACGAATACGGTGAACGGACAGATTGTCGGGCAATTTGGAGTATTTGGCGGTGTGCTGAACAACTCGGCCCTTCTGGCGAATCGTGGGGCAGTGGCAGGGGGATGCCAGACGGCCAACTACGCGGTTAACGGTCCTACCGCGACAATTCAAGATGGCGCGCCGTACGGGGCTTCCACGCCTCAGAACCCGCTTCCGCCGGTTTTTCCCACTGGTGACATACCGCTGGCTTGCATGGATCCGACGGCGGTTGATCTGCTGCAGTTTGTTCCGCAGGCGCCGAACGGTGGTTCTCTGGTGAGCACAGTGCCTCCCTTGTCGGTACGGGGCGATCAGTTCACAGTTAAGTTCGATCACCGGCTGACTGACAAGCAGAACCTGAGCGTCTATTACTATTTCCAGGACGACCGCACGGTCAATCCTTTCGCCAACTTCGAGCTGGCCGGCGCTGATCTCCCCGGCTTCGGAGACATTGTGGCGGAACGCTTCCAGCAGTGGAACATTACTCACACCTGGACGATAAACAGCAGCATGGTCAACGAGTTTCGTTTCAATTACAACCGCGAGGGCCAGCAGACATTTCAGCATCCAGCAAATACCGAGCTGGTGCAAAACTCGTGTCCTCCGGCTCCATCGTGGCTTACCGGTGTTACCGGCGCCCCTCCTTGTTTTTATGGTGACGGTTCCACTGATCCCAACGGGAGTCTGTACGGCATACATCCGGGTCTGAGCGCGGGTCGCGAGGGCCTTCCCTTCATCGGCATTTCGGGAGGATTTTCGCTGGGCAATGATTTTGAAGGAGAGCTTCCGCAGACGGGAAATTCATTCCAATGGGCAGACAGCCTGACTAAGATTACGGGCAATCACACGATGAAGTTTGGCGTGGATGTTCGTCGCCAGCAGTTTAACCAGTTCTATTATTTCAACGTGAACGGGGAGTTTGACTATTACGGGGGAGGGCCGAACGACCTGGGGGCCGGCGATCTTTTCGGCAATTACATGCTGGGCCTCCCCGACACCTACGGACAGGGTTCGGCACAAAGTGAAGCGGTGCGCAATACCGGATTTTACTTGTACGCGCAAGACAGCTGGAAGTTGAGGCCAAATCTGACTTTGAATTATGGGTTGCGTTGGGAGTTGAACACCCCCTTGGCGGATGTATCCCAGCATGTCGAGACGTTCCGTCCGGGACAGTCGTCTACGATCTACCCGTGCGGCGGTCCCAACACGGATTGCACATCGCAGGACGCGATCGGATTGGTCGTCCCGGGCGATGCTGGAGTTCCTCCCGGTATGACCCAGACTTATTACAAAGCTTTTGCGCCTCGCATCGGCATTGCCTGGAGTCCGGGAAACTCCGGCAAGACGAGTGTTCGCGCCGGTTGGGGGCTGTTCTATAACCCGATCGAACAACTGGTGCTGGCGCAATTCGGTGCGGAACCGCCGTTTGGAGGCAGCACAACTCTCTCTGAGACGCAGTTCAACCTGCCTTTCGCCGGTCAGGACTACAATCCGGTTACACAGGTCGGCACTACCTATCTGAATCCGTTTAACGGTGTTATCACTCCTCCGCGCGGCACCAGTCAGGATTGGGCAAGATTCGAGCCGATCGATTTGTTCGGCGATTTCCAGCCGCATATGCGCGCGCAGTACTCCGCGCAGTACAACTTGACCATCCAGCGCGAGTTATCGAAAGACATGAAGCTGGAAATCGGCTACGTGGGGTCGCAAGGGCACCGCCTGCTGGCCACGCATGACATCAATTACTCGAACCCACAGACGTGCCTCGACATTAATACGTTGGATGGCGCCGGCACTTGTGGTCCGTTCATCGAAGACGCGCCGTATACAGTGACCGTGCCCAACGGGTTCAATTTTCATATGCCCAACGGGACGATTCTCCCTGGAACAGGTCAGACGCTGAATTTTGTCGGTCTGCGCCCCTACTCCTCGCCGCAGTGCGATCCCCTGACCGGCATTGGCTGTCCGGCCAACCAAATTCCGGTGTTTACCGGCATCTTTGCCCAGGACACAATTGCCAGCTCATCCTATAACTCGTTGCAGATCTCGCTGGAAAAGCGCTTCGTGCATGGACTGCAATTTAGCGCTGCCTACACTTACAGCAAGTCCATTGACGACGCCTCCAGCTTCGAAGGGATATTGAATCCGCTGCCGGGCGCCAATAATTATGCGCGTTCGCTTTTTGATGCGCGCCACCGCTTTGTCGTCAGTTATTACTGGGAATTGCCAGTACCGAAATACAGTGGCTTTGCCGGGAAGGTGGTTGATGGGTGGGCCGTCTCGGGGATCGTGACCTACCAGACCGGATTCCCGATCCGCATTACGTCAAGTGCTGACAACGAGTTAATGAATAGCTTCGATTTCGAACTGCCCGGCGAACCGGACCAATTAGCTGGGTTCCAAAAAATTCAACCGCAGAGCAATCAGAACTATTACTTCAACCAGAACAGCTTCACGGAGAATGCAACCGTCGCCCCGACCGCAACGAACGGGATTGTTAACTGCACGGCGCAGATTGTTTATGGTTGCTACGATCCGAGCCTGCTGGGCCGGGTCGGAACTGCTCCCCGCACGATCTGCTGCGGGCCTGGAATCAGTGACACGGATATCTCTTTTATCAAGAACATTCCGATCAACGAACGTGCCCACATGGAATTTCGAGCGGAGCTGTTCAACCTTTTCAACCACACGCAGTTCTATAACCCGGACGGCAACAGCACCGACGGTTCGCAGTTTGGCCAGGTGACTCAGGTCAAAGACCCGCGACTGGCTCAGTTCGCCTTGAAGATGTACTTCTAGTTCGAGAGAGTAGACTGGAAGGGTTCGATCCCGGGGGCGGTCTCGGCCGCCCCGGGCCTAATCTAATGGCCTACCCGGCCTGAGTTTCTTGGAGAATCTCGATGTACCCCGCACTGCAAAAAGAGCTCGACACGTTCGAGCGCCGTACTCCGAAGTCCGCCGAAGCGCATAAGAAGAACCTGAAGCGCTTGCCTCTCGGCGTGGCCAGCAATTATCGCGCTTACGATCCGTATCCAATTTTCGTCGCGGACGCTTCGGGCAGCAAATTCCGCGACCTCGACGGTAACGAATACCTCGACCACAACCTGTGTTTTGGCACGCTCATGGCGGGGCACTCGCATCCGGCGGTGATCAAGGCGGTGGAAAGCCGTCTGCACAAGGGCACTGCTTACGGCATGCCGCACAACATGGAGTGGGAACTGGCGGAAGAGATCTGCACGCGTTTTCCGGTAGAGATGTGCCGCTTCGGAAACAGCGGCACGGAAGCGACCATGCATACGATTCGTCTGGCGCGCGCGGCTACGGGACGCGACAAGATCATCAAGTTTGAAGGCGGTTATCACGGACTGCATGATGCCGCGCTGGTCAGTGTGAAGCCGCATCCGCCGGCCGATGACTTGGGCGATATCAAGAATCCGAAGCCAGTGTCGGGCGGAGCGGGAGTGCCTAAGGCTAGCATTGCCAACGTGCTGATTTCGACTTTCAACGATCTGGAGACGGTGGAGCGGCGTTTCCGGGAGAATCTGAATGAGATCGCGGCGGTGATTCTTGAACCGATCATGATGAATGTCGGCCTGTGCATGCCACAAAAGGGATTTCTTGAGGGCCTGCGCGAGCTTTGCGACAAGAATGGTGCGTTGCTGATTTTCGACGAAGTCAAGACGGGCGCGAAGCTCTCCTGGGGCGGCGCATCGGAATATTTCGGCGTGATGCCCGACATGATTTGCCTGGCGAAGTCCATTGGTGGTGGATTTCCGCTGGCGGCTTTCGGCGCGCATAAGAAGGTCATGAGTTTGATCTCCGATCACAAAGTGTTCCACGGCGGCACTTACAACACGAACCCGATTTCGATGGCGGCGGGGATTGCGACATTCCGCGAAGTGCTTACTCGCGATAACTATGCGCTTATCGAGAAACTCAGCAACAAGCTGGTGGCCGGATATAAGAAGACCATCGCAAAAGTCGGGTTGCAAGGCTACATCGCGAGCGCTGGGGCGAATGGAGCGCTGATGTTGTATCCAAAGGAGATTCGCAACTACCGCGACTGGCTGGCGGTTGACGTCGATCTGTGGCGGCATTACTGGTTTGGCATGGTGAATCGCGGCGTGATGTGCCAGCCCTACTGGTGGGACGAGCAATGGACGATTTCCGTGCAGCATACCGAGGCCGACATCGACCAGCACCTGGCGGCATTTGCGGACGTCGCCGAGTCGCTGGCAGCGGCGCAACAGGAGCGACTGGGAGCGGTAGCGGCACATTAACGGAATCGGGTCATCGGCCATCGGGTCACCGGGCGATTGAAAACCCGAGATGCGGATGGGGTGGATGGCGCGGTCACTCGATTATCCGATCATCCGAATTGTCTGTGCGTTTTTCTGTCGATATGTCCAACGACGATCCCAATCAGCCGCACTTGAAGCGCGTCCTCGGGCGCCGCGACCTGGTGTTGCTGTTTGTTGTTGCGGTGTTCAATCTCAACGTTGTTCCGAGCATTGCGGCCAACGGCGGGGTAACGGTCTGGCTTTGGATTATTTCCCTCGTGTTGTTTTTCTGGCCGCAGGGGATCGCGGTGATCGAACTTGCGCATCGCTATCCTGGCGAAGGCGGCGTGTACCTATGGGCAAAGGAGGTCTTCGGCGACTTCCACGGATTTCTCTCTGGTTGGTGTTACTGGACGAATAACATGCTGTACGTTCCGACAGTGATGCTCTACTTTGTCGGTGTTTCCGTCTTTGTTCTAGGCCCTAGCCACGCAGCCCTCGCGGATAACAAGCCCTTCGCGCTCACAGCCTCGCTCGCGCTGCTAACGTTACTTACTGTGCTCAATATTGTCGGTCTGGGGATCGGCAAGTGGATCAACAACCTTGGCGCCATCGGGACATTCATCGCTGCCGCGGTGCTTATCGGTCTTGGCGCGGTGATCTGGATGCGCTTCGGCACCACGCTTACCGCCGCAGACTTTCGGATTCCGGCTAACCCGCGCTTCGTTCTCAATTCTTTCGGCGTCATCTGCTTCGGTTTGGTCGGGCTCGAACTCGCCTCCGTCATGGGGGACGAAATACAGGATCCCCGCCGCACGCTTCCCGGAGCGGTCGCGTGGGGCGGAGTTCTCTCCGGCGCTTTATATGTCGGCGTTACGCTCACTCTTTTGATCGCTGTAGGCAAGAGCGTTAACGTGCTTCAGGGAATCGTCCAGGCCGTCAGCCACATGGCGGAACGGGTCGGAGTAGTGTGGATTACCTTGCCCTTCGCCCTGATGCTAAGCCTCTCCATCGCCGGCATCGGTTCGGCCTGGATGGGCGGCTCGGCGCGCATTCCGTTTGTCGCCGGACTTGATTCTTATATGCCGGCCTGGTTTGGCAAGGTTCATCCCCGCTATGCGACTCCCTACGCCGCGCTGATTGTCCAGGCAATTGTTTCCGCTTTTCTGGTCGTCATGAATTTTCTCGGCGCCGGGGTTCAGGAAACTTTTCAGAAGTTGCTTTCGCTGGCTGTGGTGCTGCAGCTCGTCCCTTTCGTATATATGTTCGGTGCGCTGGTGAAATTTTCTATTGCCGAGTCGGTGCCGCGCGGGCAGTACAGCCGGATCACGATGTTTCTGGCGGGCAGCAGCGGCCTGCTCACGACCATCCTTGGCATCGCGCTGGCGTTTTTTCCGGCGCAGCAGATCACGTCGCTGTGGTCTTATGAGCTGTGGATGTTCGGCGGCACGCTGTTTTTTGTCGGCTTAGCTGTGTTTTTCTTTTTTGTGTACGGACGGCTGAAAGAGCCGCAAGCTGCTCGGGTCTAACGAGTGCTGCAGTGTTAGCGTAATTGTACGGGAGGCCTTATGCCTGGTGGAGTCAAGACCGACGTCAAGACGTACCAGATGTTCATCGATGGTGAGTGGGTCGCGAGTAAGTCGGCCAAAACTTTCCCTGTTTATGATCCATCTACCGAAGAAGTGATTGCGCAAGTTCCCGACGCTAACGCGGATGACGTTGACCGCGCGGTCGCGGCGGCCAAGGCCGCGTTTGAGACGGGACCCTGGGCGACCACCACGGCGCAGGAACGTGGACGCGTGCTCTTTCGCCTGGCCGAGAAGGTGCGCCAGAATCTACCCATGCTCGCGGAACTTGAATGCCGCAACTCGGGCAAGCCGATTGTTGAGGCTGAGTTCGACATCACCGACGTGGCTACTTGCTTCGAATACTACGGCGGGCTGGCCACGAAAGTCGTCGGCTATGTGAACCCTGTTCCGGACAACGCTATGAGCCTATCGCTGAAGGAGCCGATGGGCGTCGCCGGGCAGATCATCCCGTGGAATTATCCGTTGATGATGGCGGCGTGGAAGCTGGCTCCGGCGTTGGCGGCGGGTTGCACCTGTGTGCTCAAGCCGGCGGAGCAAACGCCGCTTTCCGCGCTCGAACTGGCAAAGTGGTTCGACGAAGTTGGGTTGCCGAAGGGCGTGGTGAACGTGATCACCGGCTTTGGGGAAAGCTGCGGCTCGCCGCTGGTCAAGCATCCGGACGTCAACAAGATTGCGTTTACGGGCTCGGCGGCTGTCGGAAAGATCATTGTGAAAGAGGCGGCAGACACGGTGAAGCGGGTGACGCTTGAGTTGGGCGGTAAGTCGCCGAACATCTTTTTTGCCGATGCCGATTTTGAAGCTGCCATTGATGGAGCGCTGTTCGGGGTCTTCATCAATCAGGGAGAAGTTTGCTCAGCCGGCAGCCGCATTCTGGTGCAGAAGTCGATTTACAGCAAGTTTGTTGAGGCGATGGCAGAGAAAGCTAAGAAGATCAAGATTGGTCCGCCGCTCGAGCGGGAAACTAAGATGGGCGCTCTTGTATCTAAGGAACAATATGATCGAGTCTGCTCTTATCTCGAGATTGGCAAGAAAGAAGCCAAGGTCGCGTCGGGCGGTGGCCGTTCCGATCAGTTTGCCAAGGGTTACTATGTGCAGCCGACTATCTTTTACGACGTTGATAATAACGCACGCATTTCGCGCGAAGAAGTGTTTGGGCCGGTCGCGGCGGTGATTCCGTTCGACGACGAAAAAGATGCGCTGAAGATCGCGAATGACACGCCATACGGGCTGGCTGCCGCGGTCTGGACTCGCGACATCTTCAAAGCAATGCGCGCGGTGAAGGCGTTGCGCGCGGGCATCGTTTGGGTAAACCATATGCAGCCGACTTATGTGGAAGCGCCATGGGGTGGTTACAAGCAGTCGGGTTTTGGCCGCGAACTAGGGCCGTGGGGCATCGAGGAATATCTCGAAACTAAGCAGGTGTATATCAATCTAAATGAAGCTCCGATTGGCTGGTACTGAGAACAGCCGGGACTGAGTTATGGCTACTATTCAATTACGCACATCGATTCCGGGGCCGCGTTCGCAAGCTCTCATGAAGCGGCGCGATGCAGCTGTCGTTCGGGCGGCTTATCACGCCACGCCGGTGTTTGTTGCCAAGGCTGAGGGGGCGGTGGTCGAAGATGTTGACGGCAATCGACTGATTGATTTTGCCGGCGGCATCGGCTGCCTCAATACCGGACATCGCGCTCCGGCTGTGATCGACGCGGTGCGGCGTCAGCTTGATCGCTTTTTGCATACCAGCTTTAACGTGCTGCCCTATGAAAGCTACATCGCGGTTTGTGAGAAGCTGAACGCGTTGGCACCGGGCAAGGGTCCGAAGAAAACTCTGCTTGTGAACACGGGCGCGGAAGCGGTCGAGAATGCAATCAAGATTGCGCGGTCTTACACGAAGCGGCAGGCGGTGATCTGCTTTGAAGACGCGTTCCACGGCCGCACTTACATGGCGATGGCTACGACGAGTAAGACACATCCTTACAAGGCGGGGTTCGAGCCTTTTCCGAGCGAAGTGTACCGCATTCCCTATGCGTACTGCTTTCGTTGTTCTTACTCGATGACTTATCCGTCTTGCGATGTGCATTGCGCGCGGCACATCGAAGACACCTTCAAGCGGGTCGTCGCGGCTGAGTCGGTGGCGGCGGTGATCGTTGAGCCGATTTTGGGGGAAGGCGGATTCGTTACGCCGCCTGCGGAGTTTTATCCAACACTGGGCGCGATTTGCCGCAAGCATGGCATTTTGCTCATCGCCGACGAGGTGCAGACTGGATTCGCGCGCACCGGCGCCATGTTTGCTTGCGAGCGCTTGGGACTCGATCCTGATCTGGTGGCGATGGCGAAATCGCTGACCGGCGGCTTGCCCATGGCGGCGGTTACGGGACGGGCTGACATCATGGACGCTCCGAGAGTGGGCCAACTGGGTGGCACATTCTCGGGGAATCCGCTGGCTTGCGAAGCGGCTTTGGCAGTGTTCGATATCATCGAGAAAGAAAACCTTTGTGCGCGCGCCAACTTGCTGGGCGAGCGCTTTCGCAAGCGCGCGGCGAAGTGGCAGGCGCAGTGGGAACTGATCGGAGATGTTCGTGGACTTGGTGCGATGCAGGCGCTTGAACTTGTCCGTTCGAAGACAACGCGCGAGCCTGCTGACGAAGAGACCAAGCAAGTGTCACAATATTGTTACGAGCATGGGCTGGTGACGATCACGGCTGGATCATATGGCAACGTGATTCGCCTGCTCATGCCGCTGGTCATCACCGACGCGCAGATGGACGAGGCGATGGATGTGCTCGAGGGAGCGCTGGCACATGTGGCCGAAAAGAAAAACGCATTGACGGCACAGCTTAGTTAGGACGGCCGAGCGCTGCTGTCGCTACGTATTCACTTCTTAGACTTGGAAATCTTATGACTACTTTAACTGCGGTTCCCGCCATGAGCGGCCAGGAGATGGTCGATCTCGCCAAGAAACACACGCTGTATGAGTGGTCGGCGCAATCGAAGGTCGATCCTATTCCCGTGGCGCGCGCGAAGGGCATTTATTTTTGGACGCCGGAAGGGAAGCGCTTCATTGACTTCAACAGCCAGTTGATGTCGGTGAACATCGGACACGGCGATGAGCGCGTCATCCAGGCGATTGCGGAACAGGCGTCGGTACTGGCCTACGCCAATCCGTTTATGGCGACGGAGCCGCGGGCGCGGTTAGGGGCGAAGCTGGCAGAGATTACGCCGGGCGATATTGATACGTTTTTTTTCACGAACGGCGGCGCTGAGGCGAATGAGAATGCCATCAAGATCGCGCGCTTTTTTACCGGACGCCACAAGATCATCGCGCGTTATCGCTCGTATCACGGTGCGACGGCCGGAGCTATGAGCCTTACCGGCGATCCTCGCCGCTGGGCAGCGGAGCCGGGGATTCCGGGCGTGGTGCGCGTGCTTGATCCTTATCACGGCATCGAGCGCGGATGGGAATCAGCGGAAACTTCGCTGGCCATGATCGAGGAGGTCATCCAACTGGAAGGGGCGCAAACGATTGCCGCGTTCATTCTGGAGCCGGTGACTGGGACAAACGGCGTTCTTGTGCCTCCGGATGGATATCTTGAAGGGGTGCGGAAACTTTGCGACAAGTACGGGATTCTGATGATCGCGGACGAAGTGATGTCGGGCTTCGGGCGCACGGGTGAGTGGTTTGCAGTTGATCATTGGAAGGTTGTCCCCGATTTGCTTTGCATGGCCAAGGGACTTACTTCGAGTTACATTCCTCTAGGCGCTATCGGGATGCGGCAACATATTGCACGACACTTTGACGACAAGGTGTTCTATGGCGGACTTACTTACAATAGTCATCCCATGGGATGCGCGACGGCGCTGGCGACGATTCGCGTTTATGAGGAAGACGACCTGATCGCGAATTCCCGGAAGATGGGCGCGATCATGAAGGCGCTGGGCTTGGAGTTGCAGGCGAAACACCGGTCGGTGGGCGCAGTGCGTTCGATTGGGCTATTCGGTATCTTTGAGCTGATTCGCGACCGCAAGACGCGGCAGCCCATGGCTCCGTTTAACGGGACTTCGGAAGAAATGGTCGCGCTGGGCAAGTTCTTCCGGGAAAACGGGCTCTATACTCTGGTGCGCTGGAATACCTTCTTTACTAATCCTCCGCTGTGCATCAACGAGCAGCAGCTGCGGGAGGCGTTCGCGATTGTTGACAAGGGGCTGGAGATTACGGATCGGGTAGTGAAGGAGTAGTTTTAGCGCCAGCTGCGTTGCTGACCGTCAGAGGAAACGACAACGGGTGTCGAGTGCACTTTGCTGGCGTGATCGTTGATTGCGGTCGCGGCCTGGGTGCGTAGGTTGCCGGCCTTGGCGTCGAAATCGAGCGTGCTCACGCTATGGGCACAATGCGTGCAGATGAACTTCATTCCGTTCTTGATGCGTTCGATTCGGTAGGCTTTCACTCATTGAATTGTAGTTGAGCGGGTAGGCGACGGTGCGAACGAAAGTAACGCTGCAGTGAGTTCAGCCTTTCGCCCGGATGGGGCTTGAACGGTTCCCATTTTCTCCCCACGGCTTGCGCTGTGGGCTGCATTCTTACGCCGCCTGTGCGGCGGTTCCCCGCACAGAAAATACCTACTTTGCCAGGCGGTTGTATTTCTTCAAGACCTCGCGCAGTCGGTCGTGGGGTAGGGCGATCGCGGTATGGCCGTCGATCCCGGTCATGGTTTCGGCGGCGATCATGGCGTTGACCACGGCTTCTTCGGTGGCCTGGACAGTGGCCAGGAACAGCGGATCGAGGCTGTCGTTGGGCAACATTTTCAGGTCGTGGATTCCCTTGGGAGACGCGGCTCCCGGATTCGCCGTAGAGAAAGAGACGAAGATGTCGCCGGAGCCGTCGCCGGAGTAACTGCCGTCGCGGCCGAGGCCTAGAGACGCTTTGCGGGCGAGGCGCTTCAGTTGGGTTGGAATCAGCGGCGCATCGGTTGCGACCACGATGATGATTGAGCCGACGTCTTCGCCGTAGGCGGGGTGCTCGGGAATTTCCTTGCCTACGGGGACTCCGGCGATGCGCAGTTGATCGCGTCGTCCATAATTGCACTGCACGAGTACGCCTACGGTGTAGCCGCCGGACTTTGCGTCGAGCACGCGGGACGAAGTCCCGATTCCTCCTTTGAATTCGTTGCAGATCATGCCAGTTCCGCCGCCTACGTTGCCTTCTTCGACGGGGCCGCCGTGGGCGGAATCGAGCGCGTGGAAGGCGTCTTCGGGCTTTACGTGGAAGCCGTTGATGTCGTTGAGCCAGCCGTCCCAAGTCTCGGCAACCACGGGCAATGACCACCAGTAGCCTTCCATGTCGGGCTCGCCGCGCTTTACTTTCCAGGCGATGACGGCGTCGCGTACCACGCCAACGCTGTGGGTATTGGTGATCATGATGGGGCCGTCGAGAAACCCGGAGTCCTCGAGCCAGGTAGTGCCGGTCATCTCGCCGTTGCCGTTGAGCGTGAACCAGGCGCCAAAGACGGCGTCGCTTCCCACTCTGCCGCGGGGAAGAACAGCGGTGACTCCGGTGCGGACGGGGCCTTCACCGACTTTAAGTTTGCCGCTGCCGGAGATGAGCGTGGTGTGTCCGACCTCGACGCCTTTGACGTCGGTGATGGCATTGTTGGGGCCGGGCGTGCCGTCGAAGGGGACGCCGAGATCGCGGGCGCGGGGCTTGGCTTGCGCGAGGGTGAAAGTAGCGGCACACAGAAATACGGTCAGAAACCGGAGGGTTCGAGATTGCATCATAGGTGTTGGCCGAGTTCGATAGATTGTGTCGGCGGCAGTATAAAGCATGGCGGCGCTGGGTTAGAATCCTGCTTGGAAAAGCGGGGGCGGCTGGGACGCGGTGTCAGGAGACAAAATGGAAAACTGGAAGCGAGCGGTGATTGCGGGATCGGTGGGAACGGCGGCTATGTTGGCGCTGAAAGGGAGGCGTCCGGCGGCGGTGCTGGCGGGAAGTGTGGGACTGGCGGTGCTGGCGTCGGAGTATCCGGACACGTTTGTGCGGATTCGCGAAGAGCTGCCTTCGTACGTGCGGCAGGGAACGCGGTTTCTGGACCTGGCGATGAAGATCGGCCAGAAGATCGAAGAGTTGGCGGAACGGCGCGCGGCGCGGGCGTTTGAGGAGTTGGGAGAATTTTAGCGCTTCGCTATTCGTCGTTCGCTACTCGCGAGTGCGAGATCCGGCTATTGGCGAACAGCGAAAAGCGAGCAGCGGCTTTACTCGATTCCCAGTTGTTTGCGGGCTTCGGGGCTTAGGCGTTCGGGAGTCCACGCGGGCTCCCAGACCACGTTGACGTTGGCGTTGCGGACGCCGGGGAGTTGCTCCACGCGGGATTTGACCTGGGCGCTGATGTTTACGTGCTCGGGGCAGCCCTGGGCGGTGAGAGTCATGTCGACGGTGACGTCCTGCTGGCTGTCGGGCACGTCGTCGAAGCGAATGGAGTAGATCAGGCCGAGATCGACGATGTTGACAGGGATTTCGGGATCGTAGCACTGCTTGAGTGCGTTTAAGACGTCATCCTGGACAATGGGCATGGGGTTCCTTTACTGCTGCTTACTTATAGTTTAACTGATTGCGTTTGCGAAGGCTTGACCACGGGGGCACGAAGTCACACGGAGGAAAGCCTCACTGAGCAAAACCTCAGTGACGACAACCTGGGACCAAGAAATCATGGCCTTCGATTCGGAGTTTCAGAAAAAACTGCAAGTGTTCCTGGCGGTCGCCATTGTGATTGCGGGAGGTCGCGCCGCTTACGTTGTTTACGAGCGGCACGAGGCGATGAAGGCAGACACGACGCCCCGCGTGGATACTGGGCTTAAGGCGGATTACTACGTTACGCCGAAGAAGTTGCATCCTTACGATCTGAAGTCGGCGCACCAGTTGACGGCGCAGTCGGTGTGGGTGAAGGTCGGTTATCAGCTTACGTATTATCCGTATGATCGGGAGCGACGCAAGACGGACTTTGAGCATGAGGCGGGATTGCTGCTGCCTTTGCAGAAGCTGGCGATTCAGGATGTGGTGACCGATGCTTCTCCGAAGGCTCCGGGGACGAAGCAGGTGATGGCAGTGTTTTCGCTGGAGGGCAAGGGCTACGCGGTCCCGATCGGGGCGGAGAAGGATGGCGAGTTCAAGATTTATTCGGACGACATTTTCTTTATCGAAGATCCGCACGATCTTTACAAGCACTGGCCCACCGAGGTGTGGAAAGAGGTTGATGCTCATGAAGTGCAGACAGGCATGAGCGAGTTGCAGGCCAGCTTCGCGATCGGGATGGGCATTCCGGAGGGATCGGGCGATTACGGCTCGCGAACTCTGCACTACCCTAACGGTGGAAAGCCGCTGGTGATCGCGTTTGAGAACGACAAAGCGGTTGAGATCAAGTCGGGCTCGTGAGCCTATATATATTCCGGCGCTGTTCGCAAATGCATGAGGTGCTCCTCTCAGCGTGACAATACTATTTTGTCGGTGGAGCTGCGGAAGCACGCGTTTGGTGGCTTCCAGGTCAACGAGGGTAATGGCGACGTTAGGTCAACTACCTTGAAGCCTGCTTGCCCGAACCAGTGCCGA
>Ga0209169_10000879_pt1 | contig 18578 bp, 17 predicted proteins | sample HubBroMetageWRM4_FD_188346 | JGI IMG/M metagenome (GOLD analysis project Ga0209169, IMG submission 188346) | Warmed soil microbial communities from the Hubbard Brook experimental Forest, New Hampshire - Hubbard Brook CCASE Soil Metagenome WRM 4... | ecosystem: Environmental > Terrestrial > Soil... | reverse complement strand
CAGCCGTTTCCGGGCCCTGGTTTGGCGGTACGTGTCTTGGGCGAAGTGACGCCGGAGCGGTTAGCAATTCTTCGGGAATGCGATGACATTGTGGTCACGGAAATCAAGAATGCTGGCCTGTATTCAAAGATATGGCAGTCGTTTGCTGTGTTGCTGCCGGTAATGTCGGTGGGGGTGATGGGCGACCAGCGCACCTACGCTTACACCTGCGCGGTACGCGCGGTTTATTCCGAAGATGGCATGACTGCCGACTGGGTGCCGCTGCCGCACGAGGTGTTGAAGACCATCTCCAGCCGGATCGTGAATGAAGTGAAAGGCGTGAACCGCGTGGTGTACGACATTACCTCGAAGCCGCCGGGCACGATTGAGTGGGAGTAGGGAGCTTCTAGCCACTGGCTTGCGCACCACTCGCATGGGGGACAGCCCGCTCGGCTGTCAGACCGAGCGTAGCTCAGCAGTATCTCGGAGTGACAAAATCTCTAGTCTTCGCTTGTGCGCCGCCGGGGCTGCGCTGGAATAGCAATCGGCATAGCCAAGCAGATGTAGATGCGCACGTCCGGCAGCGACTCAAGGTAGCTTTGCATCAACGGCTGGACATCTTGCCAGTTGAGGCCGCCGTGACCGCAGCCTAATGGCGGAAAAGCAACGGATGTAATACCCTTCCGTTTGTAGGTGGCGACGAACTTCTTCAAACCCGCCTCGACATAAGCCAACTTTGACTTCGCTCTCCAATGGTCTTTGGTCGGGAAATTAAGAATCCAGCGATCTTCGGCTTTCACCAGTTGTAGTTTCCCAGTCGTGAGCGTGCCGCGCTCGCAGGCTTTTCTATAGCTGTTAAATACTCGCGGATACCGTTTCTTCACCTCAAGCGCGAGGCCCTTGCCCATAACTCCGTCACAATTCACGGTGTTCACAACGGTCGTAGCTGGCGCGTCGAAAACAGAAGAATTTGGTAGGTAGAAGATCATATGCTATGGAGCTAGGGAAGCGGGGTCTTCCCGCAACAGGTGGCTCAGTGCCTGAGGTAACCTCACGTCTTGAAGATTCAGGCACCTGATGTCGAGTATGTACTTTGTCTCAACTTGGTCCGGCACAAGCACCTCCGCACATCGTTGCCGTTTTCCGTCAGGGTAGTTCCGCGCCCCGTCCACCGCTTCGACAGGACGACGTCCCAATGGACGATGTGCACCTTGAACGGGCCAGACTCGAAACTCGTATCGCTGGAGGCTGCATTCCCTGAGGTGAAAATAACGCCAGGCTTGTCCGCCACCTCCAGCGCAATTCGTATGTAGGCCCGTGGCTTATCACTTACCGCCAACAGCATTGGGTTGCGTCTGACGAAATAAAGCGGGACGTAATCGTGAAGTGAGCGCCCTTCAACAACGCATTCTCGCCTTCGCTGGACTTGAGAGTTAGAGATTGAGCTAAAGACTAGTTTACGGTTCCGAACCTCGTTGAGAGGAAGTATGCCGATCGTACAGATGCTCGCAAGGTTATCAGGATGAACGAGGTAGTACAGGCTTTCTAGCCCCTTCTCTTTGAGGAATTCGGATACCTTTGAATTGGCATTCGGCCCTCCTACTACCTGGCCACCCTCTCCAATCGCTCGAATGTATCTGGATACTTCGCGGCCAGCAGCAGCAGCGCCACCGCCTGGGCGTTGGGCTTCGCGCGTCCTTGCTCCCATTTCTCCAGTGTTCGCTCATTGGTAAACAGCTTTCGAGCAAACACGCTGCGCGAGCAGTTGAATCGTTCACGCACTCGCTTGATCATTTTGGGCTTGACGTCAGGCAACGCGCGCGCCTCGACCTTGTAGCTTCGCAACGTCATCTTCCCATCGCGGTGGGCCTTCATCGCGGCTACGCCTTCCATCAAATCCCCAAACACATCGCGCTTGCTCCCCATGTCAATGGCTCCGAACGCGCATTTTCTTTTCTGCCTCGATTGCCGCCTTCAGCGCTTTTCGCTGGTCCGGCGCAAGATCGGAGGCTTCGTTTTTGTCGTAGATCGTCATCATCCATATCTGGTCGTGATTGTCGAACCAGTAGTAGATGATTCTGAGCCCCCCGCGACGGCCTTTGCCGCGGCGCGTGTCAACCCAACGCAGCTTGCGAAAACCGCCAGTGCCCGGCATCAGATCTCCAAGTTCGGGCGTATTCGCCAGAGCACTCTGGAGCTCACGGTATTGCTCGTCTTCCAGATAGCGCGACAGGTAACGAGTAAACGCAGGCGCCTCAAAGAATTCCATCCATAGCACCCTACGCCGTTAGCGTACTTTAATAAGCATACGCTAATAGCGTATAAAGTCAAGAGTGGCAGAGTCCAGCGCGAACCGGCGACGTATCTGCCCTCACAGAAACTTCATCAGCGCCTCGATCGTTTCTTTTGGCCGTTCTTCCATCACCCAATGTCCGGTATCTTTCAGAACGACCACGGCCACGTCGGTGGCCACCAGTTTCATCTGTTGGCCAAGCATTTCTCCCAGCGACTTTTCTCCTCCAATCGCCAGGACTGGAATCGTCAGCTTCGTCTGCGCAAGCTGCTCGAAGTCTTTGGCGGTTTGCGGCCAGGCAGCAAAGTAGGCCCAGCCTGCGCGCATGCGCCCCGGCTTGGAGTAAGCCGCGACATATGCCTCACGATCCAGCTTAGGGACTGACCGTGTCTTGTCCGCCGCCAGGTCGTTCCAAAAGTACGCAAAGTAGATTCGTTCCCGCCCGCTCACCAGGGCTTCCGGTGTGGGACCGTGGAAGCGGAAGTGCCAGACATTGGGATCGTTGTAGACTGCCTCCCATCCGGGCACGCCGGGAAGGAACGCGTCCAGCACCGCGAGCTTTTCTGTTTCCGCGGGAAATTGCGCGGCGTACGCGTACGCGACCATCAGCCCGATGTCATGGCCGACGACCCTCGCCTTCTGTACCCCCAGTGATTTGGCCAGCGCGTGAATACGGATGGCTGCGGTTTTCATGTCCAATCCATCTTTGGGGATCTCCGAGTCGCCGATGCCAGGCAGGTCGGGGGCGATCACCGTGAATTTCTGAGCCAAGAGCGGCATGATCGGCCGCCACATGCGCGAAGTCTGGGTATAGCCATGCAGCAGGATCACCGTTGGGCCGCTGCCCGCGGTTAAATAGTGCAGTTTGATGCCGTTGACCACCGCGTTACGAGACGCAATGGTCGCATCCGACGCATCGGCCTTCGCCGAAAACGCGACGGAGAGCAGAACCAACACAGCTAGGCTAAGGAAGCCGCTTGCAGAACGTTTCATCAAGAGACTCCTGAAATGAGAGTGCGCGAAGTGCGTTGTGAATGTCCGTCATTATGAACAAGCACCCGGCCTTCGCCGCCAAGGCGAAGCGCCGGGCGCAACTCGATAGCTTGAAAGAAGGCGGCGACTGTCTATCAGGCTGCCACTTCCTTGCGCTGCTTGATAAAGGCCAGCAGATCCGCATTGATCGTGTCCGCATTGGTAGTGGGCATGCCATGCGGAAAGCCGGGATAAACCTTCAGCGTGGAGTTCTTCACAAGTTTCGCGGAGAGCGGACCCGCCGCAACGATGGGTACGATCTGATCGTCATCGCCATGCATGATCAGAGTTGGCACATCGAACTTCTTGAGGTCTTCAGTAAAATCCGTCTCCGAAAACGCCTTGATGCAGTCGTAGTGGGCTTTCATGCCGCCCATCATTCCCTGCAACCACCAGTGCTCGCGGATGCCTTCGGAAATCTTGGCGCCGGGCCGGTTGTAACCGTAAAACGGGAGCGTAATGTCTCGGTAAAACTGCGGCCGATTGGCCGCCAGCGCGGCTCGGAGGCCGTCGAAAACTGAGATGGGCGCGCCCGTGGGATTCCTTTCCGTCTTCAGCATCAACGGCGGCACCGCGCTGATAAGCACCGCCATGCCAACACGCTTCGAGCCATGTCGCCCGATGTAACGCGCGACTTCTCCGCCGCCGGTGGAGTGGCCCACATGAATTGCATTCTTGAGGTCAAGTTTCTCGGTGAGGGCGGCGAGATCATCCGCGTAGGTGTTCATCTCGTTGCCCTCCCAGGTCTGGTCGGAACGGCCGTGTCCTCGACGGTCATGCGCAATGACTCGATAGCCGCGCTGGCCGAAGTAAAGCATCTGTCCGTCCCAGTCATCGGCAGTGAGCGGCCAGCCGTGGCTGAACACGATGGGCTGGCCCGATCCCCAGTCCTTGTAGTAAATCTGTGTACCGTCTTTGGTCGTAATTGTTGGCACGGGATATCCTCCTTGATTTGTTTCTACTGCGGCTCGCTGGACAAGCTGTAGATGTAACGATCGGATGGTTCGAACCATCTAATTGCGAAATTTGTTGGCAGCGCCGACCCCGAGGCCGATGAAAATTGCCATCAGGATGAGCTGCGCCACCAGAAATGGCGGTTCTTTACCCTCGGGAGCCAGCGCGTGCAACGCCGGTACTTTCAGAAAGCTCTGCACCACCAACACGAACACGTTGAGATAAAGGGCTAGCGTAGCCGTGATCACGTAGGTTCGACGCCAGCCGCCGGCGAGGTTAAAAACGTAGCGTGCGATGAGCGCAATCGTCAGTATCACCAGTGAAAGGATGCCCACTTTATGGGAGGGTAGAAGGTGCTCAAATGGAAAGAAGAATCCGGTCACACTGGTCAGCACAGTCGCGGCCAGAAATGTTCCGTTCCAGCCGTGGAGGAGTTTTCCACCGAGCATTCCGAAGACCACGATGAGACCGGAAACGATTCCAATCAGGCTGATCACAACATGCAATTGCGTAAAGGTCGCTAAGCTCATACCGAGGACCATGCCGTTCTCCTTTCGGAATCGGTAAATACTACGACCGCATGGGGAAAATTGCCACTTGCAGCTTGCAAAAAGTTAACGGGCTACTTCTGGAAACAAAGTAGCCCATTCCTGACGCTGACTCTCAGTTGGTCAAGTCAGTCTGCATCATAGACGCCATTGCCGTAGCCCTTGCGCCGGATATTTTCCTGCATCTGCTCCAGTCGAACTTTCTCCTGGTTGAGCTGAGCTTGGGTGGCATCGTATTGTGCTTTCAAGTCGCGGCCGCGATCACACCAATCTTTGTAATAGGGTGTGTAGTATTGCGAAGTCCAGCAGGCCTGGGCATCACTGGAATCCTGGGCAAACTCGGTGCTCCACGCGTCAAACTGATACTTCAAGTCTTTCATCCGGTTCTGGATATCGACGACTTTGCTCTTCTCCACCCGGATCTGACTCTTGAAAACCAAGGCTTGCGCTTCAAACGCCCGATCTTTCTTGATCTGGTCGTCGGTGGTTTCAGCGGCGGTTTTGGTGACCGCAGGTGCCGTCGCGACCGCATTCTGATCGCTGCTAGCGGCAGCGGGATCCTTCACGTCCTTATTTCTATATACCTTGCCCGGTGGCATCGCCTGTTGCGCTTGCTTTGAAGCGCGAGCTGCGTCTGCGACTGAGGCCGGCGTAGTTGGCCGTGGTTTAACTGAGGCCGGAGCGTTTGCTTGTTCTCCCGCGGCCGGCTGCGCGGCGGTTGGCTGCGAAGTGGTGGACTGCTCGCCTTGCCCGAACGCCAGAGCGCACACCAGCAGGGGTACGAGGCACGTAAACGTTATCGTGGAAAAAGCGCGCATAGTTACCTCGATCATAGCGCGGCGCAAGTCTGCCCGATGCCTCAGCAACCCACACCAAAGTGTTTGTCCCTGTGACCAATGTCAACGCCTACTCGGAAAGGAGGCTTCTCAGATTCCGATCTGCAACGGGCGCGAAAATAGGCCGTCAGAGGCCTGCCAGGGCCATGCACGTCGGTTACTTTGAGGCGGTCCGCTCGGTTCTTTATGATTGCCACATGGGCGTAGAGTGCCTGGTCGTGACCTCCGATACCACCCTGCTGGACCAGATTACGGCAGGTCTGAGCGGTCGCCGCGCTTCGCTCGACCTCCGCCAGGATTCTGCCAGTGCCATTGAACTTGCCAGCCGCCGGCATTTGGACGGATTGGTCATTGACTGTGATGATGTGCACGGCGGCACCGAAGCTCTCGCCCACTTCCGGAAAAGCCGCTCCAACAAGCAAAGTACTATTTTTGCGGTGGTGAACCATGTCACCAGCGCGGAAGTGGCTCTTGATCTGGGAGCCAACTTTGTTCTCGGCAAGCCCATCCACGAGTCGCGATTGCGGAGCCTGCTCGATAGCGCCATACCCAGGATGGAACGTGAACATCAGAGATATTTTCGCTATGGTGTTGATTTGCCGGTGCGCTTTCACAACACGCTTGGAGACTCTCTGAGCGCCAAGATGCAGAACATCAGCGAGGGAGGATTGGCGATCCGGCCCATCGATCCCGTCAAGTTGCAAGGCGTCGTCATCGTGGAATTCGAAGTGCCCAGCCTCGATCCGCAGGTGTTTCACGCCAAGGCGGATGTGGTGTGGGCAGATTCATTCGTCATGGGTTTGCGCTTTCTGTACGTCGAAAAAAATTCCGAAGCCATCCTTCAGTCCTGGCTCGATTCGCTGGAGGCGCAACTCAGGTTCCGCGAGTTCGCCCAGCGCCCCTTCGATTCAGATTAACGACCATCCTCCAACGTGATCCGGCGCGTCTTGCCCTTCTTCAATACTTCCCAGTGCTTCAGAAAAACGTTTCTCTTTAAGAGTGCTTTGTTGTAGGGTATGTGTGCCCTGAAAACCTTGTTTGGCCTGCTTCTTGTGGTCCGCATGGCAGATAAATCGAGGAGTTTTAAATGTTTGGGGGCAAAACCATATTCGGCGGCATGAGGCCGCAGCGCTCAAGAGAGAGACTGAATGATGAAAATGAGGCTGGCGCTCGCAATTTTGGTGATGCTGGGTTCGGCAGCTGCGGCGCAGGATACATCCCAGGCAAACAATAAGCCGGCCACAGCGGTTGCCCAGGCCGGCATACCCACATCGGTAGCAGGATCAAGCTACGTCATCGGTCCCGAGGATGTGCTCATGGTCTCGGTCTGGAAAGAGCCGGACCTCACCAGTACCCTGCCCGTCCGGCCAGACGGCAGCATCTCGCTCCCCTTGCTGAATGACGTTCAAGCGGCAGGCTTGACGCCTATGCAACTGGCGGCGGCCATCACCGAAAAACTAAAGAAGTACGTCGGCGATCCGCGAGTGACGGTGGTGGTGAAGGAAATTAACAGCAAGAAAATCTACGTTACGGGCGAAGTCCAGCATACCGGCGCGCTGCAAATGCAGCCCGGCATGACCGTTCTGCAGGCGCTGGCGGATGCCGGCTTCACCCAGTTCGCCAATACCAAGCGTATCTACATTCTGCGTACGGAAAACGGGGCGGAACAGAAGATTCCGGTGAATTACAAACAGCTCGTGAAGGGCCGAGCTGGCCAGGACGTCGCTCTCAAGCCAGGAGATACCATTGTCGTTCCCTAGGGGAGTTGAGTTCGCAAAAAAACAAGCGATTCGCGTCCTGATGATGGTCATACTTGTGCCGGCGGCGATCTGGGCACAGGACAACGGCAGTCAGAGTCCTTCCACGGGCACTGGTCCGCAGAATCCCACACCTTCTACGCAACCGAGTCCGGCGCCAGTGCCTGTCCCCGAGCCAGCCCCCGCAACCGTCGAAAATTATCCGGCTTCCGGGCTGGATTCGCCTTCACTGGGGCTGATTCCATCTCGCAGCTTCCTGGTGTTGGGTGCACATGTCAGCGAATCACTCGATTCGAACATTGGGAATAACGTCGCAAATTCGGCACTGGTCGGGGTGACCCGCGCCCTGGGGAGTGTGATGCTGCAAAAGATGGGCAGCCATTCCATGACGGCTTTCGACTACGTGGGCGGCGTTGTCTACTACCCTTCGCAGGATCCCAGCATCAGTCAGATTCACCAGTTCGATGGCGAACAAAAACTGATGTGGAGGAGTGGGCAAGTCACCTTCCGGGATCAGTTCAGCTATCTGCCACAGGGTTCATTCGGATTCGGAGCCTATGGCGACTCGGGCTCTTCCGTTCTTGGTCTGGGAACGATTGGCTTTCAGGGCGGCGCTTTGGGAACGGGATTGGGCGGAATTTTTACCCTCGGCGATTTCGGCTCTCTGGGGCAGCAATCTCGAATTGACAATCTCGCCATTGTTGATCTCAACCAGGGTCTCACTAAGCGTTCGGCGATTACTTTGGCGGGCGGTTATGGACTCATTCACTTCACCGATGCCGCGGCGGGGTTCATCAACAGCAACCAGATTACCGTTCAAGCGGGTTACGACTATCAAGTTACCTCCAAAACTCAGATTGCGCTGGTGTATGGATTCCAGCAATTTCAATATCCAAACATTCCGGGGAGTTCCTTCATCACCCACGTTGGCACCGTTATGTATAACCACCGCATTAACGGACGAATGGATCTGACCCTGGGCGCCGGCCCGCAGATAGCGATTATCAATAATTCCCCCTTGTTCGGCGGTTCGAATCAGACACTCACGGTTACCGCGAACGCTTCTCTGCGCTACCGTTTTCCACGAACTTCGCTTGCGCTTTCCTACAACCGCTACAACACGGGCGGATCAGGCTATTTTCTCGGAGCGACCAGCGACATTGTGCGCTTTTCGGTCTCTCGCCCTTTATCCCGGGTCTGGACCGGCACCGCAGACATCGGTTATTCGCATAACGACCAACTGGAGTCCGGCCTGGTGGCCGCGCCCATCCCCACGAGTACCACCTCATTCCAGTACCTATACGCCGGAGCAACGGCGCAGCGGCCGCTGGGACATCATTTCGATTTGTTCTTTAGCTTTCAGTTCGACGATCAGCTGTTTAACAGTACGGTCTGTGCGACTGCGCCGTGCAATGTTCAGTCGCAGCAGTATATTGGGTCGATCGGCCTGAGTTGGCATACCCGCCCGATCCGGCTCGACTAGGGACGGTCCTGCTGGTGGGCGTGGCGCGAAACGGAGTCCAGAGGTAGCACGTGGTCCGTCTATTCAACGTTTATTATCCGATTCGTACCCTCGTTCTGATGGCGGGCGAGGCCCTGATCGTATGCTTCTCATTCCTCCTCGGGATGGCCTTGCAGCACCACGACGATCTCTACGTGGCCCTGAATTATGAGGGAGGATACTTAAAGATTCTCCTGGTGGCGCTGGTCGTCCTGGTTTTTTCTTATTGGTTCGATCTCTATGATCCCACTCACTTCGACGAAAAAGGAGAACTTTATTTCAGGCTCCTGCTGGTGCCCGGCCTGCTCGCGCTGGTGTTGGCGGGGGTCGGCTTTTTCTTTCCGACCTTTCTACCGGGCAACAACGCGGTTCTCGCCGGACTGGTGATTCTGACAGTTGGGCTCTTTGTCTGGCGGGCGGCCTATGGCTGGCTGGTGCAACAACCTTATTTTCGCGAACGCGTGTACGTACTGGGTACGGGGGAACGCGCGCAACGTCTGGTGAATGGCCTGCGCAGCCGAGCCGAACTCGGAGTCGAAGTGGTGGGATGGAGCGGAACCATGGAAGGAGCCGCCACCCGCGATGCCGTTGCTTCCCACCTGATGGAACAGATCCAGCATGGGCACGTTCATCGCGTCATTGTCGCCATGCCCGACCGGCGGGGTACGCTTCCGGTGCGCGAATTGTTGCAGCTCCGGCTCCGGGGTATCAAAGTGGAGGAGGCCGCCACCTGGCTGGAAAAAATGTCAGGCCGGATTGAAGTCGAGCAACTCTATCCCAGTTGGCTGATCTTCACCGAGGGCTTTCGCTTCAGCGCCGGATTCACGGCGGTGCGGCGGCTATTGTCGAGCTTGGTTTCGGCGCTGCTTTTGCTTGTGGTGCTGCCCATCATCCCCTTCGTGATTCTGGCCATCAAGTTGGATTCGCCGGGGCCGGTGCTTTACCGCCAGAAACGAATGGGTCGCGGCGGCGCGATCTTCTATTGCTACAAATTCCGCACCATGCGGCGCGACGCCGAAGCCGACACCGGCCCCACCTGGGCGGACAATGATGATCCGCGTATTACTCGTATCGGCAAAGTTCTGCGTATTTCGCGGCTGGATGAAATTCCGCAAGTCTGGTGCGTGCTGAAGGGAGATATGGCCTTTGTGGGTCCACGTCCGGAGCGCCCGGAGTTCGTGGAGTGGCTGACCAAAGAGATTCCTTATTACCCGGTGCGGCACGCGGTACGCCCGGGAATTACCGGCTGGGCGCAGATTCGTTACAAATACGGCAACACTCTGGAAGACGCCAAGGAGAAACTTCAGTATGACCTTTTCTACATTAAGAACGCGTCTCTTGGCCTGGACCTGTTAATCATGTTCCAAACCATCAAGATCGTTATGCTGGGCCGGGGCGCCAAATGAGCTAGTGCAACAGTTCCTCGTAGATTCGTAGAACAGCTTCCAAATTGCTTTCGTCGGGAAGCGGCATCTTCTCCAGAGATTTCGTCCCTGAACTCCGCAGTGTCCGCTCGACAGCCGCGGAAAGTGCATCGACGCTGGAATCCGTTATGAGCTGAACGCCGGCGGGACGCATGCCGTTGTCCGTAGCCACTACCGGCGTGCCAAGATAAAGAGCTTCTCTCACCGAGATGGCGTCGCCATCGTAAAGCGTCGTGCGCAACATGAGGTCGGCGCGCGCGATGGCCCTCAGAGTGACCGCATGCGCAACATCGCCGCATAGCAGGATGTGTGGAGCAAAGGGCGTTTCCTTAATCATCTGACGCAAGCTGCCTTCCAGAGTTCCGTGTCCGAGCAGTAGCAAACCGGCATCAGGAAACTTCTCACGAACCTGCCCCACGACGTTGATCTGCCGCGGCAGATCGTATTCTGGTTCCAGTTGCCCAGCCGAGATCAATACGGGCCGATGATTTGTAAAGAACGAGCGAAGCGGTTCAGGCAACTCGCCAGTGGGATCTTCGTCGGCGAGAAAAGCGTGCGGTGCTATCAAGCGTGTTCGGCTTGGGGACACGCCCACTTGGAGAAAAAAATCCACGATCTCCTGATTCACTCCGATCACCCGGTTGAAGCGCCGCAACGCCAGGCCGGCCAGAGATCGAGGCGTCAGCGCCTTGGCCTCAGGCAGGGAGGGATAGCCGCCCGAATGAAACGTGAAAACAGTTTTCTTTCCTGGCGCCAGATTGCAAGCCAATCCTAAATGCAAAACTCTGCGGCTGAGCATTCCGCCGACGTGAAGATGGAGCACGTCATAGCGCAGACGGAAAAGCAGCCCGGTCAGCTCCAGCGCGTTCCTTGGATAGAAAATGTCGTTCGTTTCCTGCTTGCGATGGCGGGTAATATTGATGACCGCGCATGGGATTCCGCTCTTAAGCAGAAAGCGCCGGATGGCCACCAGATTGGTTTCCACCCCTCCGTGCGGCGGCGGATATGGCCCCAGCAGAAGGACTTTCATGTGGCAGCCTTCGTTCCCGCCCGCCCGGACTTCGCAACCACGTTTCCCAGAACCTCCGCAAACTGCTTCGCGACTCTGGTCCAACTATAGTTCTGAACGACCAGGTCGCGAGCAGTGAGTCCTATTGTGCGGCGACGTGTTGGGTCACGAAGCAACGCTACTGTGCTTTGGGCGAACTCCGCCGGTTCATCCGCAATCAACAGATGCTCACCGGCACGCACCGGAAGACCCTCGGCTCCGATCGTCGTGGAAACGACGGTCTTTGCCATGCTCATGGCCTCAAAAATCTTAAGCCGTGTGCCCCCACCAATCCTCAAAGGCACTACACAAACCGCCGCCTGGGATAAGAAAGGACGGATGTCTTCGACCCAGCCAGTCAAATGAACGCTCGCAGTACCGGCCGCGATATCCTTCAATCGCTGCGATGGATTTCGCCCCACAACCGTCAAAGAAATTCCCGGCAGCTCTTGGCGAATGAGCGGCAGGATATCTTTCATAAAATAAATCACGCCGTCTTCGTTGGGCAGCCAGTCCATCGATCCCGTAAACACCAGGCTGTCGGCCCTCTCCGGCTCTGCCGTGGGCGTGAAGAACTCGGTATCCGCCCCGGTCGGGATTACGCTCAGTTTAGCGGGGTCGACAAACTTGCCAAAGAAGCGGCGGTCGTCTTCCGAAACCGTCAGCACATGGTCGGCTTCACGCAAATACTTTCTTTCCGCGGCCTGCATGGTCCGCCATTCCCGCCAGGAAAGCGCCTTCCACAGCGGATTGTGCGAGACCTGGTAGTGCCGTTGCCAGATCACGGATTCCACATTGTGGGTGAACAAGATCTTCGGCGTAGGAAACTCCCAGGGGATGGAGCCCGCGGCAATGACAAAATCACAGACCATCGCGTCGAATACTCTCTGTTCCAGTAGCTGCCGCAGCGCGCGCCGCACATTCGGCCGGCAATACTTGGCAACGTTATACGGCTGTCGCGTGAACAGGCGGAGGCTATAATCGCCGAGTTCGCGGAAACTCTTGGGTTCAGGCAAATCGAGCGGAACGGTCACCACGCGGTCAAAGACTTTTTCCAGTTGAGAGTGCGAATCCTGGGGGTGCTTGCCATAAAACGAAAAGAAAGTGATGGAGTGTTCGCGCGCGAGCTCGCGAAGAATATGGTAGCTGCGGAGTTTGCCGCCCGTATCCGGAGGAACCAACCCGCCGGCTTTAACCCAAAGAATCTTCATGGGCGCTACCAACAAATGCCTTCGTATGACCACGGTCCCGCGCTATCAAGACGGCGGGACTTTTCGAGATTCACCAGGTCGATCACGACATGATCCGGGCGCAGGCTCCGCCGTACCGCTTCCCGGTCGAGCGCTCCATTTGCAATCACTACCACTTCAGAGTTCTGAATCACTTGTTCCATGCTCGCATGAAGTAGCGAACCGATGTGCGGAATCACCTCTTCAATGTATTGACGGTTCGACCCGATCAGCCGCCCCAGGGAAACGTTTTCATCCCAGATTTGAATCTGCCGCCCTTCGCCGAGCAGATGCTTGATCAATTGCACCTGCGGACTCTCCCGGAGATCGTCGGTAGCCGCTTTGAAACTCAGGCCCAGAACGCCTATATGTTTCTTGCCGGTCCGCAACACCATATCCACGGCTCGTTCCAAATGTTGCTCATTGCTGGCTAAAATGGAGTCCAACAGCGGCAACTTGAGATCAGCTTCCTTAGCGCGATAGTTCAGTGCGCGGATGTCTTTTGGAAGACAAGAGCCCCCGAATGCGAAACCCGGCTTCAAATAGCTGGCGGAGAGATTGAGTTTGGTATCGGCCAGAAACATTTGCATGACCGCATCTGCGTCCACGCCCAGACTCTTGGCCAGGGTTCCAGCTTCATTGGCGAATGTGACCTTCACCGCGTGCCAGGTGTTGCAGAGGTACTTCACCATCTCGGCCGCGCGAAAGGAAGTCTCAAAGAACCGGCCGGGCACCCAGGAATATAACTCGCGTAATTGTGCGCTGTGGGCGGCGTCACGCGACCCAATGACGGTCATCGCGGGACCCTGAAAGTCGGCCACCGCAGTGCCTTCGCGCATGAATTCGGGGTTCACGCACACTCCGAAGTCTTTGCCCATCGCTTTGCCACTGGCTTGCTCGAGCGCCGGAATCACAATGGATTCAGCAGTTCCCGGAAGCACCGTGCTGCGCAACACCACTAGATGAAACGAGCTCTTCTTGCGGAGAGCCTCGCCGATTTCGCGGCAAACCGGCTCTATGTGTCCAAGGTCGAGTTTGCCGTTGCGCAGACTCGGAGTGCCCACGCACAGAAATGAAATCTCCGTACTCAACACCGCAGCGGCGGAGTCGCTGGTGGCGTGCAGGCGGCCGGAGTTGCTGCCCTCAGCAATCAGATCACTGATGCCGGGCTCGACGATTGGGCTGTGACCGGATTCGATCGCCTGCACTTTTGCGGAATTAAGATCTACCCCGGTCACCTGGTTGCCCTGATGTGCCAGGCACGCAGCCGTGACCGTGCCGACATACCCAAGACCGAAGATGCTGACCGAGCGACTCATCTGAAGTTTTCCGCCGCAACCAAAGCGAACAGACTATCACGGTTGCGAATTGCGAAGGACGAAAGTGGCAGGCCAGATCGCGGGGTCACGAGGATGGCAGGTCTACTCTGAAATCAGTGATGATGACGCCAGCTTCAGAACCCGAGGGCTCTTTGGAAGACTCAATTTTCCTGGGTGGTTCCGGCTCCGAAGCGTTCCGGCAAGGGCTGCCGATCTGGCAAGGGAGGCCGTTTCTGCGCGTGCTGCGATGCTAACTTCTCGGCCCGCCGGCAGCCCTCGGTTTTGATTTGTTTCGCAAGCCGCTCAAGCATCTCTCTGCTCCTGGCGGCCACCTCAGCGGCGTTGCGCTCGGCCAGCAGAAGCCACATATATCCCGTCACCTCGTCCCGTTCCACTCCGCGGCCCTCGAGGTACATATTTCCCATAAGGTATTGCGCGTAGGGGGCGCGATCAGCGTGTCGCTTGTACCACTGGAACAGACTGGGATCGTCGGTGGGAAGTTCGCCGCGCTGTTCCAGAGCAATGTTGGCTGCCCGCGAAGAAGGCCGCTGGCTGAGCACGCAAAAGATGATATCCAGGCGGTTGGACACGCCGAGTTTTGCATAGATACGGAACAGGTGGTTCTTGATCGTGTGCTCGCTGATGTTCAGCAGTTGGGCAATTTCCCGGTTGCCAAGGCCCTCAGCGACCAGTTGCACCACTGCTCGCTCACGCTCCGAGAGGGCCGACATGCCCTCCGCACTGACCAGGCGAGGCGGGGTCGAATCGACCAGCGCTTCCAGTAAGGCTTCCATCTGTTTGCTGCCAGCCCAGATCTGTCCCTGGTGCACGCACTGAATGCACTTGTAGAGTAGGTCCAACAGATCGCCGCGTCCGAAGATTCCTCTGGCGCCCGCCCGGAAGGCGTCCACCACGATCTTGGGTTCCAGAGAGTCTGCCAATAGGATGGAACGCACTTCAGGGTAGGCGACGCGCAGGCTTCGTGACGCAGTCAGTCCGCCCCGTGGAGTTTCCAGATCTAGCCCGATCACCACTATATCGGGACTATGGCTGGCTTGCTGCAGAAGGTCCTCGATGCCGTTCGCGCAGGAAACAACATTGAATCTCTTGTCTTTGGAGATGGCATTCGCCAGCAGCTGGGTGTTCATCCGAGGACTGTCGGCGATCACAACCCGAATCGACGCGCGCGCTTGCGCAGCGACAGAAGCTGCTCCCATCAAATACACCTCAGTTTAGTGGTTCGGAGAAGGGGGGTGGGAACAGCGCCTGTCCGTCGGTCACGGATATTAACGACAGATCTCTCTAGCGTCAAGCAATTTCTTTGTACACTCGTCGATTTCGCAGAGAAGACTTTCCTAACCCCTACTTCCTATCGCTATTCTCCCGCCGAAGCTCCCATTTCCTACACCCTCTGTCGTTGTGTGCCACCGCGTCCTGCTTCCGGAGTTTTTAGATCAGTAGGCGATCTGTCTCAGTGGGCTTCGTTACCGTCCGGCCAAGTGCAAATGCCCATTTCGCATGCTCACCTTTTGCTTCTTGCGCGGTTTGGAAAGCAACCGTATGTTGCCGGGTGCAACCGAACGTACTTCTGCGGGGACAGCGCGTTCCGGTAAGCAACGGGAGGTTGTGTGGAACGCAGAAAAGCGGCCCGATTTTTACTGCGCTGTCCCGCCATATTTGAATGGATCGACTCACGAGGGCGGCAACATGTGGGCGCAGGGTTTACGCGCGATATCAGTACGCTCGGGGTTTTCGTGCTGAGTACAGCGGCACCGCCTGCCGAAGGCACTCTGCAAATGCAGATTATGCTCCCGCCGCCGCAACCGACTGAGGAAGGGCTGAAATTGCAATCCGAGGCGACGGTGGTGCGGAACGAAAGGCAGAGTGACGGGTCAGGATTTGCCGCAAGGAGCGAGTTTGCTCTAGTCGGCGAGACCGTCGGCGAAGCGCGGAGTTCCGAAAGCACGTCCGAGAGCGCGATCAGCAGGCTTTCGGGGGATGCGCATGCGGTGCCGCTGCGGTTTGGATCGGGCAGGCAGTGAAGATGTCTGTTTGTAGCGCCAAAGCGAAGCGCAGTTCGTAGTCGCCGGGCACAAAAATGAGTCCTGACGAACGGGACTGAGAGGGCGAAGCTACGAGCAGCACCATTCGAAACCACATCCAAACGCGCCCGATCACGACCGGGCATTTAGGGCGCGACCATGAGCCCCGCTAGTTTCTGTTGCTATGAGCTGCTTCCACCCCCAGAAGAAGAAAAACAATCAATGGTGACCCCTACGCCCTTTGGTTTCGAGAACCCTCGGCGAGATAAGAACGACCAAGACATCAATCTGCCTGGCCGCAGCACATTTCCGCCCCGCCAGAGCGGATCGACGGTGGCCGCAGATGTGGTGAGGGAACTCCCTCCCGAAGCGGTAATATTCGGAACCTCGCGGCGAATGAGTGAGGTTCGCGAAAGCCTGCAGAAGCTCGCTGATACCGGCGTGCCCGTGCTGATTCATGGCGAGAGCGGTGTGGGAAAAGAAATTGTCGCCAAATTGCTTCACCAGTGGTCGCCCTGGCAGGGCAGCCCATTTGTCAAGATCAATTGCCCATCCATACCAATCACGTTGATTGAAAGTGAACTGTTCGGCTATGAAAAGGGAGCGTTCACCGGGGCCAATGGTACTAAACCCGGGCGCGTTGCCCAGGCGCACGAAGGCACATTGTTCCTGGATGAGATTGCCGAACTCGATTTCGGGACCCAATCCAAACTCCTGCAATTGCTGCAGGACGGCGAGTATTACCCGATTGGGGGCAAAAAGGAAAAGCGAGTGGATGTTCGCGTCATCTGTGCCACCAACCGCGATTTGCAGCAGGAAATTGAATTCGGCCGCTTCCGTCGCGATCTCTTCTACCGCATCAATGTTGTGAATGTGAAGTTGCCCGCCCTGCGCGACCGCACTTGTGACATTCCCGCGCTCACTGATTACCTGTTGCGTTTCTACAGCGATAAGTTCAACCGCGTTCCCCGACCGTTGTCTGCCAACACTTTCCGTGCGCTCCTCCAACACACATGGCCGGGAAACATTCGCGAGCTGGAAAACCTCATCAAGCGGTACGTCATCCTGGGTTCCGAAGAAGCCATTTGGATGGAGTTAGCTTCACCGGAAGGCGTTGCGGCCGATGTGGACGTGATTTACGACGGGTCTGTTCCTCTGCGCAAGCTGACTCGCCAAGCGGCCCGGCAGTTTGAGCACAAAATTATTTTGAAGGTGTTGCAAAGTAACCGGTGGAACCGAAAAGAGGCGGCGCGGTCTCTGAAAATCAGTTATCGCGCCCTGCTCTACAAATTGAGGGAAGCGGCTGACCTGGCGGCAAGCCATAACGTTCGCCCGTCGCAGGTCGAGATCGCCAGCGACTGATCTATGTTGTGCAACGTAGCCATGACGCCAAGGATCGAAAGGAACATGCTGTGAACAACGTTGCCACTCTCTCCTGGCAGGAATATTGGCAGATTGTCCGGCGCCGCCGCTGGTGGCTGATCTTGCCGGTGATCGTCTGCTGGTCCGCGGTTTGGACGGTGACCGTATTTCTTCCTGCCGTCTATCGCTCCGAAACCCTGATCCTGGTGGAACAACAGAAAGTCCCTGAGCACTACGTTGTGCCCAACGTCGCCGCGGATCTACAGGAACGCCTGCAAAGCATGACCCAGCAAATCCTGAGCCGCACCCGGCTGCGACACATCATCGAGGACCTGCATCTCTATGCCAGCGACCGCTCGCGCTACGGACCCGACGAACTCGTCGACCGCATGCGCAAGGACATCAAGATTGAGCTGGTCGAGACTCCCAACCGCCCCGAGGAACTGACCGCCTTCCGGATCTACTACTCCGGCTCAGATCCCCGTCTTACGCAGCAGGTCACCAGCGCCCTGAGCGCATTCTTCATCGACGAGAATCTGCGTGCCCGTGAAAAACAATCCGAGGACACCACCGATTTCCTCGGCACCCAATTGCTGGAAGCCCGCAAGCACCTGGAAGAGCAGGAAGCCAAACTGCGAGACTTTAAGAACCTGCATCTCGGCGAACTCCCCACTCAATTGAGTAGCAATCTGCAGATTCTGGCGGGGTTGCAAACCCGGCTTCAGGACGCCAACGAACGCCTCGACCGGGCTGAGCAACAAAAGGTATATCTCAATTCACTGTTGTCGCAGTACCAGGCTCTGAGCAAGCAGATCCGCGAAGGCGAGAAGGGAAGCTCTGCATCTCCACCCGCTCTCGATGACGAGTTGGACAAACTCAAACGGCAACTCGCCGACCTCGAAGCCCAGTACACCGACGAGCACCCCGATGTAATCAAGATGAAAGAAGAGATCGCCAAAACTGAGCAACTACGAAAGCAGATCGAAGATGATCTCACTAAGCCGAAGGATGCAAACTTTGCCAGCGACCTCGACGACTTACGAAGTTCCGATCTCAAGAACGGATCGCCGGTGCTTGAGATTCGCAGCCAGATCAAGGTCAATGAGATGGAAATTCAGGACCGCAAACGTGAGATCAAAGAACTGGAACAGAACGTCGAGCAGTACAAAGGCCGGCTCAATCAAACGCCGGTGCGTGAGCAGCAACTCGCTGATATCACCCGCGACTATGATCAGTCGCGGGCCAATTACGAAT